>SWCB01009260.1_pt1 | contig 24275 bp, 16 predicted proteins | sample 4692901 | NCBI WGS metagenome assembly SWCB01 (sample SAMN10267276, study PRJNA491770) | bioreactor metagenome | isolation source: DHS bioreactor inoculated with subseafloor sediment | place: Japan: off Shimokita Peninsula | collected 2006-08 | reverse complement strand
TGAGAACGGTATAGAGCGATGGTTTGCCGATGGCGAACTTAATACTGCGTATTTGGCGCTCGATTATCATGTCGATAATGGTCGAGGTGATCAAACCGCCCTTATCTATGACTCACCCGTAACGGGGAAAAAAGCGCGCTACAGCTACCGTGTATTACGGGATCAAGTCGCGAAAACCGCTGGTATGCTGGCAAGTTTAGGGGTTGAAAAAGGCGATCGAGTTGTAATCTATATGCCGATGATCCCTGAAGCGGCCATGGCAATGTTAGCGTGTGCTCGATTAGGGGCGATTCATTCCGTGGTATTTGGCGGATTTGCACCCAGTGAACTCGCCGTCCGTATCGAAGATGCTGAGCCGAAAATTGTATTAACAGCATCATGCGGAGTTGAAGTCAGTAAAGTTATTCCTTATAAACCGCTGGTGGATCAGGCAGTAATGGATAGCCGTTGGAAACCAGATAGTGTCGTGGTTTTTCAGCGAAAAGAATGCCTTGCAGATTTAAATCAAGCCAGAGATATCGATTGGGTAACATTATTCAACCGTTCTGCACCTCATGATTGTGTGCCAGTAAAAGCGACAGATCCTCTGTATATTTTATATACATCAGGCACAACCGGAAAACCCAAAGGTGTGGTGCGTGATAACGGCGGACATGCTGTTGCGATGAAATACAGCATGGAATCAATTTACAATGTAAAACCGGGTGAAGTGTATTGGGCGGCATCTGATATAGGGTGGGTTGTTGGGCACTCTTACATTGTTTATGCGCCGCTTATTCATGGTTGTACCACGATCATGTATGAAGGGAAGCCGGTAAAAACACCAGATCCCGCTGCATTCTGGCGAGTATGTGAAGAGTATGGTGTGAGTATCTTATTTTCTGCCCCCACGGCATTTCGTGCGATCAAGAAAGAAGATCCAGACGGTGCATTGCTGGCTGAGTTCTCGATGAAAAAACTGCGCACTATTTTTATGGCTGGCGAGCGGTTAGATCCGCCAACCCTTGAATGGGTAGAAACCAAAACCCAACGCCCTGTTGTTGATCATTGGTGGCAAACTGAAACGGGGTGGGCTATTGCTGGCAATCCTTTGGGTCTAGAAACGTTTGACTTAAAGCCGGGCTCTGCGACCAAAGCGATACCGGGTTATCAAGTTGAAGTGCTTAATGAATTGGGCGAACGACAATCCATGAATGAGCAAGGTTATATCGCGATAAAACGACCACTGCCACCAAGCTGCTTGCCGACCGTATGGCGTAATCATGATCGCTTTGAATCAGGGTATTTAAGTCAGTTCCCTGGTTATTATGTATCGGGCGATGGTGGTTATATTGATGAAGACGGCTATCTGTTTGTGATGGGGCGTATTGATGATGTAATAAATGTGGCTGGGCACCGCTTATCGACTGGAGAAATGGAAGAAGTAGTCGGTGCCCATGAAGCTGTTGCCGAGTGTGCTGTTATTGGTATACACGATGATCTAAAAGGGCAGCTACCATTAGGCTTGGTGGTATTAAAAGACGGTTATGTCTCTGAAAATGGCGCTATTGAGGCAGAATTATTGCAACAAGTTCGCGCAAAAATAGGTGCGGTGGCGTGCTTTAAACGTGCGTTAATTGTCGATCGCTTACCGAAAACCCGCTCGGGTAAAATACTGCGTCGTGTTATTCGCCAAATTGCAGATGGAGAACAATATGTCGTGCCATCGACTATCGATGATCCATCAAGCTTGAATGAAATAGAAAAGGCACTTTACTAATTTAACCTCAGCTCGGGATAATTTAAATACACACTATCTACAATTGTTTTTAGTAAATAGTGTGTATTTTCACTTGGTTATAAGCATTTATCGTCATGTTTCACAGTAAGTGTAAAGTGGACGAATTATCTTTTCTTAACGTTTTGATTTAATCAGGTTTAGGCTAAGCCTATCTGTTGCAGCATGCCCATTTGATCCCATTGCTCCCAGCGTTCAACAACTTGACCTTCAACGACACGATCTAAGATTAACCCTTCGAATTTCGCTTTATTTCCTGATGGCGGTGAATCCCCTAAAGGACCTGTATGGGTGCCTATCGCAGTCCAGCGTGTTGCGACCTTGTCACCAGAAACCATCTGATCATTCACTGAGATATGTAAATCTGGAAAAGCCGTTAATAAGCCACTGAGCAACTCTTTGAATTCTGAAACTGAAAGGTTTGGATCTGGTGCGCCAGCCATGTGGATAATGCAGTTTTCTGCGAACGCTTCATCTGCCCCAGATACATCGCCCCGATTCAGACCATCGACCCATATTTGTTCATATTTAGTTATTGTTAAACTCATCGCTCTTTTCTCAACAGAGGAATTCATATGAAAATATAGACTATCTAGATAATAGGGCGCAGGTGTTTGGGTTTATTTTCCAATTTAGAAGTGTGATCTAACCGCAAAAATCCTACTTAGTATCATATTTGGAGAAATTTATTCTCTATTTTCTTTATTTAGTAGTAATTAAAGCGAAAATTTTCCCTGAAAGAAGGCTTATTCTAATCCCATATTAAGCGAGTGGTTAACAGCTGGTTAGTTATCTTGGTATCGTGCGCATTAAGGTGAATAGAATGAAAACGAATTTATGGAATGGTTTTATTGATGTCGTTAAACGTGAAGTCGTACCGGCTTTAGGCTGTACCGAGCCAGTATCTGTCGCTTTAGCTGCTGCAATTGCTGTTGAAAAACTTAATGGTACGGTAGAAAAGATTACTGCATTGGTTTCACCCAATTTGATGAAAAATGGCATGGGCGTAGGCGTTCCGGGTACTGGAATGGTTGGCCTGCCAATTGCTGCCGCTGTCGGTGCCATAGCTGGAGAGGCTAAAGCCCAACTTGAAGTGTTAAAGAATATCACTCCAGAAGATGTTGCTCATGCCAAAACATTGATCGATGCAGGCAATGTCCATGTTGGTGTGGCGGATGTAAATAACATTTTATACGCTAAAGTGACTGTTACCAGTGGGAATGAGTTTATAGCCGTGACTATTGCAGATAGCCATACCCATGTAATGGCTATTGAAGAAAATGGCATCACAACCTATATTGCCGAACCCGCGAATACGGCTACTTCCGTGAAGAAAGCCAATCCGTTTGAAGGTGCGTTACTAGAAGATATTTATGATTTTGCCTTGAATGCGCCTCTTGAAGACATTCGCTTTATTGAACATGCTTCAGAACTTAATGATGCATTATCTGAAGAAGGATTAACGGGAAAATACGGCTTGCAGATTGGCGCAACCTTTCAACGCAATGTTGACCGTGGTTTGCTTTCTGGTGGTTTGCTAACAGACGTATTACGTCGAACTGCAGCTGCATCTGATGCCCGTATGGATGGTGCAATGAAACCCGCTATGAGTAATTCTGGATCAGGTAACCAAGGAATTGCTGCTACGATGCCTGTGGTTGTTGTGGCTGATTTCTTAAAAGTAGATAAAGAAAAAACCATTCGTGCGCTAATGCTGTCCCATTTAACGGCTATTTATATCAAGAGCCATCAAAATAAGTTATCGGCTTTATGTGGTGCGACAACCGCATCGATGGGTGCCGTTGCAGGAATGACTTGGTTACTGGGTGGCGATCTTAATAAAATCAATAATGCTATTTGCAGCATGATTGGCGATATCGCAGGCATCATATGTGATGGTGCTAAAACCAGTTGTGCAATGAAAGTATCGTCTTCAGCGGGTTCAGCTGTTAAATCTGCATTAATGGCACTTGATGGCATTCATGTTACGGGAAATGAAGGTATTGTTGCTGATAATGCCGATGCATCTATTCGTAATCTTTCTGCGTTAGCAAATGGCTCAATGACTCAGACTGACGTACAGATTTTAGATATCATGGTAAACAAATAAAATAGCAACGCATATGTAAGATAGCGATTCTAACGTTATGTATTCTCGTTTAAATGGTATAGAAGGTAAGTAGGACATCATGGTAGAAACAATTAATACAAATAACGCACCAGCAGCTGTTGGTCCTTATGTTCAAGCAAAGAAATTCGGTAATATGCTATACACATCAGGTCAATTACCGTTAAACCCTGAAACGGGTAAAATGCCTGAAGATGTAGCAGAACAAACAAAGCAATCATTGGCAAATGTTGAAGCAATTGTGAATGAAGCGGGTTTAACAAAAGCAAATATCGTGAAAGCAACGGTATTTGTAAAAGACTTAAATGATTTTGGTACAGTGAATGAAGTGTATGCAGCATTCTTTGGCGAAAATTGCCCAGCGCGTAGTTGCGTAGAAGTTGCACGATTACCGCTTGATGCAAAAGTAGAAATTGAAGTGATTGCTGTCTCTTAATAGAGTGTTATTTCAGCAACAGTCAGGTAACTGCCGAATAAGCCCGCATTTTGCGGGTTTTTTTATATCTTAGATAAAAAAGTCATTTAATAACTAGAATTCTCCCACCTTATAATCTTGCGGAATAATATTGTTCCTTAAGTTATAGCTAAATATTAAATTTTATTTTCAGGTTCACAAATGGTTTTGTTGGTTATATGTAATTATAATCCACACTCTTATTTAAATGATAAATATGTGAGCCTTATCTTGATGTTAATATTGTGTGTGTAGGTTTAATGACGAATATAAAGTTGATAAATTAGAGTTGGGTCATGTATTTAGTAGTTACTCAGTAATGCTGGTTTGATTCGAATCAAAAGGAGAAACTCTTTTTGTGTATTACCGTAAATGTAAGTAATAATTTCTATTTTTGGTTGGTAGATTGAAATAAATGAAATGTTTTTCTCTAAAGCGAAGCGTATGATTTATTCAGAAAGAAGATAAATAGTAAAATTATCAATAATAAAAATAACCTCATAAACTCTACAAATAGACTGGGAATATATAATGGCTGATATAAGCAGTGCTGAGCATTCAGCAACAATAACAAAACAATCTGCTTTACACGAAAAAGCAAACATGACAGAAAGTGAATGGAAGAAAGCAATTAAATTCGACAGTGTTGATGTCGGTTGGATTGTTATGAGCATAGGAATGGCAATAGGTGCTGGTATTGTTTTTTTACCCGTACAAGTTGGCGTTATGGGGTTGTGGGTATTCTTACTGTCTTCTGTGATTGGCTACCCAGCAATGTACTTATTTCAGAAGCTCTTTATTAATACACTGGCAGAGTCTAAAGAATGTACTGACTATCCTGGTGTTATTACGGGTTACTTGGGTAAAAACTGGGGGATAGCACTAGGTGCTCTTTATTTCATCATGTTGGTCATTTGGGTACTGGTTTATTCTTTAGCAGTAACGAATGATAGTGCTTCATATCTTCACTCTTTTGGCGTTACACATGGTCATTTAAACGATAATATTTTTTACGGACTAGCATTAATTTGTATCTTGGCATTTATCGGTTCGAAAGGTGAAAGGTTACTGTTTAAGTTATCTGGCTTTATGGCGGTAACAGTACTTTCGTTAGTTGCGGTAATGGGCGTGCTGTTGATTGCTCGTTGGGATATGGCGAATATTCCACAAATGGGCACTTGGGGTACCATGCTTAAAGATGCGATTATTACTTTACCTTTTACGTTAACCTCTATCCTTTTTATTCAATCTTTAAGCCCAATGGTTATTTCGTACCGTTCTCATGAAAAATCCATTGAAGTAGCACGTTACAAAGCGTCACGTGCAATGAAAATTGCCTTTAGTATTTTGTTTGTCATTGTGTTTTTCTTTGCAGTGTCATTCACCTTGGCAATTAGCCAAGAACAAGCAGCTGAAGCAATGCAAAAAAACATTTCAGCTTTAGCCATTATCGCGCATTACTTCCCTGGTAGTTGGGCAACTATTGCGGGTATTGTGATCAATATATTTGCTGTTGTTACTTCATTTTTTGGCGTGTTCTTAGCTTTTCAAGAAGCATGTCGTGGTTTGGCGATGAATATATTGTTACGTAAATATAAAGAGTCGCAGGTAAATAAAGTACTAGTGAATAAGATGGTAACAGTATTCATTATCTTATTAGCATGGGGAGCTATCGCGATAAATGCACCTATTTTATCTTTTACTTCGATCTGTAGCCCTGTGTTTGGTTTGGTTGGCTGTTTAATTCCTGCTTATTTAGTCTATAAAGTACCGCATTTGGCGAAGTATAAAGGTGCTGCAACAAATATGATTATCATTACGGGTATCTTGCTATGCATTTCGCCATTGCTTGCTTTTATCTAACGTATTAGATTGATATCTCTAATAAGAAAAAGCCTGTTGATACAGGCTTTTTTTTGTGCATCTTATTTATTCGATGGTTCGCTTATACCAATCTAGACAAGTATCTGGTTATTTCCTTATCTAGATTGGCGTATAACGTTATTGGAAAGAAAATATATCGAGTGTGCCTTTCAATATTTGTTCTGCGATGACTTTATGGGTTTGCGTAGTCGGGTGGGTGACTCCCCAGAACACATAGCTGTCAGAGCCATAGCTCGCACAATCGTTAGTGAGCGCATGGCTCATTAAATAGTCTTTAGATGAACTTCGGTTGATGTTTAAACACGCATCAGATGCATTACGGAATCCGTATTGCTCTGGATTACTGGTCATCGCATCAAACAAGGCAAACGTGTCATATAGTGCAATATTGACACCTTGTTGCTTGTACATAGCGACTTGTGCAGCCACAAATTGATTAAACGCTTCAATCTTCTGTTTTATGATCACGGCTTCTTGAGGATCGCTGTACTTAAACTGTGGTGCTTTGGTGGCATCAGGTAAATTCAATACCAAGATATTCTCAGCGCCGTTACTGGTGAGTGTTTCCATCGCGCGACGAAAATCTTCGCTGACGTCTGCAACAGAACGATCGTAATTAACAAAATCATTTAGACCGAACTCAATAGTAAATAAGCTACTTTTTGGCTGATAGTTTTTGGTGTATTTCATATACGTGAGATAAGAGTTTACTTGGTCATGAATACCGGATAACACAACATATTGGGTGTCACCAGCAGCACCGCCTACAGCCCAGGTATATAAGGGGAGTTGTTTGGCTTTGGCGAGGTACTCAGTCCATACAAAACCGTTGCTGAAGTGCCCAAGAAACCACGAATTACTGTTAGGGAAGATCCATTGTGAGCCATTAAATAAGTTACCAGTGTCGGAAATACTGTCTCCAAAACTGATGATCTTATTGATGGCTGTTGATGGTGAGATTGTATCTTGCGTCCAGATTGAGTGGTTATACGAGAATCGGGTGTCTGACGCGAAATAGGTAATATCTGCCGTATCATGCGTTACCCCTAGGGTATCCTGACAGCGTTCTGCAATATCTGTTTGTGGGGTGGTCGTGAAGAACATGTTTTTCAGAGAAATAGAAGAATACCAATACCCTTGAACAGTAAAGTAATCCCCACTCGGCTGCTTTGCCCATTCCCAATCTGTAGACGGATCGTCATGGGTATAATCGGGACGATACCAGCAACGCACGTAAGTATAAGTTGGTGAGCCTTGCTTTGCCGTCATGGCGGCAGGAGTGAGCGTATTGGGTGATAGATTCTCTATTACAGGAGCGTCGAGCGGTTGATTATCGGCGCTCATGGCTAACGTAGAGAAAAAGAAGGTGAATAACAAGAGTGTTTTTTTCATAGAGTTGTCCGCTTCTGTTGAACGTAATGATAAAAGACGACCATTCCCGCTGAACTCAAGAATGGTCGAGGTGGTTTATGGTGGAAATGAATCGAATCGTTATGGGTTTACTTGGCTGAAATCTGAAAATTGACTGGTATAAATCGTACTGTCTGGCATGTTGCCATTGTCATTGACCGTCAGGATACTCGGAGGAGTCGTCGAGGCGTCGATAGCATTGATAGTGCGATCACTGTTGATGGTAAACAGCACATCATTGGCAAAATTATTAGGTTCTTGCCACGACCATATCTGAGTGTTTTTCGCATAATACGCTGAACAGTCGTTGCTAAGTGTAAGCACACCGTTTGTTGTATCTAAACATTGTTCAGTGTTGGCGACGCTGCGATAACGGTGTGCTGCATCAAATACAAAAGATTGAGACTTCGCCCCTTTTATACAATCAGTAAATGCGAGGCTATCGCTTTGTTCTTCAGCGTTATTCACTACGGTAAGGCATTTCGGAGACTCTTGGCTTAAATATGTCGATTGAATCGTGACAGAATCGGCACCGAGGAACCATGGGCTGTTCCAATCAACTGTGATTGGGAAGCTATCTCGGTACGTTAGCTGCTCGTAATTACGGTCTTCTTTCCAATTAGAGTTTGCAGAAGTATTGGATGTATAGAGCTGGCTGCCAGATTTGTAACGACGACCAATAAAAAAGCGGTTATGACCAAATAAAGCCAAGCTTCTTACTGTGGTGGTTAGATCGATGGTTGAGATGCCTGATGTTGATGGTTTAGCCGCTATTTTGGCAACAAAGTCAGGGCGAAGACCACTCAAGGCTAAGGAGTTATTGTTTTTTAGCTTATCGAAATTCCACGGATTGCCGCGGCGTTCGTCATAATCCCAACACCATCCGTCTGCTGTACCAAGATTACAAAAGCCATTTTCCGGATCGAGTTGTGACCCATATTTATTGTTTTCGTAGCGGATGTTGTAACCGTCTGGGCGGGTTTGAGTCACTAAACCAAATTGCTTTTTATTGGTGATACTGTATTTGTCGGTGAAACTGTATTCAATATCTTTAATCGGAAACTTTGGCGATATTGCACCCAGACCAATTTTGATGCTAGTGCTGGTCTCTTTATCAATTTTTGATTCTACTTGATCCTGCATTCTAGGGTACAAGTCGTTTAAATAAATTTGTCCCGATTGTAACTTAGCTTTGTCGTTGATCTGAATATCGACATCGATGGTATCCAAGTACTCGTTATATACATAGCTGGTGTTGCTATTGGTGTTCCAACGACGGTAGATATCAGACCAACTGTCAGCCATTCCCATATCAACGCCCGATCCTTCAGCCAATACGATCTCGACATATTTGTCTTTATCACCGGATGTTGCATAAAAAGGAGAGTGACTGTAATAACGGACTTTGTATTTTAGCGTCACGTTACCTTTACCTTGGCGTTCCACATTGAAACGACGGTGGATCACAAATTCCATGATTTTTGGTGCATTGCCTGCTGTAGCGGAACGACGTACACGCGTATTTTTGCTGAGGTCATTCATCACTCGGGATTCAATATAATCCAGCTCACTGTCGGCCAATTCATTATTATTCAGTGGAGCATCAAGTAAATAAATTTCACGTTTATTAAGAACGTGTGGTCGAGTAATTAAGAGATAGGGGCTTTCTACTCCCATACCCAACAATGTCAACGTGTACGTACTTCTTGCCGCAGGATCAAGATGAGTCAGATCTAAAAGGGTGTATTGGCAATCGGTTGGAATGACACTGTTAGTGTCAGTTAAGTGGCACTGAGCTTGGAAGTACGGGGTAGATGATTGCAGGCGATCCGCAATACTGTCGGTTTGTGATGAGGAAAGAGGCATGGCATTGCTGGCTGCGCAACAAGTCATGATCCCCAAACTGATCAATGAGCGTGGGAAGCATTTCATGGGTATTCCTAATTGTAGGAGTGAAAAGGTAAGTAACAGCAGGAGTGTAAAAGTGAAATGTATGCATATCCATACTGAATGTATAGATATGTGTTATTGAGCCGAGAAATAGTGCCAATTTCAACAGCATGGTATTAGATTACTGGTTCTTCATTGAGCTTAGAAAAAATAAACTTATAAATCAACATACTATATCCGTAGGCTTACTCGCTTTGATGCATATTTTTTTTGTGTTTATGCATACTGCTATTACATTAGTAAACTAAGATTGTTTTTATGTATTGTGATTTCTGATGTTTATCGATTCCCATTCCACTGCACACTGTTCATAATCCGGACTGTAAAGTATTCATAAAGGTTATGAGTTGTGTTTCGTATGTGATGATTAACTGATTTAGGTAGCTTGGGTATAGAACCGTCAAATTGGAATAAATATGAAATTACGCGTTAACAGTATTATCTATACATTGATTATTGCGGTGTTTTTTACGCTATTACAGAACCTAGCGTTATGGGTACATCTTAAAGATTTATTTGCCATTACACCTGCAGCGAGTACTGGGTTTGTTATTTCAATTCCTATCGTTGTTTTAGCAATAATGAATGCTATTTTTACCTTGCTAGTTTGGCCTTATGTGCATCGTGTGATTATTGCTTTAGTTATTATATTATCGACCTTTGCGACTTACGCAATGTATAACTACGGGGCATATTTTAACTATGGAATGATAGTGAATGTGTTTGAAACTAATTCTGGCGAGGCAGGCAGTTACTTCTCTGTCACATTGCTGCTTTGGATAATCACACTAGCCGTCATACCTATATTTTTGCTGAGTCGTTTTAGAGTTGCGTTTCAATCATCAGTTTTTAAAGAAGTGGCTGTAAAGGTTGTGAGTATTTTAGTGTCTTTGATTGTCATCGTTTTTATTGCGATGATTTACTACAAAGACTATGCCTCTTTAGTCAGGAATCACAATGAAATAAAAGCCCTAATCAATCCAACTAACTATCTAACATCTGGCTTTCGGTATGGTAAATATCAACTCGTAGAAGCTGATATGCCCTTTACTGAAATTGGCAATGATGCTACTGATGAGCACAACAAGAACGATAAAAAGAATGTCTTAGTATTAGTTGTTGGCGAAGCATCGCGTTCAATGAACTATTCCCTGAATGGTTATAGCCGCCAAACGAACCCTCAATTAGCGCAACAAGATGTGATTAGTTTTAAAAATGTCAGTTCTTGCGGTACTGCGACGGCAGTTTCACTGCCATGTATGTTTTCTGATATGACTAAGGCCACTTACAATGCCACCACTGCCCGTCATCAAGAAGGGTTATTGGACGTATTACAGCATTCAGGCATCAATGTATTGTGGAAAGATAATGATGGTGGGTGTAAAGGCGCTTGTGATCGTGTAAAGCACATCGAGATGTCAGCCGAAATTGACTCTAGTTTATGTCATTCAGGTTCGTGTTATGACGGCATTTTACTTGAGCAACTTAAAGAATATATCGGATCTTTAGAACAAGATTCAGTCGTTGTATTGCATTTAATTGGCAGTCATGGACCGACCTATAATGATCGTTATCCTGATGAATTTAAAGTCTTCAAACCCACATGTAATACGAGCGAAATACAAGGTTGCTCAAAAGAAGAATTATTAAATACTTATGATAATTCGATTCTCTACACCGACCATATTTTAAATAGCGTTATTACTATTTTAAAAAATGACGAAAGTAGCCATAATACCGCCATGTTCTATCTCGCTGATCATGGTGAATCTCTTGGTGAAGAGGGGGTGTATTTGCATGGTCTTCCCTATAATATCGCCCCTAAAGAACAAACCACAGTGCCTATGATTATGTGGTTATCGCCACAGTTCCAACAAGACCGACATATCGACAGCGAATGTCTTAGTAAAGAAGCTGAAGTGGGAGGATATTCACAAGATAATTTATTCCATTCTGTTCTTGGTATGATGGATGTGAAGACTGCAGAATATAAATCTGAACTCGATATATTTTCAACATGCGAACAGTCGGCGAAGTAACTTGGGTATATATTTACGCGGTTCGATGATTATATATCGAACCGTATTTGATAGTTAACAAAAAATGCTCGTTGGTTTTAATGAGCATTTATACCATTATAGATTGGTATTATTCATAATAGAGAGTGTAATAATGAAACCTGGCGCTACAGGGATAAAACGCGTTATTGATGCTGCTGGTTATTCTGTTCAAGGATTGAAAGCAGCATGGATAAATGAAGCAGCATTTCGTCAAGAATTAGTGCTGTTAGTTGTGTTAACAGTAGTCACTTTCTTTCTTCCAGTGACAAAGTTTGAGCAGCTGGCAATGGTTGCAAGTATGTTTCTTGTGGTAATCGTAGAGCTAATTAACTCTGCTATAGAAGCTGCTGTCGATCGTATTGGTTCTGAGCATCATGAATTGAGCGGGCGAGCAAAAGATATCGGATCTGCTGCGGTATTTGTATCAATGTGTTTCGTCGCGATTACATGGTTGGTTATTTTACTCTAGCGAATGTTTAACTGTGTTTTAATGCAGTTAAATAGTAGCCTTATTGTTCCTTACACATAATCGAATGGTTTTAATCATCATAGGTCAAATATGACTTGATTACGGCCATTTCTTTTTGCTTGGTACAATGCCCGATCTGCTTTGAAGTAACTTGATTTAAAGGTGGTCTTTTCCATTATTTTAGTTAATCCAATAGAGACGGTACATGAAATTTCAGAAGGGACATTATGTGTTGATAAAACGGATACTTTTTGATTTTGAATCGTATCTCTTAGTGTTTCAAGACGAGAAACTAATTTAACATGAGAGCTTTCTTTTAGTAATAGTACGAACTCTTCTCCTCCTAATCGTGCAATATGCTCATCTTCATTCATAGACTCTGAAACAGTATTTGCGATGTGGATAAGCATTTTATCACCCGCTAAATGACCGTAACTGTCGTTAACATTTTTGAATAAATCAATATCAACAATAGCCATTAAATACTCATGAATACTCCCAGATTTGATAAGAGTATTGTATGTTTCAATGAAGTAGCGACGGTTAAATAATCCGGTTAATTCATCACGAGCGGCGAGGTTAATGAGCTGTTTTTCACGCTGGATACGATCTGTGACGACACTAATAAACGTGCAGAGTGCCTTTTGACCTTCCCAGTCAATCACGTTGTCTGTAATTTCTGCGATCATTGGGTTGCCGTTCATATCGGTGTGATTAATGGTTTGACGCGGACTAGGGAGACCCAATTTAATAACGTTGTGGTAACGCTGATCAGCTTCAGCCCAATGGGATTTTTCAAATAAGACTTTAATCGTTTCTAAATTCAATACGTCTTCGGCCGTTTCAAGACCACTAAAAACAGCGAATGCATCATTGGCATATTTTGGCACGAAATTGATATGAACGACACAAGGGTTTGGATGTGCATCCAATATTTGACGAAACGTTCCCATGTGTTTTTTTACCTGAATGGATATATTTTTAGCAATGATACCATTTGCTTATTGTATAAAAACACAAATGCAACAAAACTTTGGAATGATGATCATACTCGGTCTGCTAATCTTATCTTACGTTATTCCTTAAGGGTATATATCCGAGCTATTGCACTTGCTGTAGTTATATTCCACATGATTGATTTGTACATTTTGTTGTTAACGCAAGTGTAAAATGTCACATTAGTATCCAAAGTAAAAATGTCAAAGCTCATCTCCGTGAATTACTGGCTGATTCAACAAGTCGGCCTTCATCTCATTATTTAAGGACAAAACCACGATGCTTTTAGGAATTAGCCTTGGCACCAACGACCTCTCCCGTGCGGGGGCGTTTTACGATCGTTTGCTGAGCACGGTGGGCATGGTGCGCACTATGGAAGAGGACGACGAGATCGGTTACGGGTCTCCTGGTGGCCCGAGCTGCTTCTGGATATTGAAACCCTTTGATCAACAGCCAGCGACCCGCGGCAATGGTACCCAAGTGACCTTCAAGGCCGCGGATAACGATGGCGTAGAGGAGTTTTACCGGACAGCTCTGGTGCTGGGCGGAGTGGACGAAGGTACCCCCGGCTACCGATATCGCCCACGATACTTCGGTGCTTACTGCCGCGACTTGGATGGCAACAAGCTGCATATTATGTACGAACCTGATTGAAAGAAGGTTTCCCTCTATGGCCTAGCTTGTTAATCGAGTAGATGTATTGGTACGTATTTAATTGTCTGTTTAATACTAATAGCCCGACCATCTTGGCCGGGCTATTAGGTGTTTCAGTAAAGGTTTATGGTTATGCACAAACAGAGAGCTTAGCGATCCAAGGATACCGGCTCGCTAGTTCTGGCTATCGCTTGTTTAAACACATAGAAAGAGAGATAGGCGACCGAACAGCCAAAGACGAGAATCCCCACCTCAGCCAGATTGGGCTGATAGCTCTGCATTGCGCCCAACCAGGTCTGCTTGGGCCCCAGAACCTGCAGTTGTCCTTGAATGACAAAGGCCAGTTCTACCAACAATAGGGTCGGTAAGGCAATCATCGCGCTTATTGCTGGCTTGGCCCGGTAAGTCATCAATGCTACCAAAAGCAGCAGTGGCATCCAAAATCCCACCCAGGGCAACTCTGCTAGGATGCTGCCGCGAGCCAGATAGATGTAGTTGACCACCAAAAAAAGAGCAAGGATACCGAGCACCAGTCGTCCAGGCAGTAATAGAACAGCACGTTTCTCCGGACTCAGTAACAGCGGTGCCAAACTCAGTCCGCTGGCCAAGGCGCAGAGGAAGGTGAGAATGGATGCATCCATGCCATAGAACCCGACTCGCCCGATCGCTGTCCCGAAGACGCTACCCAATACCAAGGAAGCCGCTACCGCCACGCACAAAGTGCCTGCGGAAAGCCATCGCTCGAAGCCGAAGTTGCGCTTGCTCAGCAAAGCGTAGAATTTGACGCCAAGCAGTATCAACTCGATAGAGTAGAGTGTTCCCATCCACCAAATGGGAGATTTGAGGTTGGGAGTCAGCAGCAACCAAAAGACATTGAGAAATGATCCCAACTCGGCGGTCAATGCTGCAAAAGCACCAATGAGTAAAGATAAGGCAGTGATTAACAATAAAGATTTATGAGCCTTTATAATCTCATTGCCAAGCAGCTCGCCACTCGTAAGTAGGATAGATATCCCTGTACTGGTCAGCGCTAAGAAAATGTACGCTACCAGAGGTAAAGTCCAAACCATACCATCGTTAGTCGCAAAAGAGGGGCCAATAAACCACTCCTCAATAGCAAAATACCCCCCAAACAATAGCCCGGCGGCAGACAATGCCAAAAACAACAGATTAAAGTTCCTTGTTTTCATAATATTGCCCTCCTATGAGCGACGTTGTGGAGTGTAACGACGGATATAAAAGATCTTACTGCCAGTTCCCAGTTCAGGTTTTAGTGGCTTTCCATCGTACTTCCTTATCAGCTGTGACACCTCACTATCGGGATCATCCAAATCCCCAACCACGCGCGCGTTTGATGGACAAGCGTCTACGCAGGCTGGATTTAGCCCTTCCTTGAGTCGATGGTCACAGAAAGTACATTTCTCCACCGTACCACGCGAACGAACAAGCGGGTAACTGTTGGCACGCTCTGGATTACTGTGAGGGCTGCCTTCACCGCCAGCCTCTTCCAGCATAGTGATTGGGGTAAAAGTACCTGCAGCCACTCCAGCCTTGTTTTGCCACGCTTGATGAGGACGATCCCAGTTGAAGCTGATTACCCCATAAGGACAGTTCACCATGCAAGCCTTACAGCCGATGCACTTGTCCGGATCATGGAGGGTAAGACCTCCTTCTCCCTTGTGCATCGCTTGAGTCGGACAGCCCTTGACACACGGGGCATCATCGCAATGATTGCACATGGTGGAAATATACTCGAAGCTAACCTTCGGATACTTACCATTGGTCGTGGTGATTTTGTCGCACCAATTGATCTCCGGTGGAGTATGATTTTCAGCCTTGCAGGCAAAGATACAACCAGAACAACCCACACATTTTTGTTGATCGATTACCATTCCATAACGCATTGTCTAACCTCCTATACCTTTTCTACCCGGATACCAACCTGGCCGTAGAAGGCCGAGGATCCAGACAAATGTTCATAGACTGGTGGCAGAAGTTCATTGTTGCAGCCACCGAATGGTGTCTTGCCGAACTCCCGGGAAGCGACTCGTCCATAGGCCCAATGTCCCTGACCAAATGCCTTAGCGACAGTCCCGGGACGTACGCCCTCAAACAGAGCCGCTTCGCATACAATACTGCCTTGTATCGAAGTGATACGGACGGTATCTCCATCCTGAATACCCAGTGCCTGAGCATCGATCGGGTTTAGTTTGGCTACGTCTGCATGCTTGCGAGCACCGGGGTCGATGTCTAGATTTTGCTGGTACCAAGTAGTATTGGCTGACCGCCCCTCTCTGCTCAAGCGCGACTTATGGTCAACGAACAACATTGGGAAATCTTTCGCGTCGCCGTAGCGGAACGGTGGCTCATAGTGCGGAACGAAACCCTGTTCACAACAAGCTAAGTAACCGGTCGCCTCCATTACGTGATCTACATCGGTATGGTGCCTTTTGGCGTGCTTCTCTAGCGCTACTTTCATGGTCTCGCTGTAGAACTCAAACTTCTTGGTAGCCGTCTTCATATGGCTCCAGCGCTTACGGAACGTATAAGGCTTAGAATTCCACACTCCTTTTTCAAGAAACTCCGGCCAACCACTGAAGCGATCTCCTTCTATATAATGGAGTGGATCCCAGAATTTCTGTGTTAAAATTTTGGTTGCATACAGTGCCAGTTCATCAGGATTAGTTGGCGACTTACCCGTTTCTGGATCTTTGAATTCCGCCAGTAGATAGCGCATCGGATCTTTAAATCCACGTTGAGCCAGCTCTTGTGCTATCAGCCAAGGAATACCACACTCATCCTCAACAGACTGTCCCAGACGTTTGACAACCGGCTGACTAATCGAAACTTGGGTGTAACGATTACCAGCTGTTTTTTGAATGCCCCAACGCTCAAACATGAAGTGTGGGGCAGGCAAAATCAGATCGGAATACCAGCTGAACTCGCTGATATTTGTTGTAATATGGGTAACAAAAGGTACCTTCTTCAGCGCTTCCTCCCAACGCTGGCCGCCCGGCGAGGAGAACGGGAAGTTGTTGAAATAACCCAGAACAAAATCTGGTAGGTAAGGATCTTCCGTCAGGATGCTATCAGCCACGGCATTAGTGACCACGCCTCCGCCACTTTTTCCTTTCTTGAGCGCAGGAAACTCGAGTCGACCGCGGCGATCGATTTTTTCGTTTTTAAGGCCATGCTGACCGACTTCATCCACGTATTTCTTGGAAGAAGGAATTTGTCCTAAAGGTACCGAGGCCCACTTAAGCACGCCCCCTTCCTGGTCAACAGCACCAAGCAGTCCGTTCAGTGAATGCAGAGCCATGGCGGTATAACCACCGCGGTGTTGCATTTGCACCCCACGGGATCGCCAGACCTGTACCCTCGGGGCTGCATCAGCCAGTTTTGTAGCAAGACGGCGGATTTGTGCCGCCTCAATGCCACACAACTCGGCAGCCCACTCCGGTGTATTTTCCTTTAGCTCTAGATTCCACCACTGTATAAGTCCATTAGTATGTTGCTCCTCAAAGGTTGCAGGATCCACCTCTTGACCTGCAATAAATCGGTTTTTACCATCGTTGAAATCACCGACAAAGGGGCGATGCCAGCCACCATCAACCAAGATCTGATGAGCTATAGCCAAGCCAAGAGCTGCATCCTGACCCGGTACAACAGGCAACCATTCATCTGCCTTGGCGGCAGAAGCAGAGAAGCGTGGATCCACAATAGCAACTTGGGCGTTATCCAGTGTATTGCCCCACTCACTGCAATAGTAGGAGACCTGTCGATTGGCACTTAGTGGATCAACACCGAACGAAAGAATATAGCGAGTATCCTTGATATCATATTGACGATATCCCCAGTCACCCTCGGTAAAGAAGCTACCCAGCTTATCTGCCTCGGCGCAAAGAGCACTATGAGTGATAGCGTTAGGAGAACCAAGAACCTGGGTGAAATTCTTAATCAGCAGATCACTTAGATAAGAGTAGCGCCCACGAAGAGAGACATAACGATGAGTTTCGTCTCGCTCACGTAAATCCATTATGCGACCCGCTATTAACTTGATCGCTTCATCCCAACTAATTGGCTTAAATTTCGGATCGACTCCTCTCCCTTTTTCTGGGTTGGTACGCAGCATCGGAGTGCGCACTCGATCCGGGTCATAAAGCTCCTGCAAGGCTAGGTACTGACGTGGACAACTGGAAGTACCGTGCACTTTTGAGTGTTCATTGCCGCGAATGTGCAAGGCGCGACCATCCTGAATGTAAACCTGCTTAGCACAAAACGAGGTACAGCCATTACAGGTAGTACCCATCCACTTGCCTGAACCTGGTTGATAAACCAACCCTTCTTTTGCCATAGCAAGAGTGATTGGGTTTAAATTACTACGAACAGCGATACTTGTAGTAATTACGCCAGCTAGTGCACTTTGTAAAAAAGTTCTGCGTGTTAATCCCATATGCCTAAAATCCTTTAAGTAACAATAGACTAATCAACTAAATATAATCCTTACAGTGAGGCTTAAAATGACCTCACCCATTATTTGTATATATAGTAGGCAGGCATTATGCTCTCAGGCCATAGCATTACACTCTTTGTTGATCTACAACAAAGAGTGAAGCTCACGACAGAGCTTTTGTTTACACTCACTTAAAAAAGTCAACAATTATTAAGGGATAATTGATAAGAATACTTATTTAGGCACAAAACAGAGCTACTATCTCTATTTGACTAAGAAGGGGGGGCTCAGTTTGGCCGTGGACGCTTCGATTATCGACGTTGGTGGGGGGCAGGCTCGGGCTATCGATCAATCACAGCCCTAGACTAAAGCGCGGTTAGGACAAAAAGCAGAACGAGTTACGTGGTTAGATGGCAATATCACCGAAATTGATTTGCCGATATATCGTTATGAATTGTGGCATGATCGAGCCGTGTTTCACTTTCTTACCGAGCTCAAGCACCATCACAAAGAACTGCATCTTACTCCGGAGAAGATAGAACAGATGTACCTATATTGCCATTTCCACAAAACAGCTAAATAAGCCCATAATTCCGATAGTTGCAACACTTGCCATACTACTTATCCTGTCGTTGAGATATTGGAAGTCTATATAATAGAGCAAGGCTTTCATGCCTTTGGGATTAACACACTCCCAGCAGTAGAATCTTTCATAGTAACGTCGATAACTTGCAATCCATTATTGCCGCCCTAATCAAGGTTGAGCTTAGTTAGCAGTATGTTGCTTATTTTTTATCTTTTGGTTGAAGTGTTTCTATCATGTTGCTTTAAATTGGAAGCTTCATCACCAATAAAACCACCAGTTTGATGTGCCCATAATTGTGCATAAATGCCTTTTTGAGCAATCAGTTCTTGGTGTGACCCTTGCTCTGCAATTTCACCTTTATCGAGCACAATTAGGCGATCCATTGCTGCAATGGTTGATAAACGGTGGGCAATGGCAATCACGGTTTTACCTTGCATCAGTTCATACAGACTTTCTTGAATGGCAGCTTCAACTTCTGAATCTAATGCTGAGGTTGCTTCATCTAGCAGTAGGATAGGGGCGTTCTTCAATAGTACTCGAGAGATAGCAATACGCTGGCGTTGACCGCCTGAAAGCTTCACACCACGTTCACCGACTTGAGCATCATACCCAGTATTACCGTATGGGTCTGATAGCAAGCCAATAAACTCATGCGCATGGGCTTGTTTGGTTGCCGCAAGTAACTGTTCTTCTGTTGCATTAGGGTTACCATACATAATGTTTTCACGAATAGAGCGGTGCAACAATGAGGTATCTTGCGTGACCATGCCAATTTGTGCGCGGAGTGAATCTTGCGTCACGTGTGCAATGTTTTGACCATCAATACTGATAGAGCCAGATTCGACATCGTGAAAGCGCATTAATAGGTTAACCATTGTGGATTTACCTGCGCCAGAGCGCCCGACCAATCCTACTTTCTCACCCGGTTTAATATTGAGGTTCAGCTTTTCAATCACCCCTGATTTTTCACCGTAATGGAAATTAACATCGTCAAAGTGAATCGCCCCATTGTTTACAGCAAGTATTGGCGCGTCTTTTTTATCGGTAATATCAACAGGTTTAGATAGTGTACGCATACCGTCAATGACGGTGCCAATATTTTCAAATAGCCCACCAATCTCCCACATAATCCATTTAGACATGCCATTGATACGTAATGCCAAACTTACTGCAACAGCGATTGCCCCAATAGTGACGGCAGAGATGGTCCACAGCCAAATAGCAAGACCAGCAATAGAGAACACAAGCAGGTAGTTAATGATCTCTACACTGATATTTAACCCTGTAACGAGGCGCATTTGGCGGTGTACAGTGTCAAGAAAGCCTTTCATTCCTTGCTCTGCGTATTCGGTTTCACGATCAGTGTGGGAAAATAATTTAACGGTTTGAATATTGGTATAGCTGTCGACTATACGTCCTGTCATGGTAGAACGTGCATCAGCTTGTTCGGTTGATACTGTCTTTAGCTTGGGTACGAAATACAGCTGAATACCCACATAAGCAGCAAGCCACAACAGCATTGGTATCATTAAACGATAATCAGATTGGGCAATCAGCACCACCATCGCGGTGAAATACACCGAAATATAGACCAATACATCTAGTAATTTCATTACCGTTTCTCGTACCGATAATGACGTTTGCATGACTTTAGTGGCAATTCGACCAGCAAAATCATTTTGATAAAATGACACGCTTTGTTTTAACAGGTAACGGTGTGCCAGCCAACGAATAGCCATTGGGTAGTTACCCAATAAGGTTTGATGCAGTAACAATGAATGTAGAAAAACCAGTGAAGGCACAACAACCAGCACAATCAGACTCATTACAATGAGCTTTCCGCCTTCTTCGGCAATAAATGTGTCGGGATTATGCTGCGTTAGCCAGTCGACCAGTTGTCCCATAAAACCAAATAGAGACACCTCTACCACTGCGATAACAGCACTGAGTAATGACATTGCAATGAGTGGGAGTTCAAACCCTTTGGTGTAGTGGCGGCAAAAAGCAAACAGACTTGCTGGTGGCTGATCAGGATCCTGTTTAGGAAAAGCTGAGGTCAGTTTTTCAAAGCGTTTGTACATAAAATGGAGTGTCCAATAAAAGCGTGTGATTGTCTGACCATTTGCTTATTCAGAATGGCATGAAAAGCGAGATAGCGTCGCCTTTTGTTACTTAGCCTTAGTGACGGCTACTGGTCTTTTTCCATCACATGCGCCTTTTTCTAACTGGTGAATGGGGCTGCTGCCTTGCAGTGCCCATCGGTGATCATCACGACTCAGCTTTCTATATTGCGTGGGCGTTATACCTAGATAGCTTTGGAATGTCTGGTAAAAGCGGCTGCTAGAGTTAAACCCAACTGTCAATGAAATATCAAGAATGGTGCGTTCTGTATCGCTTAGTAAGGCGCGCGCATGGTTCATTCGCATGGCTGTTATGTATTGTTTGATCGTGAGCTGCATCATGCGCTGAAAAATCCCCATTGCATAATTGGTATGCAGCCCGACGTGATCAGCAATCTGTTTTACCGTCAGTGGAGTGTCGTGGTGGGTGGCAATGTATTCCAGCATCTGGCTAACATAAAACTGTGAATGTTTAGAAAGCCCATTCTGAATTGTTTTATCTGTGCGGCTGGTTAGCATTTGAGACCAACCATCGAGGCAAACTCGTTTCAGCATCAGACCTATTTCATCGGAAGCCAGTTGTTGGCGGCTTTCTGCAACGTGTGTCAATTCCGCTTCCCAGCGAGCAATTTCAAATTCACACACCAAAGATGGTGCTGTCGATTGTAATACTGCCCCGTGAGTGATCTGATTAACCAGCTCTCTGTTTAATGGCCATGATAAAAAATGATGGATAGGGATATTGATAATACCCATATTGTGGCTATCACCAGGATGTGTGAGTCGGTGCGGAACAGAAGCCCAAAATAGCCCAATGTGGCCATCTTTTAATACAACTGGGCTGCCATTAATGATGTATTCCACATCACCACCAAACGGGATATTGACTTCAATCTGCCCGTGCCAGTGGTAGCCGGGCATGTCGTGGGGTGGTCTTAATTCGACATCAATTTTTTCGTGTGAAGAATAGAGCGACAAAGGGCTGACAGACACACTGTCTTTTGAATAGTTTTCTTGGGGGGTCACCAACAACGCATCTTTGTCATGTTGTTTCATGTCAGCTCCTTAGGAAATACACCATTGTCCCAAAACCTTCGAAATGAAACCCAGATCCTTGTCATACCTCAGTTATTACTCATTGATAAATAACTAAATACGGAACAGAGGTTACAAAATAAAAGGATTATGCTGGCGAAGTATTTAAGAATCTCACTTAATTACCTATTTTTGTCCTGTTTTCTCATATTGTACCAATACGGAGTAAAAATATTAGGAAACAGGACAGTGATAGCACTTACCGAGACGATTAAGGTGATAGAAGGCGTGTAATGTTTCACCATCACATTACGTTAGTTTTATTGAGATTAAGGATATAAATCGCATGAAGACTCCACAAATCACCTTCATCGGTGCGGGTTCGACTATTTTCGTTAAGAACATTCTTGGCGACGTTTTCCATAAACCAGCACTGAAGCATGCTCATATCGCATTGATGGATATCGACCAAACTCGTTTAGAAGAATCTCAGATTGTCGTTAGAAAGCTCATGGAATCTGCAGGTGCAACAGGCAACATAACCTGTCACCTGAACCAAAAAGATGCTCTGCAAGATGCCGATTTTGTCGTTGTTGCATTTCAGATTGGTGGTTATGAGCCGTGTACTGTTACTGATTTTGAGGTCTGTAAGCGTCACGGTCTAGAGCAAACTATTGCTGATACCTTAGGCCCTGGTGGCATTATGCGTTCATTACGTACTATTCCTCATTTATGGCAGATCTGTGAAGATATGACCGAGGTTTGTCCAGATGCAACCATGCTTAATTATGTGAACCCTATGGCGATGAATACCTGGGCGATGTATGCAAAATACCCAAACATTAAACAGGTTGGTTTGTGTCATTCCGTGCAAGGTACCGCTGAAGAATTGGCGCGCGACTTAGAGCTGGATTATAACGATTTACGTTATACCTGTGCTGGTATTAACCATATGGCTTATTACCTCACATTAGAGAAGAAAAACGCGCAAGGTGAGTATGTAGATATTTACCCAGATTTACTTACGGCCTTTGAAAATGGTCAAGCACCTAAACCTGGCCAACATCATAACGGTCGTTGCGTAAACCTCATTCGCTATGAAATGTTCAAAAAGTTGGGCTACTTTGTGACTGAATCGTCAGAGCATTTTTCTGAATATACACCGTACTTCATTAAACCAAATCGTCCAGATTTGATTGAACGTTATAAAGTGCCACTAGATGAGTATCCGAAACGTTGTGTTGAGCAAATAGCTGATTGGAAACAAGATTTGGAAGCGTTTAAAAACGCAGATAGTATCGATGTAAAAGAATCGCATGAGTACGCAAGTATCATCATGAATGCAATCTGGACGGGTACGCCGAGTGTGATTTACGGCAACGTAAGAAATGACGGTCTGATTGAAAACCTGCCGCAGGAATGCTGTGTAGAAGTTGCCTGTCTGGTTGATGCTAACGGTATTCAACCGACGAAAGTAGGTCGCTTACCAAGCCATTTGGCGGCATTAATGCAAACCAATATTAATGTTCAAACCCTACTGACTGAAGCTATTTTAACTGAAAATCGAGATCGCATTTATCACGCTGCCATGCTGGACCCGCATACAGCGGCAGTATTAGGGCTAGAAGAGATTTATGCGCTAGTTGATGATCTTATTGAGGCACATGAAGGTTGGTTGCCTGCATGGGTTCACAAGCATTAATAGCGAATAAAACAACAAATAATAATCAATATAAAGAAAGAATATAACTAACCAATAACGTGAAACTAAATGGAATGATGCCCTCTCGAATGAGGGGGCTAAAGGAGCCACAATGAGTGTTTCAATGAACACCAAGCTGAGTTATGGATTTGGCGCGTTTGGTAAAGATTTTGCGATTACCATCGTTTATATGTATCTAATGTTTTACTACACCGATGTTGTGGGTATTTCTGCTGGCGTCGTCGGAACGCTTTTCTTAGTGGCTCGAATATGGGATGCAGTGAATGATCCGATTATGGGGTGGTTGGTTAATAACACTCGTACTCGCTGGGGAAAATTTAAACCCTGGATTCTTATCGGCACCATCACCAACTCTGTCGTGTTGTTTATGCTGTTTAGTGCCCACTACATTGAAGGTCCGTGGCTTATTGCTTATGTCACAGTAACTTACATTTTATGGGGTATGACCTACACCTTAATGGATATTCCTTTTTGGTCTTTGGTTCCGACTTTGACGCTAGATAAGCGCGAACGTGAAGAGTTAGTACCTTACCCGCGTTTCTTCGCCAGCCTAGCGTGGATTGTGACAGCAGCGAT
>SWCB01004531.1_pt1 | contig 24293 bp, 23 predicted proteins | sample 4692901 | NCBI WGS metagenome assembly SWCB01 (sample SAMN10267276, study PRJNA491770) | bioreactor metagenome | isolation source: DHS bioreactor inoculated with subseafloor sediment | place: Japan: off Shimokita Peninsula | collected 2006-08 | reverse complement strand
CAGTATGTCTAATAAAAGTACTTGACTTTTAATAGTTAGTCACCTCTTTACTATCAATTATATATTATATATGACTAAATGTAAATTATATATTACATATATCTGTAAAAAAATTAACTATATTATCTACTCTGGTTTGTTTTCCGGAGCTTTTCTAGTTATTTTTATCACAACTGAGGATGCCATGGTCCCTACAAATATCAAAAATGAAAACATCCCCATAACAAAAAACACAATAGGACCAAAACTTTCAGCTAACAATCCCATGATCATCAATAAAATCCCTAGTATCGCAAACAGTGTTGGTATGAGAAAAATAAGCTTCTGACTGATTTGAGAAAGAAGCCAACTCATTGGAAGACTTATTAAAAATGATAAAAAGATAAATAGACTAAATCTAATGATATCTGCGCTTATGAGCATATAAGGCATATAACCACCTCTAACTTAAGTATATGCCTTATGATTCAATAAATCAACTCAATTTAAATTGTGATTAAATCATTTATGTGTCTATAAAACTCTTGATTCACACTAAAATTTTCGTTCAAAAACTCAAGTATATTTTTTGCAGATGACTTATTATGTTCTATACCTTGTCTCATGGACTTAAGAAGTTCTAATTGATTGGGAAACCTTCTCTCAATTCTTCGTTCAAAAACATATGGATCAATGTTTATCTTTTCTTCTTCAAAAACTTTTGGAAACAACTCAATGACTAGACCATAGGCATAACTTTGAATAAATGTCATCGCAGATGATTTTTCACCTCTTAAATCCCTAAGCAAACCAATATAAAGATTAGTCATCGCTTCATTTACATTAAAATCCACATTAACTGTTTTATGTTTGGGTTCAAACTTAGGTTGAATAAGTTCAAGATCAAAATCATCCTTATGATAGTAAACAGTCCCACCAGTAAATCTAGCTGTTTTCATTTCTTCTTCATCAAAAACTGCAAATTCCGCAAACACCCCATCATGATAAAGTGCTTTATATCCATCTTTGGTATTTCTAAATACATATACTAATGGTTTTACTTCTAGCCAGTCTAATTTTTCTATAAATTTATCTTTATATCCATTTTCCACGATTAAGAAAAAATCGATATCTGAATATTGATCGAGTCTTTCTTTTTCTGAGATACTCCCTAAACCTAAAAGACATCTAACCTTATCATCCTTCGATACATAATCACTTAAATCCAACATCCGTTGGTATACTTTATTCATCATAACCACCATCCTTATAATTAATATATATCAAAAAATATCTTAAGAAAATTCAAGAACCCTTTCCATATTGAACACATATATAGTTTTACTTGTTAAAAGAAAAAAATAAGGACTTTTTTAGTCCTTATTTATGTCTTTAATCTTTTTAAAATAAATCAGTAATGATGATCCCAGTGATCCTAAAAGAACAATCACGGATACGACTGCGATAATTAAATATCCTAACGCTCCCCAGTCTGTAGAAAGTAGTCCTGCTGTCCAAAAATATATAGATGCAATCAAAAACAACACCGGCAATGCAAACACCAATTTCTTACTGATTTTAATTAGTAAAAAAGTGATTAAATAACTTGCGCCAAATGCAATCAATAATGATGCACCCATAATTAACACTTGATTAAAAAGACCATCTTCCATATATATACCTCATCTATTTTATAGATAGATTATACACTCAACGTTTTTAATGTTCAAATATTATGATTTATCCACTTTAATTTGATTTGCTGCAACCAACAAAGGATCCCATACTGGTGAAAATGGTGGTGCATATGCGAAATCTAACATAGAAAATTCAGCTGCAGTTAAATTTTTTGTAATCGCTAAAGCCATAATGTTAATCCGATCAGCAACACCTTTTTCACCAACAAGTTGAGCACCTTTTATGATCCCTGTTATTTTCTCAAAAACCAAACGGACATAGAGATCAGTTGCACCTGGATAATAAGAGGTTTGTTGCTTTGCTGTAATTTCAACAAAATCATAATCTAAATCTAACTTTTTAGCTTCATCGAAGCCTAATCCTGTTTTTGCAAACGCTAAATCTCCTACCTTTATAATATTGGATCCTATGATACCCGGAAAAGCACTCTTTAATCCAAAAATATTTTCAGCAACTATTCTTCCTGTTTTATTTGCGTGGGTACCCAGTGGTACATAAACATAATCTTTTAAAATTTGGTGATAATATGCTGCACAGTCACCCGCAGCATAAATATTCGATAAAGATGTTTCACAATATTCATTAATAATTATTGCCCCATTTTCCATCATGTTAAGTCCAATATCTTTTACAAAACTTGTATTCGGAGTAACACCTATGGATTCGATAACAAAATCAGCGTTATAGGTTGTTTGGTCTGTAACTACAACCGTTTTGTTATCTTTCTTTTGATAAGCTTTTAAATGCTCATTTAAATGAATCTTGACACCTCTTATTTCTAAAGCATCTTTGGCTTTTGTTGCAACATCATAATCATAAACATTTAAAAGTTGATTGCCCCGTTGAATAATATGAACTTCAAGTCCTTGAAGTGCTAAATTCTCAGCAACCTCAACACCAATATATCCACCGCCTATAATCACAACTACTTTTCCTGAAATAATCTCAGGTTTGATTGCTCTCATATCTGGAAGTTGGTTTAAGACATACAAATTAGCATCTTTACTTCCAGGCACATGTGTCCTATTAGCTGTTGTTCCAGTGCCAATCACAAGTTTATCATAAGTATCAACAAACGTTTTTCTTGTCTTTAAGTTTAATACTGTAACACTTTTTTGTTCTGGCTGGACCGAGATTACTTCATGAGATAAAAAAACATCAATACCTTGTTTCTTAAAATCATCTTGATATCTTGCAATAAGTTTGCTTTCATCAGTTACTATATCACCTAAAAAATAAGGCATGCCACAGCCACTATAACTTAAATCATTTCCTTTTTCATAAACATGAATCTCATGATTTGGATCGAGTCTTTTTAGTTTCGCTGCTGCTGTCATCCCAGCTGCAACCCCTCCAACAATGATTATTTTCATATCACATCTCACCTTTTGTATGTTATTGTTTATCTTAAACATATTTCATGTTGATGATTTATAACGATTATACGCCTAATCATTTTCACATTCAATCAATAAAAATCCGCGTCTTCAAGGCACGGTTTTTCTCATCGCCTTCAAGGCACATTACTGGCGACCCCCATTTGAGGGTCTTTTTATTTGCCCAATTGCCTTTGTCACCCTTACTTACACGTAAACGGGTCCCTATACTCTTTTAGACTTCTCTTGTCTTTAACTTGGTCTTCTAATTCTTGATTCCTGATGTAGTTTTCGACTGTTTTTTTGTTTAGACCTACGGTCGAAACATAGTAACCTTCTGACCAGAAGTGCCTAGATCCATAGTTATATTTCAAGTTTGCATACTCGTCAAATATAATCAAGCTGCTTTTGCCTTTCAAATATCCCATGAATGAACTTACTGCTAGTTTTGGTGGTATCTTGACGAGCATATGTATATGATCACTCATGTCATGTGCTTCGACTATCTCTACGCCTTTGTATTTACAAAGCCGTCTCAAATATCTACCTATATCACTTCTTAGCTTACCATAGATTGCTTTTCGTCGATATTTCGGACAAAATACAATGTGATATTGGCAGTTCCATTTTGTGTGTGATAAACTACTAGTGTCATCGTTTCTCTTGACATCGGTGATAGAATCCTCCTTGGTTTGATTGGTGTAAGGCAATTGGTTATGTCCATTATACCAACCAAGAGGATTCTTTTTGTTTATCGCTTCCGCTTTTCTGGTCTCACCCGCATTGCAGGTGGTTTTATGTTACTCTTCGAGCAACATAACAAAAACACTCATCATTTAAGTCTATAGATGAGCGTTTCTAATTTTTTAGTATGATATGATTTATTTTTTATAGTAATCCATGAGTTCGTCTCGATGAATTAATGCTTGAAAGTAATAACTACTTGTCGAGTGACTGCGTCCAAAGTCAATTAAGCGATCTTGATGATCATATATTCTATTGGTAGATTGAATACAAGCTGCATTTTTTCTTTCTCCTAAAATAGAAGCAAGTTCAGCAGTCAAATTAACAGCTTTTGTAATACGATGCGATAGTTTTGCTTTGATATGATAAGTCTTTTCCATATATGCATTGAGTGGTTCAGTTCCCATAAACTTTTGATCCATTTCATTAAATATGGATAAAGGCAGGTAATTTTCTAGAATAATAATCGGCTTATCATCACCTTTATAAATTCTATTGATGTATAAGAATTTTCCACCAGATTTAAACCCCATCATATCAAGTTGTTCTTTACTTAATGCTACAACTTTTTTATCCAAGCACTCAATAGAAGGTTTCATACCTAAGGCTCTGATTGCATCATATACCGCAACATTTCGATAAAAGAAATAATTCGTAAGTTCATAGAATGCTACAACATATGTTTGATCATTGTCTTTTTTGATAAATCTTTCTTCTACCAATTTATTAAAAGCTTGAGTAACCTGTGTTAAGTCAACTTTTAAATGGTTTGCAAGTTCACTTGGGGAAGGAAGCACAGACTGATAATAAAATGTTTGATCAAGGATATTCGCTTTAATACTTTCTTTAATTTGTTCATTGATAGAAACTGATGATCTGCGATCAATTGAAATCAAATCAACTTTGTTCGATTGCATAAACCATCACCTCGAATTCAGTAAATTCTCCAGGGAAAAAATTAGATACATATCCTATGATTCTATCTTTATCATCAATGATAATAGATCTTACCGAATAGATTGCATCATCTGGATTAATCTTAAGTAATAAAGCTTCATCTGAACTAGCATTGATTGCATTAAACGTATTTTGCATATGTTTAATCTTATAACCATATGTTTGCTCAATAAACTCGAATAAGCGTGTCGAAGATTCGAATTTCTCATTTAAGTCTGGAAAATACTTCTCAGGTAAATATATTTTTTGGAACAATACTGGATTTTGTTGGTTTTTAATAATGCGAATGATGTAATAACATTTCTCATTTCTTTTAAGTTCTAACATCCGATATGCTAATATATCGTGATCAACTAAATCAATCATGATCATTTGATATGCATACTTAAGGTCATTATCATTTAAATGACTTTCAAATTGATAAAATTCATTCACTGGTGTGAATAAATGAAATCTATTGGTCACAAAAGTACCTTTGCCTTTAATTCTTTTGATCATATGTTCTTGTATCAAAGTTTCATATGCCATTTTAACAACCGTAGGACTAATAGAAAACATACGACATATTTCTTTTTCTGTTGGCAAGCGATCATCATATTTTAAAATACCTGATTTGATTGCTTCTGTGATTGATTGTGCAATTTGCTTATAAATAGACACTTTCAATGTTTTATCAACAAAAATATAATCCATATTGATTCCCCGATTTCTGTTTACGTAATGTTCTAATCTCTTTGATTATAACATAAAAACAATTAGCTCTTTTGAACTTTCAATTTCTCAAGTAGTCTACCGACCATTCGTGGACGTTCTGCAACAAGGGCACCAACAGCAGTTAATGCCTGAATTTTATCTTCTACTGAGCCTTTACCACCGGTGATGATTGCACCTGCATGTCCCATTTTTTGTCCCTTAGGCGCAGTTCTACCGCCTAAAAAGGCAACCAAAGGTTTTGTAAAAATTCCTTTTTCAATGGCTTCAGCAACTTCTTCTTCCATGGTTCCACCCAGTTCACCAATAATGACAACTGCATGTGTTTGTTCATCCTTTTCATAAAAAGGTAACATCTCTGCGAAACGTGTTCCTGGTACTGGATCTCCACCAACACCAATGAGTGTAGATACGCCGTATCCAGCTTCTACGATCATTGAAGTCACTTCATTTGTCAGTGAACCACTTCTAGTCATGACTCCAATATTTCCTTTTTTATAAACTCTTTTTATCCAATGAGGGAAACTACCCATCATCGCAACTTCAGGTGAAATCACACCAGATGTATTTCCACCAACAACCATTGCTTGATGTTCTTTTGCTGCTTGTCTAATTAATACCATATCGTGCAAAGGTATACCATCGGCAATCGTTACAATTTTTTTGATCCCTGCATTTAGTGCTTCCATGACTGCATCTTTCGTAAGCAGTGGTGGGACAAAGACCATTGAAGCATCAACTTCATGGTGTTTAAGGGCATTTTTAATTGTGTGATAGACGGGTTTCCCTTCTATTTCTTGTCCTTCTTTACCTGGTGTTACACCACAAACAACTTTCGTACCCAGATCGATCATGTGCTTTGTCCAAAAACTACCTTCACTTCCGGTAATCCCTTGAACAAGAACTTTTGTTTTATCATCTATAAAAATACTCATGATTGTTCTCCCTTAGAAAGTCTAACTGCTTTTCTGACAGCTTCTTCAGTGTCATATATTGGTTCTAATCCAGCAGCTGTTAAAATCTTATTGGCTTCAACTTCATTCGTACCTCTAATGCATGTAACAATTGGACGATTTGGTTTAAGCTTTTCGATTGCATCTACTACACCTTGAGCCATAACATCAGCTCTCGCAATCGTTCCAAAAGTTACAACCAATATGACTTTAGAATCTACTTTTAAACATATTTCCATAGCCTTGACAGCTTTTTTATAATTAGGTCCACCAAACTCTAAATAGTTCGCTACACTTCCACCCTCGTAATGAATTAAATCATATACGGTAGTTGTAAGTCCAGCACCTGCACACATTAAGCCAATATCTCCATCAAACTCAATGAAAGGGATACCTTCTAACATAGCATCATATTCAGCTTCGCTTTTATAGTCATCATATACTTTTTCAAAACGTTTTTGTCTGTGTAAAGAATTATCATCGATCATTAACTTGCCGTCACCAGCAATGAGTTCTTGATTTTTATTAACGAATAACGGATTTATTTCCACTAGTTCTGCATCATATGTCTTAAATGCTTCATATAGTTTTATTAAAAGTTTCGCCATCGATTTTGCAAGTGTATGATCTAAATTTAATGCATATGCTACAGATAATGCTTGAAAAGGCATTAATCCATATCTCATATCAATTGGTTCTTTAATAATTTTGTCTGGTTGTTCTACAGCAAGGGTTTCAATATCAATACCACCTTCACTGCTTGCGATTAATAAAGCAGTTGCTTTTTCTGGATCAACAGTGATAGATACATAAATCTCTTTATCAATGTCTACTGCTTCTTCAACTAATAACTTTTTAATCTTAAGCGGATGATCAAACAACCTTTTTGTCTCTTCTAAAGCTTTCTCTTGTGTCTTTACAAAAGAAATAAGTCCAGCTTTACCACGACCGCCACTTAACACCTGTGATTTTATCACACATGGAAAGCCGATTTCTTGAGTTGCATCTATTAATGATTCTACATTTTCTATGATTTTGCTTTGTGGAATTTTGATTCCAATTTCCTTAAATACTTCCTTTGCTTGATACTCATATAATTTCATATCAATACCTACTTTATACTTTCTAAATAATCACCAAAGATATCATCATCTGATGGTCTGATTGGATCAAAATATTCTGATAACCAAGTAACATTTAAGAAATGTTTATAATTAATATTTTCAGTTGTAATATTTCCACCCCAAGTACCACATCCTAATGATACAGTTGATGGCATACCATTAAAGAAGGCACCACCATTTGCAGGTGCTTGAGCTTGGTTAACCATGATTCGACTGGTTCTCATAAACTCGCCTAAATGGTTGATATATGTTTGGTTTTTCGTATGGATTCCGCAAGAATGTCCAGTACCATAATTATCTGTAAGTCTTACTAATATTTCGAAACCTTTTTCAAATGTGTCATATTTAAAAACAGTAAGTACTGGAGAAAGTTTTTCTTGTGAGAAGAAATCATTTTCAATATCTTTAGCACCCTCAACGAGCAACACTTGTATGTGATCACCGACATCTATACCAGCATCATGCGCAATTTTTTTAGCAGATTGTGCAACAATACCACCATGAATTGAACGATAGCCTTTAGCATTTACTGGCCACATATAAGCTTCTAATTGATTTCTTTCTTCAGGCTTGATTAAATAGCTTCCTAGTGTTTGTAATTCTTGAATTAAATCATCATATATAGATTCATGAATAATAATAGAGTTTTCACTTGAACAAGATGTCGCATGATCAAATTTTTTGCTTAAAAAGATTTTAGCTGCTGCATCTTTAACATCTGCATCTTCTGCAACAATTTGAACTGTGTTTCCAGGTCCTACTCCATAGGCAGGTCTTCCTGATGAATAAGCTGCTTTGACCATTGCTGAACCACCAGTAGCTAAAACAACATCAACCTGTTTCATAAGTTCATTGGTAAGTTCAATTGAAGGTTCTTCAATGATTTGAATCAAATCTAGAGGAGCACCAACTTTTCTTAAGCCGTCTCTCATAAAATCAACAGCCATTTTAGATGCTACTTTAGCTTTTGGATGTGGAGCGAAAATAACTGCGTTTCTACCCTTTAATATCGTAACTGCATTGCTCGAAGGCGTTGCTGTTGGATTGGTAACTGGTGTGAGTGCACCAACGACACCTACAGGTTTAGCATATTTTCTAATCTTCTTATCTTTATCTTCTTCAATAAGTCCTACAGATTTCTTACCCTTAACATCAGCAAGCACCCCTAAAACTTTATTCTTATGTTTTAAAACCTTATCTTTAACATTACCCATCTTGGTTTCTTCAACTGCTTTTTCAGCAAGCTTTTGGATGTTTTCGTCATTATAAACTTCCCAACCAATTGCAACACACACACGATCAATTTCTTCTTGTGTATAGTTGCTGATTTTTTCTTGAGCAATTCTAGCTTTTTCAATATAACTAGCTATAATTTCTTTTGATGTTTCCATGAATCTTCCTCCTTATAATATGATATTTAATGCATTCATAAACCATAGCAAAAAAGCTATAAATATGAGTGCCAAAAATGAAGCTATAAATAAATTTTTAAATAATAATTTTTTATTGACTTCTTCTGGAGAACTAGCAAGTGCTAATGCTCCCATGGTTGAAAATGGACTCACTGTAACAATATGAGATGCTACTGCGATTGAAATTGTTAAAACCGTTGGTGTCACAACACTTCCTAATTCTTGAGATAATTCAACTGTTGTTGGGATTAAAGTTGGCATAACAACACCTACAGCTGATGAAAATATCGACATCACACCTGATAATATAGACATGATTGGAATAGCAGTATGCTCGTTCATCAGTGTTGCTAAAAATGTTGTTAGAAGTGAAACACCACCAACTTCATCGGCAACTCTAATTAAAACTGCAGTTCCACAAATTAATAGTATGGTAGACCAAGGCACATTAGAAATTGCTTTATGTTGATCAGCTGATTTAAATATAAATAGTATTGCAGATAAAACAAATGCTGCAAACCCAACATTTACTTTGCCAATCATAACCCATAAAACCAACACAAGTACCATAAGTAATGTAAATATTTGTTGTTTGTTAAATCGTCCTGGTTTTTTGATTTCTATTTTATCGCCTCTAAGTTTTAGCCCACCTAAAGCAATAAATACTAGTCCAGAAAATAATGTCATAGCTAAGACGTTATTAAAATAGATATGAAATCCTAATTCACCTACACCATGTAATCTAGCCAATTCTAACGCTACTATACCATTAGGAGCAAGTGGTGATAATCCGCCTGCAATTGAACCTAATATAATCAAAATACTAACCATTAAAACAGATATATTTGCTTGAAAAGCAATGATGAGTCCAATGGGTAATAATAGTGCACTTGTAGATATATTTCCAGGTCCTAACGATGCAATAATAAGTGCTAAAAAGTAAAATATAATCGGAATTAATACTTTTTTGCCTTTACTCTGGTAAATGATGGTATTGGACAATCTTTCTAATGTCCCATTTAATTTTGCGATACTAAATAATAAAGTAATCCCAAATGTTGTGAAAAATAAAGTCATTGGCCAATATGAAATGATTTCAGATATTGGTATGCCACCACCGTAATAGCCTATAAATAAGGCGAAAACTAAGGCAATTAAACCAACATTTACATCTTTCCAAAACCCAATAATGATTGCTACGACAATAGCAAGTAGTGAAATAATTTCAATCATTTTATATCGACCCTCTCATATGTGATGACTTACTTTTGAAAACTTCTTTTTTCGATATCTTTTACGATGACACGTGCTTTTTCTAAGTTCTTAGCACGCCAATCTTCTAAGTTCTGTGTAAAACCTGTATTTAAGAATGCTTTTGCCATCTCAACGCCCATGATTGGTGCAATAATCCATCCACCCATACATAAGACGTTTGCGTCATTGATTGCTCTACATTTTTCTGCTGCATAAACTGATTCACAAGCTGCTCCATAAACACCTTCATGTTTATTTGCAACAATAGACATACCCATACCAGTGCCACAAATTAAAATGCCTTTTTCATAGACTTTATTTTGGATCAGTTTTGCACCCTTTTCAGCAACCTCAAAGAATGGAAATGGTTTTTCTTCATCTAGTGTACCAATATCCTCAACTTCATAGTTATTTTCTAATAAATAGCTTTTTACAGCTTCTTTCAATTGAAATCCTGATTTATCTGAACCTATAAATAATTTTTCCATATGCTTACTCCTTTATTTTTGTTTAATCACATCTAAAACTGCATCAACGATGTGATGTGCTTTTAGACCAAATTTTTCCATTAAGAAATCTTTTTTACCAACTTCACCAAAATGATCTTTAACACCAACTCTTCTCATTGGAGTTGGACAGTTTTCAGCTAATACTTCTGCAACAGCACTACCTAAACCATTAATGATGTTATGGTTTTCAGCTGTGACAACTGCTTTTGTTTTTTTAGCTTCTTCAATAATCATATCTTGATCAATTGGTTTAATTGTATGGATATTTACCACACTTGCAGAAATACCTTGCTCACTTAGAATCTTTTGGGCATCAAGAGCTTCTTTGACCATAATACCTGAAGCAAAGATAGATACATCTCTACCTTCTACGATTCTAGTAGCTTTTCCTAGTTCAAAGGTTTGATCATCTTCAAAAATCGCGTCAAACTCTTGACGTAATAATCTAATATAAACTGGACCATGATGTTTAATGATTTGCGGCATCATTGCTGCAAGTTGTACGCCATCAACTGGTTCAAATATAACCATACCAGGTAAGTTTCTCATCAGTCCAACATCTTCTAATGACATGTGTGTTCCACCGTTTAACTGAGCCATAACACCTGGATCCGAACCAACCATTTTTACATTCATTTTTGCATAGCAAACTGAAAGCGTCACTTGGTCAAAAACACGACGTGTCGCAAATGGTGTAAACGTATGTGTAAATGGTAATTTACCCATATTAGCAAGACCTGCAGCAACCCCAATCATATTGGCTTCTTGAACACCAACATTGATAGCGCGTTCTGGATAAACATCGAAGAAAGCTGTTGATTTTAAGGCTTTCATTAAATCAGCTTCAACGATGACTAATTCTGGATACTCTTTTGCATATTTGATGAGTAAATCAACATATATATCTCTTAATTGTCTATTTCTTAATTCGATCATTTTTCTAACCCCTCAATTGCTTGTTTTGCTAATTCTTTTGTCACTGGCATATTATGAGATCCAGCTTGGTTTTCACAGAAGTTTGCGCCTTTACCTTTAATGGTATTGCATATAATCATAGATGGCTTACCTTTAGTTGCTTTCGCATTTAAGATGGCTTCTTGAATAGCTATGACATCATGTCCGTCAATCACTTGCACATGCCAGTTAAATGCTTCCCATTTTTTATCAAGTGGTGACACATCATTAACTTGATCTACTGATCCATCAATTTGGAATTTGTTATAATCCGTAAATGCGATTAGATGATCTAACTTTCTACTGCCAGCAAACATTGCTGCTTCCCAAATTTGGCCTTCTTGAGACTCACCATCTCCAATAATTGCATAAACATGAAATGGTGCTTGATCCATTTGTGCAGCAGTTGCCATACCAACAGCTGCTGAGAACCCTTGTCCTAAAGATCCTGTTGTCATATCAACACCAACTGTTTTATTCATATCTGTATGCGATGGTAGGTCTGTATTTGAAATATTAAGTGTATCAAGTAATTCCATTGGGAAATATTCTTTTAATGCTAGTGTTGCATATACAGCAGGTCCACCATGTCCTTTTGATAAAACGAAACGATCTCTATTCGGTAGTTTAGGTTGCTTAGGATCAATATGCATTTGATCAAAATATAAAACTGCAAGTATATCTGCAATCGATAAACTTCCGCCGATATGACCCACGCCAAGTGTTGCGATACACCCAATCGTTAATTTTCTTATTTCTTTTGCTTTTTGTTCTAAAAATATGCGTTTTTCCATGTTCTCCTCCTAATATTGAACAATTTCTATGTTTAGCATTTCTGCAAGCATTTCTAATTTTTTAACAACATCTTTATATAATACAACAAAGTGTGGTTCCCATCCTTCTTTAACCATTTGCGTAATCATTGGTTTAACAGGTTGTTTGACTTTAACAACAACAGATGTACCTAAAAATTGTTGTGGTTTATCTAAAATCTCAGCTTTTGCAATAAAGAATCTAAATGAACCATCTGAATTCTTACCAATTCTAAATAGTGATGCTTCTTGACTTGGTTTTAGTCCAAACTCCATCGTTGGTCCAATTTTTCGATTTGGATGAACGCCAGTCGTTGCACCTAGGTCTGCTCTAGCTAGTGAACAAGCAGCTGTTCCACAATGCCAAAAAGTGATTGTGTTATCTTTTTCATCTAGGGATACTGGATCACCTAAGAATGTTGGTTCTTGAGATAACTGTCCACCAATATACATTGATAATGCACCATAAGCATCAGCTTCACATGCAGCAGCAATCTTTTGATCATTAAGAAGTCCTAACACACCACAAACAGGTGTTCCATAATCAGTAAAGAAATCTGGCCAACATCTTGAAGCTACTGCTTTGATATTATTCTTTAATATATAATCTTTATAGACTTGATATAATCTTACAAAATCATCTTTGTTTTTCTTTAAAGTTTGCTCCAACCCTACCATTTTTTGATGGGCTTCATCTGAAGCTTCTTTAGCCTCTTCTAAAGCAAGAGCTTTTGCTTTTTGAGTCAGTTCTCTAGACTCAATCGTCATTAAATTAACGCCAAATGTTTTCATAAGTTCAACATCATTTGCTCTACCAAATCCAAAGCCTTGAGGTGTGTCACCGATCACGAGTAAATTTGTTTGTCTTAACTCAAATTTGAGTTTAGCAACTTCATAAACATCACGAATGGTTTTTTGAACATCATCTTCTGAAGGCATCCCAAACACATATTGAATATGCTGATTTCTAATCTGATGAAAAGCATATCCTGCAGAAAATGCTCCAGTTAACGAATTCAATCTTAATCTTCCACCATCAATCACTGGTTCTCTTAATGTCCATAAAAGGACATCAGCATGTGTAAGTTTTAAGATTTCTGTCATATAGGCACTATTTGCAAATGTGATATTTTGAACAATCACCAAATCTGGTTCATGTTGATCTAAAAACGATTTTAATAAATCAAGTGATAGTAACATTTCATCTGGACAATGGATCGAATCATCAACACTCTTTAACAGTTCTATTGATGCTTCAAACAGTTTTTGTGCAGACTCCAAGTGGAATGTCCCAACACCTATTGGTAAATAACAGACATTTATTTTTCTCATATATTCTCCTTTTCTTTTCGGGTTATTTGATTAACTAAAACCCTCTTAGCTAAGCAAATACTCCAAAAAATTAAGTCATTGGGTGTTACGATGTGTAACACCCTATGACCTTGACTACATCTTATCGATTAAGGTGCAGCGTTCTTTAAAGCTGTTTCTAAATCTTGTAATAATTGTAGAGCTGTTTTATCGTTTTCTGGGTTAGCAGCATCTTCAACTAATTGGTTGATGATTGGATACATACCTGGAATCATAACTTGAGTTAACCAGTCTTGTACATATTTTTCATCAGTTGCAGCGATTTCATCTAAGAATACTGCATATTGGTCAGCAAAATTACCATAATCAACTTCAGCACCAAGTCTTGGAGTTAAATAAGGAACGCCACCAGTATAAGCATCGTGTTGTTCGCCTTCTGCCATCCATTCGATGAAGTCTTGAGCTCTCTTTTCAGTACCACTGTCTCTAAATGCAGCTAGTGATTTACCACCTAAAATTGTTGCACGATTTGTGCCTTGAGGCATTGGAACTACTGTCCAATCAAATTCTAGATCTTGATAGCCACTTACATTCCAGTTACCTGATACATGGAAACCATAAGCACCTGTGCGGAATAGTGAAGCTGAATTTTTAGTTACATAAGTATCTTCACTTAAGAAACCTTCAGTATAGAAATCCATTAACATTTGTAATGCATTAACTGCAGCAGTTGAAGTTAAATTGCTTTCTGTGTATGGAGTTTCCCATAGTTCAACACCATGTTGATAAAGCACTGGCATGAAACGGTGAGCTTGATGGTCAAATAGACCAGGAGCTAATACGCCATCTTTACCTTTAAGTTTGTTCATTTCAGTTTCGAATTCTGCCCAAGTCCAAACTGTTTCACCAAGTTCTGGATAATTAACACCATGAGCTTCTAGTAAATCTAGATTTACAAATAAACCATTTGCAGTGATATCCATTGGTAATGAAATAACTTCACCATCAGCGTTGTAGAATAAATTTGTGAATTTTGAAGTATCATAAACATCATCTAAAGGTATAATTTGTTCTTTAAAGTTGTTTAAGTGACCTTCAGTAACACGTGCTAATGCAGGTGCTTCTCCACCACTGATCATTGTCGCAAGTCTTGTTTCATAGTCATTATATGGAATACTAACTAATTCAATAACAATACCTGTTTCCTCTTCATAGTCATCCAGTAAACCTTGCATAACTTCACCTTCAGTACCATCACTCCACCATAGCATTTGAAGTGTTTTTTCTTCTTGGTTACAACCAACAAGCACTACAATTGACATGATGACAAACATAAAACCTAATACTTTCTTCATACTTTCCTCCTAAAATTTTTTTATAATTACCTGTGAAAAACACAGTGATTACCCTTTCATACCTGATTGAACTGTACCTTGAACAAATTGCTTTTGGAAAATGATAAAGATGATTAACATCGGAATCATTGAGATTGCAGATACAGCTAAAATCGAATTATAATCCGTATTAAACTCACCAGTGAAATTTGCAATTGCTAATTGTAATGTATATTTTTTAGGTGAATTAATTGCGATTAACGGCCATACATAATCATTCCAACGCCACATAAATGAGAAGATTGCCAGTGTTGCAATCGCTGGTTTTGCGTTTGGTAGAATAATGCTATAGAATATCTTCCACTCTGATGCACCATCAATACGCGCTGACTGAATGATCTCATCTGGTATAGTGAGTAAATATTGTCTCATTAAGAATATACCTGTAGGTGTCGCAGCTGGTGGAATAATCAAAGCCCATAAAGAATTATATAATCCAAAGAATTTTAAAACTGAAAATATTGGAACCATAATGATTTCAAGTGGAAGCATGATCGTTGATAAAATGATAAGCATGATCACAGAATCCCCTTTAAATCTAAACTTAGCAAGCGCATATCCTGACATTGAATTAATGACAACAGCTAATACTGTTGAAGATACCGCTACAATAAATGAGTTAAATATATATCGTCCAAAATTTCCACCTTGTAATGCTTCAACATAATTATTTGTCGTCCACTGATTTGGGAAAAATGTCGGATTTGTTGAAAAGAGTTCATTAATTGGTTTAAATGATGAGAATATAATGTATAAAACTGGAATTAAAAATACTAAAACTAAAATACTTGCAATTGTATACTGAGGTATGGTTGCTTTTTTCATTTATTCTCACCTCTTCTCGACATAAAGAAATTAAATGCTGTGAAAATTGTAACTATTAAAAGCATAACAACTGACATTGCACTTGCAAGTCCAACATGATAACTTTGGAATGCTGTCTCATAGATATATTGAACAGTAAATGTTGTTGCATCAAATGGTCCACCACCTGTTAAGGTTACAACAAGTGGATAAGTTTTAAATATCTCCATAGTTACTAAGATGAAAACCATAAGTCTAGCAGCTCTTAATGAAGGATATGTCACAAAAAGAAACTTTTGAACTTTTGTGGCACCATCAACTTCTGCTGCTTCATATAATGATTCAGGGATACTGAGCAATGCTGCAACAAATATAATCATATAATATCCTGAACGTGACCATAGTATCGCAAACACAACAGACCACCAAGCAAAATCAGGATTGATAAATGTTTGCATTGGATTTAATCCAAGTGCTTTAAGTGTTGTATTAAACAATCCAAAATCACCTGCTAAAATCCATTGCCATATAATCCCTACAACAATAGCAGAAATCATTACCGGCCAATAATAAACAGCTCTAAAAAATCCTTTAGCTTTAATCGGTTGTACGATTAAAGTTGCAATTAAAAGAGAAGCTACAAACATCAGAGGAACAGTTACTAAAACTAATTTTATCGTATTCCACATTGCAGCAAGAAAATCTGGATCTGCAAAAATTTCCTTATAATTGGCAAGTCCTATCCAATCAGGACTACCAAAAGTAAATAATGACATATCTGTAAAGGAATAATATATCCCTATCAGTGCTGGTAAAATAATGAAAATCGAAAAAATTAATAAGTTAGGTAGTAAAAACAAATACGGTACTATCTTTTGTTTCAATATGAATGATTGATAGCTTTGTGTTTTACGCCTCATACATTTTCCTCCTGCATAAGATTTTTGTGTGTTATATTTTCAAAAAGTGTTTTGTGTTTACTTAATGCTCTATAAAAAACTGGTGGGTATCCTATCGGACAAGAAACTGTAACAGTTTGATTACCTTCAAAATGTTTGCCAGTCCACATATGAACCCAAGTATCATTTGGCAAATATACTTCTTGATGTGTTTGCTCTGGATGAACTACTGGTTTGATTAGAATATCTTTTCCAAATAAATATTCATACTGCAAATCATAAGTTTTTTCATCATTTGGATAATGTAGAAACAATGCTCTTTGTAAAGGATATCCAAATGCATGTGCTTCATCAACTAACTCAAGGATATATGGCTTTAAGTCATATCTTATATGTGTCATTCTTGCCATTAAACTTAACGTATCTTCATCATTATAGAATTGAAAGTTTTGAAGTGGTCTATTGCCCTCATGTGTTCTCATATATGATGTAAATACATTCATTTCTAACCAACGATCAAAAAGCTCTTTAGTTCTAATATTTCCATGTAAACTTGTATATCCGCCGATATCACTATGTGTATATGGATTACCAATAATGCCTGTAGATAATGCTGATGGAATCACTGATGCGATACCATCATGTAATTCCCAATTAACGCTTTGATCTCCAGCCCATAATGATGTCGCATACTGTTGTGACCCATGACCACCTGCGCGCATGAAGTAGAAAATTTTACCTAAATTATCAGTTTCTTTGACTGCTTCATAATTACATTTTGCCCATAGCACCGGCCACTCATTATGCATCAGCTTTGCGTCTTTTCCATTATGCAGCTTACAATCTACTGGTAAATACTCACCAAAATCTGCCATCCATCCTTTGATGCCTAAATCGATAATGTTGGTTTTAATGACTTCTTTGTACCAATGGAATGCTTTAGGATTTGTTAAATCAACAATACCACAATAGAACTCACCAAAATCTTCTTTATATACTTGATCATCTTGATTAAGAACTAAATGTCCTTGTTCTTTCGCACGATTAAACAGTGATTCGTTTTCTAATAAAAACGGACAAATATATGTCAAGAAAGCTATATTTTTTTCATCTAGCTTTTTGATTTCTTGTTTTAAATTTGGATACAACTCATGGCTGACTGTCCAGTTCCAATAAAGTCTTTTCCCAAAAGATGTATAATTAATTCCAGCCCAATCTTGACACCAAAGGCCAGAAACTAAAACATCATGTTTTTTTGCTTGATCTAAATATTTCAAAACTTGATCCATGCCACCTTGAACGCCTAGGATCATGCCGTTATGTAAAAACTCAGGTAGTTTGGGTGGTCTTTTTGTATACTTTGTAAGGTTCTCAATAAGATCCAAAAAGGTTTCTTGATAGGAAATCATGATTTGCTTTGGAACTTCCCAAAAGAAAAGTTCATGATAGTTATCATTTTTAAAATTAAAAACTGAATATGCATAAGTATCTGCATGCAACCAATATTTTCTAGTAGATACAAATGTTGGCTCTGGATAATAGGTTGTATAGTAATCTCCACCAGCTTTATCATAAAGATCTGCATAAAATGTGGTTAAAGACTTCTTATCTCTACCTACACCTGGTTCAGATGTCCAAAGTGGATAACTTCTATGTCTTAAATTAAAATATGATGCCTGTTCTCCACAACCATAAACCTTTTCCTGTTTTTCGGCATAAAATCTTATCCAAAATCGATTATATGGTTGACTAGAATCAATCTTTATAACTAGCCTTTGTTCTTCTTCAGTAAATGTAACTCTTAACTCATTTAGGAAATAACTAAAAACAATTTGAGTATCATTAACTTTAGCATCTACCAATGGTATTTTGCTTTCTATATCATCATGGATTTCAAAATTACCACGATAATGTTCGATTGTTTCATTTCCTTGACCAACAAAAAACGCAGGTTGTTGATCTGTGTGTTTAATTACAAGTTGCTCTTTAAAATAGACATTTAATTGATTGTCGTGTTGCTTTATCTCTATCATGGTAACCTCTATATATTTAAAATTTTATCTCTATATTTTCTCCAGTAATGCCTATATGAGCACCTAGATCAATCATTTTTTGATGTTCATTGTGAACTAACAACCATTTATTCGTTTTGAAGAGCAATACGTCTTCTTCTGTTTTATTGTCATCAAGTTTAATGAACTCTGTGTTCGTACCCATAGGTAAGACAATGCCACACTTAAATCCTGTGGACATTGTCTTACATGGAGAAAAATGAAGCACCCTAGGGTGTAATTCAAGAACAGTACGCTCTGGTATATAAAAGGCTTTAAGACTTTTTGAATCAATGGAATGATTATTTATATCTTTGTGTAATCCTAATAGCAACACAATAGGTGATAAAGCTACAATGACTTCTGAAGATTTATGATATTCTAGAGCATTTAACTTTGTATTGTGGCCATTCACATAACCTGTCTGAACATCGACAAACCCAAATACGCGGGATAATATATATGTATCTTTTAATTCTTTTAAGATATTTTCTTCATGGGCTACATAAACATTATTTTGTTCAGGTATGTGCGTATGTTGGTCAAGATAATCAAAATATTCTAAAAACTCATTAGAGTCAAGGATGTTACCGTAATTTTTAAATGATTTATTGCTGATTTCAAGTAATTCAAGTGATTTATTCTTTGCTTTAAGTTTCTCTAATCGTTCGTTCATTTTAATGTAACCGCTTTCTTCATTGTGTTAAAAAAATAAAGCCAAAATTCCTCTGACTTCTATTGTGAAAAGGAAAAACACTGGTATGATTATTGTCAGTTCAACGTTTTTTCTCTATTTCTCTAAACGGTATATGATCATGTCTTTAAGTGTATTATATCACTTTTTTTATAATTTAAAAGAGGAAAATCATATTTTTTTACGTAAATATATTACTTTTTTTCTCGGTTAGTATAAACAAGAGACATTTATTTATATTAATTATAAACATAAAATAAACAAAGGAATATATACAGCAAGGAATAAATCTTACTCTTTTACTTAAGAAATTGCATATTTTCCTCGTTTTTATAAAGATTACGTTCAAAAGTTCATAAAATTCATGTATAATAAAATTTTGGAAAAAGGAGATATTATTTATGAATTTACTCAAACTTAAGAAAAATATGTATTTAGCATTAATATCATCTCTACTGATGTTGACTGGTGTTTTTATAGGCTTTCAGGACGGAGGCTTTTTTAAAGGGTACTTCTCAATACTTTTTTCTTCTAGTGTTCTCCTAAGTGATTATATAACCATTGGAGGGCTCGGACCAACTTTGTTTAATGTTGGATCTTTAATGCTTCTCTCTTACTTAATCATTCGTGCTCTAAAGTTAGAAATTAATGGTCCCTTATTTGCTGGTGTATTTACTATCGGTGGCTTCGCTTTTTTTGGAAAAAACTTACTCAACGTTTCTTTAATCTATCTAGGTGTATTCTTATATGCCTATCTAAGAAAAAAGGATATACGTGAAATATTAATCATTTTTTTGTTTGCAACAGGTATCAGTCCGATTTCTAGCGTCATGATGTTTGGTTTTGGATTACCTTATGTCATTGGGATCCCATTAGGCATCTTTTTAGGTATAGCTTCAGGATTTTTGCTGGTGGAACTATCTTTTCATGTTCATACATTTCACAAAGGATACAATTTGTACAATGTGGGATTTGCTTGTGGGATTTTAGCAATTTTCTTTACGAGTATCTTTGATTTGTTTGGTCTAGAAAGTGTTAAAAACAATGCTTTTTCTTCAGAAGCACACTGGTTCTTGTTTTCTATTTATTTAGTTTTCTGTCTATTTTACTTGATTTCTGGCTTTGTACTAAACAGCTTTTCTTTTTCTGGTATTAAAGAACTATCAGAAAAAAACCAAGAAAACACTGTCTGTTATAAAGAAAACTATTCACTTGCCATTGCAAAAATCAATGTTGGGTTAAACGGTTTAATTGTTCTATTCATTCTTTTCGCTTTTGAAATTACATTTAGTGGACCTGTTATGGGTGGATTATTTACCATCTTAGGGTTCAGCGCTTATGGTAAACATATTAGAAATACCTGGCCACCGATGATTGGTGTTTTGGTAACCATTGTATTGTTTAATGTTGAATTAGAAGTTGGTATTATTTTAGCGGTATTGTTTTCAACTGCTTTAGCACCTCTTGCTGGAACACATGGTATAATCATTGGTTTAATCTCGGGTATCGTTCATTTACCCATATTATTAAGTTTTAAGGACATACATGGAGGACTTTTACTTTATACAAACGGATTTGCTGCAGCTTTCACGGCCGTTATTGTAGATACTTTTATTAGATCTTTTAGCACAAACGAAAATAACTTAACTGATGAAATATAAACTTAAATAAGTAATTGATACTTGATAAATCACAAATGAAAAAAAGAACCTTGTCATAAAATATTTTACGACAAGGTTTTTTCATTTTAGTTTGCACTCTTTATGTTTTTCAAGATAAAGCGGTATGCTTTCATTGAAAAATGTAATAAACGTTTTTGTAATATTCTCTAAAGATTCTGGTAGGACACCCAAAGCTTGTTGGAGGGCAATACCATCTATCGCAGCTATAAGGATAGATGCAACACTCTTTTGACATAGACTTTCATCGATCTCAAACGCATCTTTAAAAAGTTTTGAGACAACATCAATCATAAGCTCATAATATTTACGATACTCTTCTTTTAAAGCGTCATCTTTCTTAACTATTTCGCTTAAAATTTGAATATGAAGTTTTTGTTCTTCTGTTTTTTTAATTCTTTGTTCTACATGCTTATTGATTTCTTCGATTAAAGGCTTACCCTTTAGTTGATGTTGTCCTTTTTCTACTTCCTTATATAAAGCATTTGTAAAATATAATGATTGTTGCATCGCATCAAAAATCAAGTCATCCTTACTTTGATAAAAATGATAGATTGCTCCTGTTGTTAATCCAGCTTTTTTAGCGATTTTTCTTACCGACACTTGATCAAGAGGTAACTCTTTTAAAGTCTCAAGTGCAGCGTTTATGATATGCTGTTTTCTTTGATTGATTTGTTCCATAAACTCACTTCCTATACATATCATAACATATTTTATATGTTTTAAGCTAAAGCTTTAATCTCTTGATAAGCTTTTAAATCTATATATAGTTCATCTTTATATGGATTTCTCTTTGTCTTAACAACTTTGTAAATCATATATGCTACAACAGCGATATTTACAAGTAATGATAAGACCCCAAAAATCGTATAAATCGTCTCGTTATATGTACTCTCTACAACAAATCTACCTTCATCTTGGAAAAGCGGAAATGTTTGTGCAAACATACACCAAATGGCAAGTGTTTGCGCACGATGTTGAAGCCATGCACCCTTACCAACTGTAAATGCACAAAGTGTCGGTGCAGCCAATAAGGCTAAACCAGCATAGAAAGAATGTGTTGGAATTGCATTATATGTATATGTGAAATTCCATAAATCATAAGCAATGATCCAAAACCACAACATATCAGGCCATAGCATGTCTTGAGATTTGTCCTTTTTCGTTTGCTTTCTAATGACAATACCTACCCAACCGGTAATCGCAACTATATTTAAAATACCTGCAATCCCATTCATGTAATTCCAAGAACCCCCAATAACCCCAGTAACGTCACCGGCAATTTGACCAGAAAACTGATTAAAGTAAGTGATTCCGATTTCAAAATCTCTGATGACAGCTTCTAGGATATTAATCGCTAAAATCAGTGGTGGAAATGCCAAAGCCCATTTCTTATCTCTGAGTCTCCATAAAACTTTCCCAGTTGCTTTATCCTTCTTTTCATAAAAACGTATAAACCAAAAGCCAATACATCCTGCTAAAGATGAATAAACTTTAAGTAAATGAAACCAATCTGTATAGGTTTTATCAGATAAAACTGTAAACCACAATACTGTTAAAATCACTGGAACCACTACAAACATCGAAAAACCAATCCATTTAAATCTTCTAGTGACTTCATTTAATCCAAATAAACCCACTAGGACAAGCACCCATGCTAAAATAGCAATCCACGCGCCATGCGTAAAAACAAACATCTTATACATCTCCTTTAGTTTTATAAAAATAACAATCGTTATGTTTCTATATATGTTATAACACGCTTAAGATGAAAATACAATATGGATAATAAAAAAATAAAGAAATGTAGTCGTAAAGCCATATCGTTAGTATCTCTATCCTTCATGTCTTGTCTTTTAGTCTTTCCGCTTTAAAAACCTTTCTATACATATTCATAATCATAAAAAAAGATGTTAGTAGATTTTTATTCCACTAACATCTTATCTTTACTTTTAAAAAGGAAAATCGTATACATGTCTTTATGTTTCTTTGTGTAGTTATTTTTTAATATTCTGTTTCAAAATGATAGTCTACCGTCTCAAAATCAGCAAAATCATAAACGAACTGGAAATCATAGTCGATATCATCATCTAAAACATGAAAATTAAATATAAGCTTGTTTTCATCTATAATCTTAATACTCATTTTGAACTCTGAATTCATGTTTAAATCTTCAAAAGTATCATCTGGAAGAAAACCTTCTATTAAATCATTTAATGTACCAAATATATAATAATGATCATCTCGATGATGCGCAAAAAGTGTTTCAGAGAATAAAAATGATACTGAGGTAGATATACCTATCTCTTCCATAATCTCATCTATACTTAATACTTCAAAAGTTGTTTCATTATTATCCTTATAGCGTTTGATGTATCTATGATGATCTTCCTCATAAGCATAAACTGTCAGGTCAAATGGAGTCCAGTTATAAAAATAAAATGGATCAGTTCTAAATCCCATCTTAGAACGTATTTTAATATCTAAAACATCTAATGTATACTCAGCTGTATACATCGTTTTACCTTCAAATACTTCCAAAGCTTCATTTAAACTATTCATATCATTTTGACTTTTATTGATTCTTAAACCATAAATATATTCAAATTGGTTTGAATAAAGAGTGCCTTCACACTCGATGACATTTCCATGAGTTTCAATACCTGAACTTCCAACTTTAATCTCATAGTATTTGTTCTCTTTAGTTAAAACAATGTCTTTTTCAACAGCGTCGTCATGATGATTTGGAAAAACTAAAATAGTTAAAGATAACTCACCTATATATCCTTCTTCATCAAGTTCATATTTAACATAGAACTTTCCATCAATATTATCTAAAGAAATGTCCATATAATCTTCATAATTATCCATATTCAACTCATAAATAAAATCATAGGCTCGTCCATTGGGATCATAATCTCCAGTCGAATCTTTACAGCCAAATAAAACTATAGACAAACTTATAGCCATCAAAAAAA
>SWCB01000683.1_pt1 | contig 24433 bp, 12 predicted proteins | sample 4692901 | NCBI WGS metagenome assembly SWCB01 (sample SAMN10267276, study PRJNA491770) | bioreactor metagenome | isolation source: DHS bioreactor inoculated with subseafloor sediment | place: Japan: off Shimokita Peninsula | collected 2006-08 | reverse complement strand
CGCCGGCCTGCCTCGTTTCTTCGGCGGCGATGACGGCGGCGGCGTCGGCTACAACGACGTCGTCTTCGACAACGGCTTCGCCCCCAACTACGCCCTCGGCTGGTCCGGCGGCTCGCCCGTCGGCTCCCAGACGTTGACCTATTACCTGGTCGACTGGATCGAGCTGGGCGACTCCGTCGGCGGCGTCACGCCCGGCTCGCTCGACCACGTCACCACGGTCAACGGCCTCATGGTCGCTGGCGATGGCGACGCCCACGGCGGCGATGGCGTGCTTAGCACCAGCTTCTGGCCCGGCAGTGATGACCTGGGCATCCTGGGGGCGGCGGACAACTCCAACACGCTGGGCGTGGACGGCGGCAGCGGCCTCTGGACCACCGACCCCGCCACCGCCACGACCGGCTTTGAGTTCGCCATTCCCCTGAGCTTGCTTGGCCTGCAAGCCAACGACGATGTCTGCATCTTCGCGATTGTCGGCGGCGACAGCGGCTACCTGAGCAACCAGCTCTTGCCCCCGGACGACACCTCGGACACCTTTGACAACATGGGCACGAACCGGCCGCTCGACTTCAACGCCATCGCCGGCAACCAGTTTGTCTGCTACACGGTGCAAGGCGGCGCTGCCTGCCCAGGCGACCTCGACGGCGACGGTGACACCGACCAGTCTGATCTGGGTCTCCTGCTCGCTTCCTACGATCTGAACGGCGGCGGCGACCTAGATGGCGACGGCGACACGGATCAGTCGGACCTGGGCATCCTGCTCGCCGACTACGGCTGCGCCCCGTAAGCGGCTGGCCCCAGGAATCGTCTTCGACGCGAACGAACATGTGACGCGGTCTTCCGCGATAAACCCTTGGAGGGTTCAATCAATGCGACTTGCTTTCTCAGCTTCGACGGTCTTGCTGGCAGCCGGCCTCGCCGCTGCGGCTCCGACCATCGACGGAATCAATATCCCTGGTGAGTTCCCCCCGGCGATCGCCACCCAGGACACCAACACCCAGTTCGGGAACAACTTCAACGAGATGGACCAGTTGTTCGTGGATAGCGATGCGGACAATGTCTACATCGGCATCACCGGCAACCTCGCCGACAACAACGCCATCGTCATCTGGATCGACACCACGATCGGGATTGGCGACAACGTGTTGTCGACGCTGGATCCCGGCGGCAACTGCCCCGGCGACATCCCCACGCTCATCCAGATGTACTCGGCGACCACGATGGAGGCCGGCTTCAGCCCCACACACGCCCTGCTCATCTCCGTGGGCGCCTTCCCGGGCCAGGGCTTTGACCATCTCGTCATGGCCTGCGACCTGACCGACATCGCCGCCTTGACCAGCACCCCCCTGGGACTGGGCATCCTGAACTCGGGCACGGGCGATCTCAGCCTCACCTCCGAGACCGGCGTCATGGTCGCGGTCGACAACAGCAATGTCGACGGCGTGGGCGACTACGCCGACGGCTCCACGCCCGGCGACACCGGCGATGATCCCGCCGACGCCACGACCGGCATCGAGGTCGCCATTCCCCGCGACCTGCTCGGCCTAGTGGGCCCGGCGGACACTTTTGTCGGCTTTTTCGCCTTCCTCACCAACAACGCCCCGGACGGCGGCCCCGGCCCCTGCGACCGCCAGGGCTATGCCTCCAACCAGGCCCTGCCGGGCGTCGGCAGCTGGGGCAACCTGGGCACCTTCTGCCCGACCTGCGACTTCAAGCTCGACTTCGTCAACGTCCCCAACGTCAACTTCGTGGACACCCTGGTACCCGGAATCTGATCGACGAGACCCCGTTCTTGCGGTAGCATGAGCGGATACTCACCTCTACCAGCGGCGGGGCGGCCCTCACGGACCGCTCCGCTCATTTTTTGGAACGGGTGGGTCCACCACGGAGAGCGAGGACGAGAAGAAAAGCAAACGGGGGAATGACGAATGACGAAGCACCAATGTCTAGTGGCGGACTGCCGACCCCAGGGCGAGTGACCAGCCTCCCCACCTTAGGCATTCGTGCTTCGCCATTAGACATTCTCTTCCGTGCTGCGTGGTGATCAGATCCAGTCCGTTACGATGCGGCTGCGATGGCCGAGAGCGACCTCAATCCGCGGGAGTTGACCTGGGCCGCCCTGCTTGGGCGCTGGTTGGAGGTTGCCCGCGCTGCGGTCGCCTTTCCTGATGATGAGGAAGGGCAGCGCTGGCGCGAATCCGTGCCGGCCATCATCAATCTGCAGGCGGTGACCATGGCCCTGGGGGAACTCACTGATCTCGAGCGGCAGGAGCGTGAGCTGGGCGTCGACAAGGCGGAACTGCTCATCCGCGAGTCCTGCGGCGAGCTGAATCGACACTGGCGCGGCCTGGTCTTTCCAGGCAATCTGAACGAACTCACGGATGATGCCTTCGAAGCGCTCGAGCGGGCGGCGGCGCTGGCAGACGTGCTGGTGTGTGAAGCGGAGGCGATGGCGCCGGCGTGGGGGGAAGCGCTTGCAGCGCTCGGCGAGGCGGGTTTCGGGGGAACGCTCTACGTTGCAAGGGAGGGCGCGCGGCTGGCGGCGGGCGCGCCGTTGGCCTGGGCCCAGCGCGGGGATCTGGCACCGCTGCTGGAGGTCGTGAAGCGGGCGCTGCTCGGCGCTTCGGTGCTGACGGGCCGGGCCTGCCAGGTGTATCGGCAAGCGGACGATGCGGGACAGCCGGCGGAGGATGTGGCGGTCGCGTTGGAGTCGCCGCCGATCGCGGGATTGCCCCTGCTGGTGCTGGCGATCGAGCGCGGCGAGCGGGTGGGCGCGGTCCGGATGCAGTCCTTCGGGGCGGTGCCAGCGCAGGTGCTCGGCGCGGTGGTGCCGTTTCGGATCGACTTCGAGTCGCCGAGCGCGGATTGACACGGTTTGCAACAGGTTTCCCGGCGTGACGCGGCGCCACTCTCAAGGTCTGGTTGTTGCCGAGCGCAACCGCTTGCTGCATCTCCGCCGATACCATCGGCGGCTTTGTCGATGCGTGGTTGGCTTCGTGCAAGGCCGCGGTTGTCGCACGCAACGGCATTACTGACCCGTGCGTAGGAACACGAGTTCGGTGACCATGATATTGGGCCCGCTGGTTGGCTTGGCGACGAGCTGGACTACGCCGTCGTGCGTGTCGTCGGCTGCGACATCAAACACCAGCCACTTGCCGTCGCCGGCGTGTGGGCCGAGCAGGTGGCTGCGGCCCTCGATGTCGATCGTGCCGCGCCGGCCCAGGTTGTTCCAGTCGTGTGCATGCAGGTAGAGCCTGCCGGCGAAGCTACGGGGCACTTCGAGTTCGAGGGTGAGCGGGTTGCCGTGCCAGGCACAGCCGTCTTCATCGCGCCAGGTGCCGCCGCCCAGGACACGCCAGTCGTAGCCAGCCGTCTGGGTGACAAGTTGATCGCTGACGCGCCGCCAGGCGAGGTTCTCTCGTTGCGTGTCCAAGCGAGCCGCCGCCTTGATGTGTAGCTGCGCCTCACTGTATTGGATCGACTCGCTGCGGACGGTCGGTGCTTCCTCGCGCCGGCGCAGCAAGCGCTCGAGGTACTCGGGAGGCAAGCTTGTCTCTGGATCGAAGGCGAGCGAGTTCATGTAGGAAAGGAGGCTGGCGCGCAATTGCCGGGCCGCGTGGCGCTGCTGCAAATCCGTCGACAGGTCGTAGCCACAGACCAGCAAGCGACCGTCGCCAACCTTGGCCTCGAAGACTTGGGCGAGCAGGGTGTTGTAATGAAAGTCGGGGACGGCCTGCACGATGGGCTCAAAGCCGCGCGGGGCATCCTTGAGCAGGAAAGTGGTCGCGCCGCTGGTCAGGCTGGCCCATTGCCAATCGCTGTGGCCGTCGTTGGGGAAGGCTTGTAGGGCCGAGTGCTTGGGCTCGCAGATGACACCGAGCGAAGAGAACTCGTTACCCCACCAGCCGGCGGACCAGTAGACCGAGTGGAAGCCGGTGCGGGCGGCGCACTGGTTCTCGATGCCGTGTCCGAGCAAGAGGACGCGCCGGCCGGCGTCGAGGGCGGCTCTCGTCTCGGCGTCAAACCGCTCGCTGATGAACACGCGGTCCGATTCGGCGGGCGCAGTGGGTGGGTACACCCAGAACTTCCAGTCATTGCGCGCCGAACCCGCTTGCACCGTCAGTGTCAGGGCCGCCGGAGCGGAGACGCCGGCGAGGTTGAATTCGAGCGCCCCGAGTTCGGTGAGCGTGCCGTTTCGGATGTAGACCGGATCCAGCACGCCGCGCTCGTGGACGCGTTCGCCCTGGCCGGTGATGGCCCACTCCACCTCCACTTCGCCCAACTCGCCCCAGCCGTGGTGCGCCAATTCGATCGTCGCCTTGAAGGTCTCATCCGTGGTCCAGAGGTAGCGGTCGAAGCGCGCGAGGGGCACGGTGGGGCTGTTCCACCGGCGCACCTCATCCGCCGAGACCACGCCTTTCGATTCCCAGAAGGGATCGAGAATGCCGACGAGCGCCTCGCTCTGGCCGGTGAAGTCGTTGAGCATAAGGAGTTGATAGCCGGCGTAGTCGGCGGTGCGGCGCATGGCTTCGTGCTCCGCCTTGTACTGCACGAGTTGAAATTTGGCGGAAGCACGCTCGAAGTCGCGAGCACGAGAGGCGTCGAACGTCTCCAAGAAGCTGCGTCGGTGCCGCTCAAGGTTGTAGGGCCTGAGCGTTCCCTTGAACTTGGGCAGCAGGTCGGCGAAGTCGGGAAAGACCGGCCGCTGGCCTGTTTCGTGGCCGATGAGGGGCAGGTCGACGGAAGCTGCCGCTTTGCCGAAGTCCCAGTTGGTGTGGGCCGGGCCGATGCCGCGTGTGCCTACCGAGCCGGTGGAGTGTGTGACCCAGAAGTCGTCTTCCTCCAGGCGACGGCGGGCGGTGGAGGCGTTGTAGAGTCGGCGGCTGTCGTAGTTCTTGATCTCCGCCAACAACTCTCGAACCGGCTGCCAGTCGGCGTTCATGCCGAACTCGTTGCCGATGCAGAAGAAGGTGAAGGAGGGATGGTTGCCGTAGGCATCGCTGATCCGTCGCATCTCCCGGCGGATGTAGTCGAGGACTTCGGGATCTTCGCCGAGTAGCTTGGGTCTGCTGGCGACGCTCGTCGACCAGTTGTCGACCCAGAAGGGAGTTTCGGGTGCGAGGTAGAGGCCGAGTTCATCCGCCGCCTGAAACGCTGCTTCCGGTGGGCACCAAGTGTGGAAGCGCACGTGATTGAAGCCGTAGTGTTTGATCTGGCTCAGGATGCGTCGCCAGGCTTCCACCGTCACGGGGGGATGGCCGGTGTTGGGATAGACAGCGCAGTCGAGCGTACCGCGCAGGAAGAGGCGATTGCCGTTGAGGCGCAGGTGTCGACCCTCGCGTTCGAGATGACGAAAGCCGAAGGTGGCGCGGGCGCGGTCGATTGTCGCTTCGCCGGCATCGGTCCACGTCTCGAAGGCCGCCTCGATCTCGTAGAGGGGCTTTCGGAACTCGTCCCAGGGCAGGCCTGCTTCCCACAACCCAAAGCGGAGTTCCACTTCGTGCGTCCCCGGGTGCACCACGAAGGGATCGGTGACGTGCAGCCCGACACGCTTTCCCGCGGGATCCTGGATGGCCAGCCACAGCTTGGCGTTGACAACGTCGGGGCGAGCGCTCAGCAGCGACGCGCGCACGCGCACGAATTGGCGGTCGGCATCCGGATAGACCTGGAGCGAACGCACTTGGGCCCGCTCGTGTGCTGTCAGGGTGATCTTGCCGACGATGCCGTTCCAGCGAGATTGCGTCTCCGGGCCGTAGGCGTGTCCGAGGATGCCGATGTTGTGGATGAGGTTGTTGTCGACGCGGATGGTGAGGCGATGCTTGCCGGGCGCGAGCGGGCCGAGGTCGTAGCGGTGGGGGGCGACGAGGCTGTCGCAGGAGCCGAGGTACGTGTCATCGAGCCAGACATCGCTGCGCCACATGACGCGTTCGAGCGTGAGCGTGAGGAACTTGCCGCGCCAGTTGTCGGGGATGTCGATCAGGCGCTGGTACCAGGCCTGGCCCAGATAGAGATGCTCGCGCACGAGATGCCCGGCCTGGTCGGCGGCGGTGATCTCCTCGGCGCTGGGCCACTGGGTGCGCAGCACGGGCACGTCGTAGGTCATCGTCTCGGGATCAAGCGGGTGGCCCAGGCCGGCCTGGTCGAGCGTGCCGGGGAGGTGGATGGTCTGGCCGTCGAGGGGTTGGGTGAACCAGGCCTGCTCCTCGCCGACCCCCGTCTCGTCGAGGCGGACGCTCCAGTCGCCGGCGAGGTCGATCTCCTGGGCGCTTGTGGGGCCCGCGGCGAGGAGGGTGAGCGTGACCGAGGCACAGCGAGCGAGGAGACGCATCATCCAACCACCTCCTGGGAGGGGCGGGACGCCGGATCTGGGCCGCAGGTGGCGGGCGATCGGGGCAGCGTCCTCGCCCGCGAAAGAGAAACAACGGTGGGGGTGGGATTCGAACCCACGAAGGGGCAAGCCCCTTACCGGTTTTCAAGACCGGCGCCTTCAGCCGCTCGGCCACCCCACCCATCGTTGGCTTCATGGTCCACAACCAGCCTCACGGCGTCAAGAAGCTTGTCCGCGCTTGACTTACGAGCCGTGCAGACTCGGGGCGCACCGGGGGACGGCCAGTTCCTCGCACCCAGCCAACGGCAACTTCTGTTCTAATCACTCTAGGTCATCGACGGCACTTTGATCGGCGGGCTGGCCTAATCACGCCCCGGCCCGGATCGACTTGGAGTGACGCCACGCGATGCCGGGGAGGCCTGTCGTGAAGCTTCTGACATCCGTTCTGCTGCTTACTCTCGTCTTGGTCCCAGCCTGTGACCGTTCGGAGTCGGCCGGGCCGGCCGGCGTTACCGCGACGCCCCCCGTCACCCTGCGGGTTGGTCACGTCGGCCACGACCACCATCTGGCGCTCTACGTGGCGGCGCTGGAGGGCGAGCGATTCCTGCGCGACTACGGCATCGGCCTCAGGGAGGTCAAGCCCCGGGAGGTGTACGACCTGGTCTCGGGTGAGCAGCCGGTCGCCCGGCTGCTGCTCCTCAAGGTCGGCGGCGGCTCGCGGATGCCGGCGGCGATGAGCCGCGGCGAAATCGAGATCGGTCTCGGCGGGATCGCGGCCGTGGCGAAGTTCGCCGACGCCGGGCAGCCGTTCAAGATCATCTGCCCGCTGCAGACCGATGGCGACATGCTGGTGATGCACCCCGATTCTCCGGTCACCGACTGGGCGTCGTTTGTCCAGGCTGCCAGGTCTGCCGAGAGACCCCTGCGAATCGGGTACAAGGCGCCGGTAGCCGTGGCCAAGCTCGTCTTCGAGCGGGCCCTCCAGGCTGAGGAGATCGGCTACGGATTCGATCCGTCCGACGCCGACGTGCGGGTGGTGCTGGTCAACTTCGGCTCGGAGGCAAGCCCGCTGCCGCTCCTGGAGACCGGGGCGCTCGACGGCTTCGTAATGAACCAGCCTGCCGTCGCGGTCGCGATCGACAAGGGCCTGGGCAAGCAGGTGGCCGAGTTGCGCGACCTGCCCCCGGCCGGCAAGTGGATCGACCACCCCTGCTGCTGCATCGCCGCCACCACCGACACGCTCGCCGAGCAGCGCGAGGCGGTCAAGGCGTTGCTGAAGGTGATCCTGCTGGCCACGCAACTGATCAACGATGATCAGGAACTGGCGATTGACTGCGCCAGCCGCTGGACCAGGTACGACAAGGCCGTCGAAACCGCTTCGATCCCCACGATCACCTACGGGGCGGAGCCGACCGAGCAGTGGTTGGCGGGGATGAACACCTGGGGCCAGATGGTCAAGGAGGTCGACCTGTTCACGGACCGCTACAAGGACATGCCTGCCGAGCAGTTCGTCGCCGATGTCTGCGACCTGGCGCTGTGCCGCGAGGCGGCCGACGAACTTCGCGAGGCGGGACACTTGAAGTAGGCAGCGACGTGAAGCGACTGGCACGAAAGATGATGCTGGGTGCGATCCTGCCAGGGGTGGTGCTGTTGATCTGGCACTTCGCCTCGGTCGGCAGCGTGGTGGTGCCGTCGATCGGCTCGGTGCTTGAGGTGCTCGTCCACCCCTTCCGCGAGCCGCCGGCGCTTGACGCCACCTCACTGGCCAGCGGCGCCACGATCAGCCTGCTGCGCGTGGTGTGCGGCTTCACCCTGGCGGCGGTGACGGCGGTGCCGCTGGGCCTCCTGGTCGGCCGCTGGCGAACGGCGCGCGAGGTGTTGTCCCCCAGCATCGCCGCCGCCATGGTCATCAGCCCCATCGCCTGGATCCCGGTGGCGATCATCGTGTTCGGCCTGTCCAGCCCCGCCACCACGCTCTTCGGCGAGGAAGCCTGGCGTTACGACATGCTGGACCGGCTTCGCTTCGCGATCGTCGCGGTCATCTGGATGGGCGCCTTCTTTCCGATCCTGATCGACACCGCCGCCGGTGCCGGCCAGGTCCGCGGCGCCCATATCGAGGCCGTCCGCGTCTTCGGCGCCAGCCGCCGACAGGTGCTCATGATGGTCATCCTCCCCGCCGCCGCCCCCTCCATCGTCACCGGGTTGCGCGTGGGCGGCGGGATCGCCTGGCGCGTCATCATCGCCGCCGAGATCTTCCCCGGCACGCGCGGGGGCCTCGGCTATATGATCACCACCGCCCATGCGCAGGCGTCCTACGAGTACGCCTTCGCCTCGATCATCGTGATCGGCCTGATCGGCTTGGTGCTCGACGGCGTGCTCCGCCTCGCGGCCAGCCGCGTCAGTCACTGGCAACCCCAGGAGCGGTCATGAGCGCCACGCCGCGCCCCGCAATCCGCTTCCAAGGCGTCGGCCGACGCTTCACTACAGCCGCCCGCGGCGAGGTGTGGGCCCTGCGCCACATCGATCTGGCGCCCGCACCGGGGGAGTTGACCTGCGTGCTGGGCCCCTCCGGATGCGGGAAGACGACCTTGCTCCGCCTCGCTGCCGGGCTCGATCAGCCCACCGAGGGCCGTGTCGCCCTGGGCGGCCGGCCTGTCGCCGGCCCGCCCCAGGGGATCAGCCTTGTCACCCAGGAAGGATCGCTCCTGCCCTGGCGGCGAGTGATCGACAACGTCACCCTCGGCTTGGAGGTCCGCGGCGTCGCACGCTCCGACCGCCTCGCCCGCGCCCGCCGCACACTGCGGCGCGTCCATTTGCCGCCCGAAGTCGAGCAGAGCTATCCGCACGAGTTATCCGGCGGCATGCGTCAGCGCGTCGCCCTGGCCCGGGCCCTATGCCCCGAGCCCGACACACTGCTCATGGACGAGCCCTTCGCCGGCGTCGACGAGCCGACCCGCCAGCGCCTACAAGCCGACCTGCTGCAGGCCTGGGATCCTCGCCGTCAATCGATCCTCTTCGTCACGCATAGCGCCGAGGAGGCGGTGTCCCTCGCGGACCGGATCGTGGTCATGGCGTTCGCCCGCATCGTCGCCGACCTCCGCGTCGACCTGCCGCGCCCGCGCGACCCGTTGACGCAACCGTTCATTGATGTGCTGCTGGAGCTTCGCCGAGTCCTGGCCCAGCACTGGCAGTCAACAGCCGATACCCCGCCGAATCCGGGCCGGCAGTCGTCCCGGGAATGACAAGCTTCAGTAACGCAGGCCGACAGGTACTATTGGCATGCCCCCTCAAACCTGATCCCGTTTGATCTCCCGTATTCTGGTGGTTCGAACTTGAGGAAAGGCAGGCATTCAGAGCTCGGACGCGATTCAGCGCCGAACAGATGCGCTTAACCCCGAGTCCTGATCCAAGCGGAGTGTGAGCATCAGGGCGAGAGTCCGGTCGTTGGTCGGAGGCTGGATTCTCAGAGGGGCTTTGATGGAACTGATGGAGTGGCCCTCACAGCGTTTCAGCCCGTCGGCCACCCCACCTCTGGTTGGCACCGTCGTCCGTACCCAGCTTTGTGGCGTCACGATGCTTGTCGGCGCTTGACTTACGAGCGATGCCACGCCGCGTCCCACGGCGGGTCCGAACCGAGAGCTCACAGGCAGTCTGCGATCGCATCCATGCCTGGTCGGGCGTACAATTGCGAGGCCAAGGAGAGGGTGCGCGAACTCCGTTCGCGTTCCCCTCTGCCCTACCCGCAGCCCACGTCGGCGATTTCCTCGATCGCAATCGCTCGATTCGCGAATTACCGAGACCTGGTGCCGACACGCAATACGAAGCCGACTGGCAAGAGCACGCTCTGGGCACCGCACCTTCACGGAGACAGCATCATGCACCGGTCGCTTTCCGTCGCCGCCGCTCTCTGTTTCTTGTTGGCCACGCTCGGAGCAGTCCATCCGCAGCGAGTGATTCAATACGACCTCGAGCCTGGGTTGAAGTACGAGTTCGAGCAGACGACGACCACGCAGCTCGAGATGATCATCGAGGCCGGCGGACAGCGAATGAACGCCAGCGAGAGCTCCCGGCAGGTCGCCACCGGGTGGGTCGAGGTCGTCGAGGTGGCCGAGGGACAGACACGTGTCGCGCGAATCTACTTTGGTGCCGATGACTTGATCGAGTCTGCCTCGAGCTTCTCGCCGGGGCCCGAGCGAACTCCCTTCGAACTCGCGGGTCGGACGGTGCTGGTGACGGCCGGTCCGGACGGCTCAATCACGATCGCAGCTGATGCCGGCGATCAGATTCCCCTGCCGCCGCTGTCAGCGGACACGGAGGAGTTGGCACGCGGGCTGGCGATTCCCGACCCGGCATTCCCGCCCGAGGATCCGGTCGGTGTCGGCGACTCGTGGATGACGAACCTGGGGCACAAGGATGACGAACTCCACCCGCCTTATACGTTTACGGTCCTCGAGCTGAAGACAGATGAGCAGCCGCGGTCGGCTCGACTCAAGACCACGGCTGTCTACGAGGTGGAACAGGAAGGCGCGACCTTCAGCGTCGATCTGGCGGGCGAAGTCATGGTTGATCTCAGGACCGGACTGCCGGTGGAGAGCACGATGAGCGGGCCCATGAACATGCGCGGCTCGAGCGACATGGGCGGTGGGATGACGGCCACGATCACGGGCACGGGCAGCATCAAACAGATCATGCGCCTGCAGTTCCTCGATGGTGGAACGCCCCGGCCCGCACCGACGGCAACGACCACCGTGCCGACCGTCAGGCCGACTGCTGATGACGCCCACAAGGATTGGAAGGTGTATTCACACGCGCTATCGGAGCTGACGTTCAAGTATCCGCCCGATTGGCGCGTGGAGCTGTCGCCCAGCGGGCTACACATCATCCCAGACGATTACGACGCCTCACTCGAGATGCTCTTCGGGCTCGGCGCGCCGGCCGGCGGCGAGACGGACGCAGCTTCGGCGCAGGTGCAGCAGAACCTCGATGCGCTCGTTCGCTCCCAGGTCCCGACGCTCCAGCGCCGCGGCAGCCCCACACCGATCAAGACCGACGCCGGCTCGGGTGCGAGCTACAGGTACGCAGGGACGCTCCCCGATGGGCGCCAGGCGGTCTGCCTAGTGCTGGTTCGGATTCTTAACGATGAGTCAGCCGTGCTGGGCGTCATTGCGGACGAGTCGCGGAGCAAGCAGCGGTCCTCTGTGCTGCGTGAGATCTTTGGGACGATCGCGGTGCGTGAGCCGGGCGATCAGTCTGGCGCCGCCGTCGGAGACCGACAACTGATCGGCATGTTCCAGGGCGAGGTGCTTAACAGCGGCACCGAGGGCGTCTACATGAACACGCAACTCGTCTACGCCTTCGGCGCCGACGGGCGCGTCTACTTCGGGGCGCAGTCGATGTTCTCCGCCCACAAGCGGGACCACAACGACGATCTCATCTGGACGGCCTCCGGCGGAACGGATGAGAGCGTAGAAAGCGGCAAGTGGACCACCGACAACGGTCTGCTGAGCATTCGCTGGGACAACGGCGAGTACTCGGTCTACGCCTACAGCTTCGAACCCGACGGTTCGCTCGTGTTCCGGGACCCTTACACCAAAGAGCTGATCAACTTCTACCCCCGCGTGCGGTGAGCGGGCGCCCGAGGTGTGGATGCACCGCTCAGTGCTTCACCGCATCCTGCGTCGAGGATCAGCCGAAGCGGCACCAACTGAGAAGCCAATCCCGGCGCTTCACCGGGCTAGTCGACACCCGGCATCGGCCCGTTGACAAGCAGGTGCGCCACGCGCACGGCGTGTCCACGGCTCGCCTCGTTTTTCTCACGGCTCACGCGCAGCTCAAGCACGTGCCGACCCGGTCCGAGTTCGGCGGCCAGAACGTGCGCCCAGGGCAGGTGGAGGCGCGCGCTCCACGGCGTGAAGAGGTCGAGCTTCTTCCACCGCCCCTCGTCTCCATCAGGATCCACCCGGAACTCGAGAGCCCCTGCATCCGGTCCGGCCGCCACAAAGACGCCGACGGCCGATCCCTGGAATGCGAAAGTCAGCGTCGCTCCTGGGTCCTCCGCGATGAGCATTGGCACCGCGACAAAGCCGGCGCGAGTCGCTGCCCCATCCGTGGGTCGCCACGTTGATTCGTACCTCCAGCCCTGGCCCAACTCCGCAGCGCCAATGTCGACCAGACGCCCCGCCTGGTAGCAGAAGGGGTCGAGCGGCTCAGGGACGGCAGGTGGGGTTACGGTCTCTTCAACATCAGCCTCTCCCCACGCTGCGTCAAAGAGACGTCGAATCGAGCGCGCGTAGACCTTCTGGCCAAAAGGAGACGGGTGCAGATTCCGAAAGTCGTCCTTCCAAGTGAACTCACCAGCCCCGATCCGTTCCGTCACCTCGAGCGCCAGGTTGATCGAGGGAACCGCATAGTGCTCGGCCACCCGCTCGTGTGTTGCGATCACTTCGGGTGTCCCGCCGGACCGGATGGTCTCCATCTTCGAAGGGTCGACGAAGTGCATCATCACGATGTCCATGGCCGGGTTGGCGCGGCGGGCGTGGCGGACGATCCCCTCCATCCCGCGAAGCTGCTCTGTGGCGGACCGTTTGTTCCCAGCGTCGTTGACCGCCGCCTCCACGAATAACAGATCAACACGCCCTCCCTGGCTCAGGACGTCTCGTTCAAGCCGGAAGGCGCCCGGCGTCGAACCCATCGAGGGGATCCCGGCAGCCACAAAGTCAAACTCGGTGTCGGCGAAACGCCTCTGAAGATCGGCGCAGATCAGGTCGCGCCAGCCGGGGTTGTAGGTGATCGAGCCCCCGAGGAAGGCGACGCGCCCGACGCCCTCGCGCTCAAACACCCTTCGGCAGCGATCTAGGCCGCCGCGCATCTCGAAGTACTCGTGTCCGTGCGGAGTTCCGCGGGTGTGCGCGCAGATGAAGTCCGCGCCGGGGCCGGGATCCTGCAGCGGGAAATGATGCCCGCTGGACTCGATCGTTCCCTCAGCGATCGATACGACGGCGATCTCCCCGCCAAGCGCCTCGTACCGCTCACGCAGCACATAGGTGTTCTCGATTGGGGGAACGATCTGGTCATTCTCGGTCACCACGCTCATGAGTGGGATGCCCGCCTCCGCGAGGGGCTGAAGGTGATCAATCGGGTTCCCTTCGAAGGTCTCAACCTCAGCTTCTGTTAACCCGTAGACACGCAAACAGGCCTCCCAGGTCGGGGCGTGTCCCCGGCCGACACCCAGCCCGCCGGGCCAACTTCGGATGTCGCACACCGGCGTGTCCGCGTAGGTGCATGCCACTTTCTCCGGGTTGCGGGCGGCCCAGTTGTAGACGAACAAGCCGCCGCGGCTCACGCCCTCGAGCGCGACACGTTCCGCGAGCCCACCCCGCTCCGTCACGAACTCATAGAACGCATCGCCACGGCTTAGCGCTTCCGGACTGCCGAAGAGACCAGCGACGTCGGTGTACCCCACGTGATACCCCCGGGCGAGCAATTCGATGTCGATTTCCGCACGGTACTCCGGGAACCGGGCGCGCCACACCCAGGGCCGACCGGGCGCCGCCACCTTCGGAGTGATCACGTAACTTGCGTGCCCGTTCACCTCGAAGTCGTAGCGTCCATAGCCGTTCCACTCCGAGCGCTTCCCCGGCCAATCGGCATAGGCCAGTGAGGCACTGAACACCAACACCATCGCGACAAGGCTGCTCCGCCACATGGGCACGCCTCTTCTCATCTTAACTCGTCTCCCATACCTGCAGCCCGACCAACGGCCTGGCGTTCGTAGAGCGCCAGCCATGCTGATGTTGGGGCGAACGGCTCGATTCGAATCGTGTTGCGCCCGGCCTTGAGGTGCCTGGTCACGTCGAGGCGCAGCGGCCCGGAGATGAAGCCGCCGGCGTCCTGGCCGTTGATGCTGATGCGGGCAGCCGCCTCGGGTGCAATCCCGGCCATCTCCAGGTAGACACTTGTCGAGCTGAGGTCGAGGCCGGCGGGAAGGACAGCGTGTCCGCAGAACGGATCCGCGATGACGGGGCTAAGCGTGAGACCGGTGCTGCCCACCGATCCCCAGGGTCCGTCGCCGAAGTGGGCGACGGTGGTCGCGGCCGGCCAGGTGGAGTCATCGAAGTCGAGATCCCGCCAGGCAGGCTGCTTCGTGTTGGCGGCCTTCCAGGATTCGTCCAGCCGTATCGTCAGGGCGGGGCCGCGCTCGAACTCAACGAGGAGCGCGCCGATAGCGCCTGCGGGACTGGCGGGGCTGGCGTCCCCAGGCGCATTGGTGGCGGATAAGGCGAGCTGGTTCAGGCCTAGCTGTAGAGCGTCGGTAATGTCTTGTTCCACGATGTCGCGCCAGGTCTCCACACCGTCGGAACTGTGTGCGACATCCCGGCCGTTCACGAAGAGAGCGAAGCTGTTGTCCGCCGTGCCTGCGAAGGTCGCCTTGGTGACGGCACGATCAATCGGGAGCGTGAGTTGGGTGCGGAAGTACCGCGTTCCGACCGGAGCGCTTCTTGCCGGGTTGCCTTCCGGGTACCAGATCCAGGCACACTCATGGAGAGCTTGGGTGATTGCGTCAATCGATTCCGGGACGGAGGGAGAAGGCGGCGGCGACTCGTCCCGCACCAGGCGGATCACATGGCGCGGGGCGACTTCATCGGGAGCGCAGCGTGCGGGGAGCGGTCCGGCTTCGTCTTGAAAAACGATGAGCGTGCTCTCGTTGGGCTGCAGGTTCATGGTGAGTTGCACATGTCTCCCTGTGCGGGAGAAGGGAAGTGAGTGCGTGGCGCCAGTCATCGGGTCCCAGCGCACGGGCGCCCCCGCTGCTTCGATGCGAAAGACAAACCGGCGCGCGTCGCCCGTGTGGTTCTGGTTGGTGATGAAGAAGAGATCGCGCTTGGCCTTCACACGATGCAGAACATGCAGCCAGTCTCCGGTGTCTCCCTCAATGACCTCCAGTGTCGGATGAATGGCCGCGTCTCCGGCCAGGACCTCCTGGAGTTGCCTCGGGGTCGGCGCGGTTGGAAGCAAGTACGACCGGCCGCCGGCGCTGTTTGTCTTGCAGACCTGCAGGCTCGGCTGGGGCCGGCCCCAGATCGCTTCGCGCAGGGCTGCGATGTCCTGCGAAGACGTTCCAAGCGTGGTGGACTGAGTGGGAAGGAAGCCATGGCCGACCACCACGCCGCCTGCGTCGAAGAAGTCCTTGACCCGGGCCAGTGATTCATAGGGGATCACCTCTACCGGGGGCACGATGAGGATCCGGTAGCGCTCGTTGCGCAACTGCAGTTCGCTACCGATGATGTTCGTGTCTTGCTCGAAGACGTCGAAGGGCAGCCAATCGCAGTCGTAGAGGGCGTCCTGCAGGGCGGCGCTGATCTGGTCCGGAGTGACGTACTCGCCGACGTGGGCGGTGCCGCCGAGATAGAGCAGCGCCACGGGACAGACGTGCCGCCCGCCGGTGAGCATGAGCGTGAGCCGGCTGGAGTAGTCCGCCAGCACCCGGTAGAGGGGCCAGCGTGGTTCGTAGCCTCCGTTGTAGAAGTAGGGCGGACAATCGAGGTCGTGCGGTGCTCGCGGATTGAAGGAGTGCGGCACGATGAAGTTGATGCCCGAAACCTGCATGTGGTCCAGCCACCACTTCATTTCGGGATAACTCAGATCCTGGCCGCGCGCCCCGTAGATTTCCACCATCGCCACATCGTTGGGCTTGCCGTAGGCATGCGTGATGGAACTGCCCAGCTTGGGGGTCTGCCAGCAGGGCGCATCGTTGGCTGCGCGCTCGCCCCAGGCGAATTGGCGGAAGACCGCGTCGATCCCGCCCATGTGGCTGTACTTCTGGAGCTGAAACATGTCGCCGGCGCAGAGTTCGGGATGGAGGTATTCGTCGCGGTGCTCCAGGAAGTGCCCGATGGATTGGACGCCGCGCTCTTCGCACCAGCGGGCGATACCGCCGTAGAGAGTGCGGCCCCACGCCTCGGCCAGAGCATCCTGGTACTGGTACCGAGCCGCGACCTGTTCCTCGCCGGTAAGCGCGAACTTCCAAGCGACCAGGGCCCGCTTCCAGTCGACGCCGCGTTCATCGAGCACCCGGCGGACCTCGGTGCCCCAGTCGCCGCGCGTCTCCGGCTCGTCGTAGAAGAAGCCGGAGATGTAGGTGCCGAAGTCCTCCTTGAACCGCTCGTAGTGCGGTTGGTAGACGGTCTCCAGGTACCAGTCGACAGCCTCCTGGCTGGCGCCGTCCACCAGGTAACGCCCGCGCACCTGGCGGGTCTCCCAGGTGAACTGCATGATCTGCCAGCTTCCCTCGGGGGCGTTCCAGGTGAGCTTGCCATCGCGGATTTGGCCCGACAGATCCAGGAGGCTGGCGCCGTCGACGCCGTCTGTGGTCACCCGTCCCGCGAGGGCGGCGACGAAGCGAGATCCTCCAAGAGCGTCGGCCTCGTGGAGTTGCGGGCCCTGGACCACGACGCTCTCGGCCACGAGGCGCTTGCTGCCGTAGGCTTCGGGGACCCGGTCACCGACTTCGCCGCTGGGCCACCACTTCTCATCGAAGATCCACATGGTGAGTCCCTGGCGCTTGGCGGCTTCCAGGCAAACTTCGAGGTCCCGGTACCAGCCCGGTCCCAGCCAGTCGTTGTGCGGGCGCGACTCCGCGATGAAGCAGCCGTTGCCGCCCTCGGCGACCTTGGCCACGTAGTCTTCCAGGAGTTCTGAAGATTCGTCGCCATGAAGCCAGAACAACGGCCCGGTCAGTCGCCTGGCCTCTGTGGGCAGATCGCGGAACTGCTGTTCCAACTCGGCGATGTCGGTCCCATCGGTCGACGCCCGGGCGCCGACCGCCAGGGCGAGAAGCAAGCACGCGGAGTGAATGATGCGGTGGTTCATGATCTGGCTTCCTCTCCCCGCCATACGAGTGTCGTGCAATTCCGCCGGACCCGGCATCGACAGATCCGAATCACCTTCGGCGTGAGCTATGCGCTCGGCCTTCTCATGGTACCAGCGGCGCAGATTCGACGTGCTGCATCGGCATGCGGCTGCCGGCGCTGAGGGCGGTGCGGGCCATGGCTCATCCACCCCAATCTGATCACAGCAAGGAACGCCCCCTCGTCTTGCCAGGCATGTCAGGACGCATCGGCTCAGATCCTCAACACATTGCCCACGCTCATCGCTCGGAGGGTGGCGCATAGCGGTAGTACGTCTCGAGTGTCAGCGTGCAGATGGCCGTTTGGTAGATGCGGCCGCCAACCGCGGACCATTCGTCGGCGACCGGCCAGCTTCCGGCGGCGGGGCCGCGCCTCACCTGGTTGGCAACCAACTCATCGACGATCCAGCCGTTCCAACGCTGCCAATCCTCTCCGCCCTGCTGGAACAGCGCCAGGGTCGCGAAGTGCCAGAGGTAGGTGTTGGCATCGGCCTCCCAGGAAGGGCGGTTCTCAAGGATGTAGCGGACGGCGGCTTGCATCTCGGGGCTGTCGGTTGTGCCTCCAAGGAGCTGGCGCACATACATTGCCTCGGCGGTGATCTCGACGGACGCGGGTCCGCCGGGCTCGTAGGCGTAGGCCCCCGGCACTTCCACTGACTGCACGAGGTCGAGCCAGCGGCCGGCTTCGGCGAAGACATCGGGTGGTACGTCGACCCCGGCGTTGTGGGCGGCGGTCAGGGCCATGACCTGCCAGCCGAGGGCAGCGGTATTGCCCGGCTGCGACGGGGCATGACTCCAGCCGCCGCCCTCCGGATCGCGGGCGCTCATGGTGAACTGAACCGCGGCGGCGACGGGCTGCTGCAGGACTCCGTCCTCGGTCATCGCCAGCGCCTCAGCCAGGGCCATCGTGGCGACCGCGTGGCTGTACATCGATTCCGGACCCATCAGCGATCCATCGGGCGTCTGCTGTCGAAGCAACCAGGTGAGGGCCCGCCCAACGGTCTCACGATAAGGACCGTCGGTCACATGTGTATGCCCAGCGGAGAGGAAGCAGAGCAGCGAGGCGCCGGTCGTCGCGATATCGACATCAAAGGAAGCGTACCCCGCGGAGGCGCCGCGATCGTCATCGAATCCGTCGCCATCCCATCGACCGTCATCGGATTGGTGTTCCGCTAACCACCGCAGCGACCGTTCGACCGCTCGCTCAGTCCTGGCCGACCCGCCGTGCGCTTGCAACATGTCCTCGCGATTCTCACGACTCCGCTGCGAGTACGAGTTTCGCACCGGCGCGATCTGGACCGGCAGGTGGATCTGGATGTTGACGAACTCGAAGTCATCCAGATCACTGTGTGCTGAGTCTGCCCAGGCGCTCTCGATGATGAGCGTGTTGGATCCTTCGTTCAGCCAGGACAAGGGGAATGTCGTCACGAAGGTGCCGAACCGACCATCGCGGGGGGAGTCGTTCAGCGGCGTCGGGACGGTGTGGCCGTTGATTCGGATCCGGTTGTCGCGCTCGGTGCCACGGACGAGGAGACGAATCACCGCGTCACGGCTATCGGATTCGAACTGCTCGGCGGTGGCTTGGAACGTTGATTGGAATCGTCTTCCCTCGCTTCGTTTCTGGAAGCGACTGTTGATCGCTCCGGAAAAAGCGTTGTCCCCGAGGTGATGCACTTCTGGATCGGATTCGATCACGATGACATCTTGACGACTTGGCGTGAGCGCGAAGTCGCGCTCCACCGTGCGCCGTTTCAGTTGTTCCGCGGGTACGTTGACGCTCGAGGGATCGTAGCCATTGTGTGATGCTGAGATCGCGACGAAGTCGGGTATGTCCGGCACCGCGAGTTCGTAGCGTCCCTGGTCGTCGGTGACAGCGAGCAAGGGATCTGCCTCCGCGAGGTCCAGCCTGATGGTAGCGCTGGTCAAAGGCTGGTTGGTGCGTGCATCTGTGACGACGCCGCGAACGATGCCGATCTCACGAACGGGCGGAGCGACTTGTGTTGGCAGCCGTAGCGCCAGGTTCACCGCCGGAGGCACCTCCACCAGCGCCAGGATTCCGCTCTCCGAATCCAGAGGCTCATCCGTGTCTCGCTCACTCTGGCGCGGCGCAGTCCGCCCCAGGGGGCGAACACCGGCCGGCTCTGCGAGATCGTCCCGCAAGGAGTCGCTCACATCGGAGTGTGGCGCATTGGGTTGAATCCACGCTGTCGCCCCCTCGGTTGCGGCTCTGGGAGCAGAGGCAATGGTGCGTGGAGCGATGCGACGTCGCAACTCCTCTGTCTGGGGCGACTCGTCTGCGCCTGCTGGAGTTGCGGCCGCGACGGGGTCGAGCGGGGAGATGATGAGCGTCTCATCGGAGGGAGCGTCTGCCAGCGCCGCTACTGGATCGACCCTCCAAGCGCTGTGGGCTGCGATCTGGTCGAGCGGCCGATCGCGGTCGGGTATGTCCTGCAGCACCGGCCGGAAGTGGGCCGTCTCGGTCACTGCGGTGGCAGGCGGGAGTTCCGCGCGCTGCGACGTACCCGGTGTTTGGGTGACGGCCCGGTGCTCCGGGGCATCCGCGGCTTCGAGATGGTGGTCTTGCTCGGCCACTTCCGGAAGGCGCAGCGAGAGAGACTCCTGCCGTTGGGGTGTAACTATCGGCGATGCGATTGGCCCGAGGGTCGGCATCAACCCCGCGGGCACATCAACTGCTTCCGCGCGGACAAGGTGCTGTGCGGGGGCGGACACTTGAGCCAACTGCGTTGATGTCTCGATGGTCGGGGCCGCCTCGGTGGAGGCGCTCGACGCCCGGACCGGCTCCCTTCGGGTGAGCGCTTCGGACTTTGCCGTGATGTGTGACAGCTCCTCATCGGAGGGCGCGTGCATGTCCTCGGGCAGATCATCGATGCGGAACTGTTGGGAAGCCGCGATCAGTGGGAGAGGTGCTGGCACCGACGCCCCCGACTCCACCATCCGTGCCGGCGCATCCGTGGTTGGAATGTTGAGATCGGCAACCGAGGTGGATCTAATCTCGACGGGATTGGCCCGGAGCAGCGCGGTATCGGCTGGCGCCACGTTCAACGCCGGCGTCTGGGTCTCCGCGGGTTCGAGGCGCTCAACGTGACGCGAGGCCGTTCGAACAGCCCGCTCCGCTTCCTGGCGTGGCTCCATCGGCGCTTCGGGCGCCACAGCAAGCTGCGTCTTCAGGACCATCGCGCTGGGAAGCTGCTGGGTCTGCGTCTCCACCGGACGAAAGGCGAGGTGGCGCGGTGCGATGTCGGTGGGTACATGCTCCTGCGCAAGTGATTCTCCCGCGTCCTCCGCCGTATGCTGCGGAACACGGGTCTCCACCGCCGCCATCTGGACGTCACGTGTCTCCGGCGGCCCGGCTGCCTTCTGCGTGGGCTGTGCGGGTTGGGCGTTCGGTTCACTCGACCGCCGAGACTCCTCGGTCGCCACTGGCGTGGCGGCTTCGGGCAGACCCACAGCAGCGAGAAGAGCAGTCTGCGGCGCTTCAAGGTTGGGAAGCTCCGCCTGATGTGTCGGCAGCGGCGCGCCCGTCGGGGTGGGTTCCGAGCGGGCCAGCCTTTCCACCTCGAGGCGCGCCTGGCGCACTTCCGTGATCTCGGTCTCCATGGCGGCGGGAGGTTGGGGAACCCGGAGATCCTGCTGTGTGACCGTTTGCGCCAGCGGCGTCACCATCACATCCGACAACCCGCCTCGGATCTGAGAGGCAACATCCTGGCCAACCGAAGGCGACACGAGGGCGACCTGAACGCCGCCGCCGTCGCTGAGCCAATCTGAGAAGGACGACCCGACACTCCAGAAGCCTAGGAGGATCATCATGATGATGTGCGCGGCCAGCGATACCAGCAGACAGCGCGCGAGCAGGCCGAGCGTGTGGAATCGCTTCGACATCATGAGGCGGCGAAGCAAGAGAAGCAGCAGCAGGAGCAGCGACGCCAGGAGCCCCCAGAGCAGATACGGTGCGAGCAAGTCCCAATCGATTGCGGCGCGGTACGTCTCGTGTTCGAGGAACACCTCGCGGGAGGTCGTTCTGTAGAGGTTGTAACTAGGCCTCGCGTCAGTCTCCGCGAGCGAACGATCCGAGCTGAACAGCAGTCCGAAGCCACCCATGTCCAGGGTTGGATCGAGCTCGTTGGACGCGGTGTTGACGGTGGACCCGAGGTTGCGCAGGTCTCTGTAACCGCCATCCAGCAGCCGACACCGGTAGATGTCAAAGCCGCCTTCACCGCCGGCTCGATCCGAGGTGAAGTAGAGGTAGTCTCCCACCGGACTAACGGCGGGTGAACCTTCGTTCGAGGGACCGTTCAATGCCAGCACGGGGGAGGCGGGGCCCGCTCCCCGATCGGTGAGCACGCTGACGAACAGGTCGTAGTCGCGTTGATACAGATCCTCGCGAACCGTTGCCTCCCAAGCGTGCGGGTCGGGCGACGTTGCATCGGCCATCTGGGGCCTATTGGAAGCGAAGTAGAGCTTCGTACCATCCGGCGTCAATGCCGGGCCGTAGTCGTTGAAGCTCGAGTTCACCCCCGCGCCGAGATTGAACGGCTCTTGCCAGGCGCCGTCGAGAAAGGAGCTGGCCCACAAGTCGTACCCCCCCAGGCCCCCGGGGCGATCACTGTAGAAATACAACGTCTGGCCGTCGGCGGACAACTCCGGTCCGAGTTCCGCGGCATCGGTATTGACGGCGTCGAGCGAAGTCGGTTCGGCCCAGCCGTCCGGCGTGCGCACGCAGGTCAGGATGTCGGCGTTCTCTCCGGGCTGTCCCCGAACGAAGAACATGGTCAATCCGTCGGCGGTGACTCGCGGCTCGTACTCGTCGGTGGCGGTGTTGAGCGAACCTTCGATGGGGAGCGGGGGCTGCCAGAGCACATCGCGGGGCGAGGTCGTACTCGCGGGAGTGCGAATCGTGTCAGCATCCGTGTAGTAGCCGATCCTCTGCTCGCGGCCATGCCACACGAGCGCCACCGTCCCAATGAGAATCAGCGGGACGACTGTCAGAAGCAGGATGCGCAGAAGAAGTCGAGTCATCGAGGTTCAGTGAGTGTCCTAGGGTGCGGCGCTGCCGGCGATCACGGTGTCGAGGTATGGCTCCTGGATACCTGCGCCCTTGCAGACATCGAGGACACGAATGATGTTCGCGTAGGCTGTGGCGCGGTCGCCGCGCACGGTGACCTTCTGCTCGGGGTTGCCCGCAACCGCCTCGGTCACGAGTGTCCGGAGATCCTCGGCGGTCATGGAGATGCCGCTGACGATGATCTCGCCCTCGGCGTCGACGTTGATGATGATCTCTCTCAGGACGGAGCTGATGGGCCCAGCCGACGCAGACGCTGGCAAGGCAATCTGCATCTCGCGCTCCGTCTGGTGGAAGGTTGTCGCCACCAGAAAGAAGATCAAGAGCAGGAAGACCATGTCGATGATCGGCGTCAGCTCGATCGACTCAACGGTGTTCTTTGGTTCTGTGACCCTGATCATGGCTCGGTCCTGTGCTCGATCAAGCGGTGGCCAGGGCGCCGTCGGTGGCGCTGGCGTCCGCGTGCGTTTCATCACTCGTGGCTGTGGTCGCCGCCGGGCGTTGGGTCGCGTGCCGGTCGCGCGTGATCTCCTCGACGAAGTCCACGGTCATCTCGTCGATGTCCATCACCAGACGCTCGACCTTGGCGGCGAGCCAGTGATAGAAGACGAGGGCGGGGATGGCGACGAGGAGACCGGCGGCGGTAGTGATCATCGCCTGGTAGATCCCTTCCGCCAGCAGTTCCGTGCGGCCGAGCGCTTCACCCGAGGTGGCGACGGTCTGGAAGGCGGTGATCATGCCGAAGATCGTGCCCAGCAAACCCATGAGCGGGGCGACGGCGGCGATGACGGAGAGGATGCGCAGGTTCTTGCGAAGCCGCAGCACCAGGCGCTGGCCGGCCTCATCGATGTGTTTCTCGACAATCTCGATGGGGCCGCTGAGCCGCTTGAGGCCCGCAGCGAAGACGCGCGACACGGGCGCGTCGTTGCTCTCACAGTACTTCAAGGCGCGCACCGGGTTGGCCAGGTCGCCGTTCAGTTCGCGCTTGAGGCCTTCCAGGAAGAGTGGCGGGATGATGCGCGAGCGCCGGAGACTGATGAAGCGCTCAAAGATGACGGTGAGGGCGACAAGCGAGCAGACGATGATGGGGATCATCATCAACCCCCCCTTCTGCACGAAGTCCCAGACCGACTGGACCTCCGCCGAGGTCATCGCCTGCGCTGCTGGCTCCGCGATGGCATCATTGGGCTGCAATGCGAGGAGCAGGGCCATACATTCAAGGGCGCTTGACACGATTCACACTCCGATTCGGGAAACAAGTGCTGAACATCACGAGCCGGGGCGGCCGGGAAGAGGGGCAGCGGCCAGGCGTTCCAGGCGTTCGCCGGCCAGGACTGCCCACTGCGTGTCGCCGTACTTCTGCTGAACCAACTGGAACTGCTCTACCGCTTGGGAAGGCTGGCTGTGTGCCTCGAAGCATCGGCCGGCCTCGTACAGAGCCGCAGCGCCCCACTCCGGGTAGGCGTAGAGGATGTCGACTTTCAGGAGTTCGCGAGCCGCATCTTCGTACTGGTCTTGGGCAAAGAGGCACTCACCGATCTGGAACTGTGCGCGGGCGGCGGTTGAGCCGTTGTGGTGATCGACCACACGCTGGTATTCGGTGATCGCCGCCTGGAAGCGCATCTGGTTCTCCAGGGCCCAGGCGACGCCGAATCGAGCCTGGAACCACAGTTCGGAGTCCGGCACATCGTCGAGATACGCCCGAAAGGCTTCTTCACTGCGGGCCCAGTGCTGAAGTGCCGCCATGCACTCTCCAAGCCGGAGCAGCGCCGGACCGTGCACATCGTCATCGTCTGGGAATCGTTCGATCACATCACGGAGCGGGATGGTCGCACGCTGGTGGGCGCCGGCCTTGAAGTGGGCCTCGCCGCAGAGAAGCAGTGCGGAGGGGACGAGGTCGTGCTCTGGATAGGTCCCGGTGAATACGTCGAGCCACTTCGTGGCCTCGGCAAAGCGGCCCAGTTCGTACTCGGACACGCCCAGGCGATAGGCGCCTTGCTGATGCAGCAACTCGGTGATGGTGGAACGATGGGCATCGTTGAGCAAGGCGCGAAGCAGTCGCGCTGCCTCTTCGTGCTGTTGCTCGTCTGCTTCCAGTTCCGCTAGCTCCAGCAAGGCGTGG
>SWCB01000402.1_pt1 | contig 24521 bp, 23 predicted proteins | sample 4692901 | NCBI WGS metagenome assembly SWCB01 (sample SAMN10267276, study PRJNA491770) | bioreactor metagenome | isolation source: DHS bioreactor inoculated with subseafloor sediment | place: Japan: off Shimokita Peninsula | collected 2006-08 | reverse complement strand
ATCGTGAATGGTATTACTTATTAAGTGGAAAGACGGTTGAGCAAAAGCGTATGTTGGCCGCTTATGCGGGCAAACATAAATGGCATCATTTAGCGGTACAGGCAACCATTTCTGGACAGTTGTGGGACCACGTTACATTGCGTTTTCCGATGGCTCATAAGTGGTGGTTTGATTTCTTCAGCAAGCAACGTGACCTGCCAACTCCGACGATGATGGCATTAGCCCGTCAGGAAAGTGCGTGGAACACACAAGCACAATCACCCGTCGGGGCACGAGGTTTGATGCAATTGATGCCAGCCACTGCCAAAGAAACGGCTAAAAAATTGGGGCGTAACTATACTGGGAAAAACAGTTTGTTTGATCCAGGTGTGAATATTCGCCTTGGTAGTGGCTACTTGAAAATGATGCTAGAACGCTACGATGATAACCGTGTTTACTCGTTTGCAGCGTATAACGCAGGTCCTGGTCGAGTGAATCGCTGGAAGGGCCAAAACAGCGGTTCTCGTGATGTTTATACCTTCATTGAAGCGATTCCATTTAATGAAACCCGTGGCTATGTACAGAACGTTTTAATGTTTGAAATTTACTACAGCGACTTGATGGGTAAAAAATCGGTGTTACTTAAAAAGAATGAATTAACAACCCGTTACTAAAGGGTGTTTGACGGTGATTCTGCAAGGCTGAAATCTTGCAGAATTTATCAAATTAGTGTGCAACAGGATCAGAACAGGTTAACATTCCTTGAAGATTCAAAACGCCTTAATGAGGTTTACATGTCAACAACTCCGGAAACGGCTGATTTTACCGAGTGGCAACAGGTCGTCGATTTACTTCGTCAGGCAGCATTAGAGCAGAAAGATGACGTGATGCTGAAGCTATTACTTACTCCTGATGAAAGAGAAGCGTTATTGGCTCGCGTGAATATTCTTCATGAGCTAATGAATGGGCAGCGTAGCCAACGAAAAATTAGTGAATTGTTAGGGGTTGGGGTAGCAACGATTACCCGAGGATCTAATGAATTAAAGCATCAGAGCGACGATACAAAACAATGGCTGGCTTCTTTATTAAAGAAGCAACAGCAATAAGTTCTCCAATAAGCCAGTCGCTCTGAATACATTAAATCCCGTCACGATACTCTTTTTTCAATAATGAGGATCGTAACGGGATTTTTTAATGCCTGACGTTTTGCACTGGCGCTAGCGGCAAGGAAACCACTCTTCATTCATAAATGGAATTAATGCTAGAATCAGGGCTTGTTGATAGACCGAACTGCGGCTGAGCGTATGATTGGTTAACATTGCAATGGCCCCACCTTTTTGTTTAACGTTCTGTTGGTTAAACATATCGTCCATCACATCACCAAGTTCAATGCCTTGTTGGATTTTTTCTAGCGCAATAGGGGGCAAAGGCAAAGAAGCAGAGCGTGCTTCACCGCGTTGCTTATGGTTTTCAATCACCATCCACGCGAAGGTAAAATTTCCATCGATTCCCGCTTCCAGTCCTACGTAATAATCAGCATCAGCCTGCAACTTTCGTGCATTCTTAACACGGTTTCTTGCACCGAGTAAGGTTTCGTCTGCACATAAAGGCTGATCTCTTACTTCGCTGGCGACACTAATGCCTTCGACAGTAAAAGATTGCTCAGGAAAGGCTTGTGAGAATGCTGAAGCAACAGCAGAAATTTTTGCAGGGTTGGCAGAGGCAACAATAATTTTTGACATGATTTACCACTAGCTAAAGAATAATATCGACGTTTTTTACCCTCGCTATTCTACGTAGTCGTAAAGTGAATACCAACCTAAACAAGTATCAGACCCGTTGTAATAATCGAAGCAGCCTGTTTTGAAACTCTTTCTAGTTAAAAGCATAGGTTGGTATATAAATCACATACCTATTACAAGCAGAAATTAACGATCGAAAGCCCAATCTGATTGAATGATGTAACCGTGAACTTTAAATTCATCATTATTGACAAAGAGGTTAGGGAAATCGGGTTGGGATGTCGAAAATATGACACCATCAGCTAATTGAGTCATGTGATAAAAATCAGGCTCACTGTTACGTACCGATGCAAATACTGGTTGTTTAGGGCGGTAAGTCGCTTGCTTGGTGGCTAATGCATAGCTGCCAATAGGTGCACATTGTGAAATGTTCTCGTTATCAACAAATAAACCCAAGCAATCATCACGTTCAAGGTGTTGTGGTATTACGCGTTTACTGACCACATTTACTGATTCACCGCCGATGAAAGATCCAAAATCTTTACGGTGAATAATAGGGATGTAAGTACAGGTTGAACCTTGTGAAGACTCATGAGTAATGGCTGTCGTTGCTTGAGTGCCTGTATCGATTTGCCCTGTTAAAAGGTAACCGATAGACGTATTCAATGTCTCAGCGATTCTTTCTAGCTCGCGGACTTCAATACCGTATTTACCCGATAACTTACGGCTCATTGTTCCTTGCTGAAGACCCAAAGATTCGCCAAGTTGCTTTTGGCTAATTCCTTGGATTTTAGCTAACTGTTTAATTCTTTCTAAATATCCCATTATAAAGCTTCCCGCTACCGTTATACGAATGCAAAGGGCATTCTTAAAAGTCATACCTAATTCTACTGACATCCTTATCAAAGGAATCTATGAGGTATAAAAAGTGCGATTGATTTCGTTAAAGGAATATAGTTTACAATAAGAATGGGTAAAAAATGGAACAAAATTCACGTCTTAAATTAAGTTTTTTATCAAGAACGTGTTTTTAGTGAAGATAATTTATAAAATAGAGAGAAGGTGCAGACCTATAACGGACTTCCTTTTTAACCGTCAGAACAAGGTGACCTATACATTTGCCGTATGATAGGTGGCGCTATTTATCATTGTTATCATATGATTCTTATGGTGATTATCTGATTTCAGGTTGTTATTACTGTTTTTGTGATGGTTCTGTTGAGGGGCACTGATGTTTCTACTTGAAATTTGGCATGTAAAATAGCGTCTTAATTTACTGATTTATCAAGAGGCGTCATGGAGAATTCTGCTCGGCGTTTAATGGGTAAAAACAGTGAATACCCCATAGGAATATAAACAGAGGGTTGGTGATACTATCGCGTTATATCTGGATGATGATAAACCTATACACCTCGCGGGCTGATTCTCGTTAAAATGTCTTATTTATTAGGCTTTTTGTCGCGATGTTCTTTCGTTTTTATACTCATTTTAGGCTCTTCAAAAAGCTTAAATAACGTTATTTATTAGTAACAAATATGTTTGGGCTTGGTGCGATTAATAACAGTTTATTGCTGGTTCAATCTAACTATTACATTCCTTTAAATAAACTCTGTGCTGTTCGGCTAACAGGCAGCTTTTGCCCATCAATGATAACTGACATTCTTCCTGCTAGATCTTTCTTCACTTTCTCAATGGTTGCGACATTAACGACGGTTGAACGATGTATTTGCCAAAATGAATCTGGATTGAGCTGTGCAAGCAATTCCTTCAGTGATGTGCGAATAATATATTCTTGAGCGGCGTTATTGGGTAATCGCTTAAACACCGATACATATTTGTCTTCCGCTTTAAAATAGATCACATCGGATATCGCAATTAAATGAATGTCATCACCCGCGCTGGCTTTTATCCAAGTGAGGTATTGTGGCTCAGACTGTGTCGATAACTGTTGAATTTGCTGGATTAATGCTGATATGTCGGGTTGCGATTGTGCATTTGATGGGTGTTTTTGTTCTGATTGCTGTACTGAAAGTTGGTGTTGTAATTTAGTGCAGGCAGTCTGTAAGCGTGATTCGGAAATAGGCTTTAATAAGTAATCAACCGCACTTTGTTCAAACGCTTTTACTGCATATTCATCATACGCAGTAATAAAAACAACCAAGGGTGGGGTCGGCATTTTTTTGAGTTTTTTAGCCAGTGCCATACCGTCTAATTCTGGCATGCGAATATCAAGAAATACAACGTTTGGTTGATGCTCATTGATTTTCAACCACGCTTCTTTTCCGTTTTCAGCACTCGCCACTATCTCGAGCTCTGGCCATACTTCGGCTAAAGAACGATTTAAATGATGACGTAAAAGTGGTTCATCATCGGCAATTATCGCGGTTGCAAATTGTGTCATCTTATCTGTCCTTAGATCGTTTAATTTACTAGCGAGCTCATGGCGCTAATCATGTTTTTATATAGGTAGGGTTAAAGTTGAAATGACGCCACCAGAACGGTGCTCTTTTATCGATATACTGGCTTTCCCGTCAAATAACATCTCTATGCGCTGGCGAATGTTTTCTAGCCCTAATCCATGCCCTACTGCATGCGGGGTGGGGCTGAAGCTGAAGCCTGCACCGTTATCCGTTACGCTGATCTGCATATTTTCACCAATATTGACTATATCGAGTGTGATCTTTCCACCCTTGGCTATTGGCTCTATACCATGTGTTAATGCATTTTCGATTAACGGTTGAATTAATAGCGGTGGTAATACTTGGGTTGATGAGATGCCGTCGATATTGATGGCATAATCTAACCTATCCCCAAGGCGTACCTGTTGGATTTTTAAATATGCCTCAACCAATGAGACTTCTTGCTCTACCGTAGTTTGTTGATGCCTCGTGTTATTGAGGGTTGCGCGCAGTAACTCTGTTAGTTTTTCTAGCATCAATTTAGCTTTATCACTGTCAGTTTCGATCAGCACACTGATTGTGGCTAGTGTATTGAATAAAAAATGCGGTTCGATCTGACTTTGCAGTTGCTTTAGTTGGCTGACTAATAGTACTTTTTCTTGCTCTATTTGCTTTCTTTTAAGGGTTTCGAGTTCTTTATCTGCAATGAGTTTTTGCTCTTTGGAATAAAAGTAGTAATAGCAAAAACTAGTAAAAATAAGACCAAGTAATATAACGGGTTTTAGGTTGCTCCAACCATCTTCACCAAGAAAATCATTCACCCAATATTGCGCATTTAAGGTACCAAAGACCATCGAAAAACTCAGGGTACAGATGATTTCTCGGTGGCGTGAAACTGAAGGGAACACAAGATCAATAAGCTTGGCACTGAAAATAGCGCTATAGCCAAAGCCAAAGCTGATAATGAGGTGTTTAAAAAGCGAACTAGGCCAAACCGATTGAGTGGTTAAGGCGATGATAAAACAAAAGATACTGGTGAATAGGAACGTTTTACCCCATGAGTGATCCGTTTCTTTTTTTTCGTCCATTTGTATATTGTTCATTAGAATCGCCCTTTCAGGTTTAGCAAAATCATATGCTTATCTGGCAAGTTAGCATAAGCTGAATTTGATTTTCCAGTCAAAAATCGTGCTGCAAGTTCCAAATCGAGAGAAGTACTTCCAGTATCTATCCATTCATAGTTCAGCCACTGTGTCGCGATAATCCCATTATCTTGAGGGGAGTAAAGCAAATCAAAGGTTGGCGTTACGTGTTGAATCCAATTTATTTCTCGACTCCAATCCCATTGTGCCCATGCTGTTGAATTGAGTGACCAATGCAGCATCACAGTATGCTGAACAATATTGCTAAGCTGAAAACCTTGCGCATACGATGCACTCAATGCTGTGTTTTGCGATGTTCCAGTCTGAGCTGAATTCGTCGGTGGTGTTGCCATTTTATTTAGGCTGGTGGTGGTATCGATCGCTTGCTGCCATTGCGATGAAGACCAAGCTCGGCTGTCATACCAGTATTCTAAAATAATACTATTGCCCACTTCGTTAGCCCACGTTAACCCCAATAGGGTTTGAAAAGCGTTACCTTGCTCACCTAAAACAACGGGTTGCAGGCTCGAACTTGGTAGTTCATAACCTAGGCTTTGATGTTGGTAAGTGGCAGAGCCATGAAATTCCCAAGCGAGATCTAATACCGACACCACGCTGCCACCTATTAATCCATGGCGTACATCGTCATAGTAAGCCAGCCATTGGTATTCTTGCTCGCCCTGCATCCCATAGTAGCGAACGCCAATGCCTTGTTGTTGAGATTGCCGCTCTAAGTCATTCAGTGATTGCGATGTCCATGATGAATCGGTGTAAAGCAGCGTCCATTCGCCTGTGGCATCGAAAACAGACAATGCCACTACGCCAGCCCCTTCTTCTGCGACTATTCCAACGGGATTTCTGCGATATGGCTTAATGATATCAAGCGGGCGATAGCCGTAACCTACACCCCAATCTAATCGTATTTTACCCAATGTGACATCAATATACTGTTCACCGAGTGCTTCATTCGCCAAGGAAAAACCGCCTTGCCAGTACAGCTCTCGAATAATGAATTCAGCGCTTGGATCATTGTTTAGGTCATTGCTTGAGAGGGTGTTTTGGTTAGTGCTTGAAGCATCGCCTTGAGTCTCTGAATATAGATCTGTGGTTTTAAGCGAAATCAATCCGAGCCATTGTTTGTATCCCACTTCCACTTCTAATAATCCATCAATGGTTTGACGGCTATCAGGTTGTGGCGGAATAAATGGCGAGTTTCTTGATTGCACGCTTTCAGCACTGATCATCCAATCCCAATGTAGCGATAAATCACTATTACTGGCGGCTGAACATGGCGTATTCAGTAACACCAGGATCATCAATCCCCCGATGTTATTGAATGCTTTAATCGCCTTATTTTTATTCATGATTATAGCTCTGACACACTATTGCGAGACAAATACGCCGGGTTGTAATATTTATCTTCTAACGTCTGGCGTGAGATTGCTTGATATTCAATGATCGTCTTTTTATTGGGTTGGATCTTATCAAGTAGAGTCATGGCGACAACGCTGGTTGCCCCTTCACGCAAACCTTGAGTAAACCACGCTTGTTTTGCCATTTTGCCCGAACGTAAATACAGATCCGCTTTGATTGGAAAATCATTATTGGCGTTTAACCACAGATCGATGGTTTGATAGCTGGCCCCTTTGGTTTTGGCGGTCAATTTTAATTGGTGGGTTGTTACTTCTGCACCATTAAGTGTTTTGATGATTGGCGATTTTACCCATTCACCTTGATAATCTTCACTCCAAGTGAGTGTTGAAATATCACCAACGGATGCTTCACCCAGTAATTTTTGCATGGGGGTAATACGAATAGGACGACGACTTTTGGGCATCAATAACCAATAGTTATCTTCAATCATCAGCATTTTTTGCCCAGCTTCCACTGCTGATTTAAATACCACCAGTGATTCGCGATTAGGGCGGGAATACACATTGTACAGACGCGTTTTATCTAACGTGTTTGACTTATAAAGCTTCACCAATGAAACCACTTTCGCAGCGCCGGGCTGAATGCGATAGCTGTCGGCTTTGGTTATCATTGTTGTTACGGCTTGCTGGTTTATGCCTTCAAGTTGATCGATGCTTTCATTGGCAAAAACCAACGACGATATCGGTAATGTAAGTGCCAGTAAAACAGAGCAAACCAGCATTCGTTTACATTGAAAAGTACGTGCCGTGTTAGGGCTAAAATAACCGTTAAACATAAATTAATGCCTCGGTAATGGGTTTGTTTACGCCTTTACGCGCAGAGAATAATGCAGCCAATAAACAAATAAACATCACGCCGATAGTGGTAAACGCGACAAGCTCAAACGAGAAGTAGATATTCAGCGGATAGCCTTCACTTCTTCCTGGCGGCGGGGGCATTTGAACATCGACAAACAGTAACAACACACACATTAAGGCGTTAGATACTGCGCCTAGCATGCTACCAATGAGTGCTAATAATCCTGCTTCGCATAAAAATCCTCGAACGATCTCTGATGGGTAACTACCAAGGGCAGACAAGGTGCCGATTTCTCGGGTTCTTTCCGTTACTGTCATGGTCATGGTGTTAAATAGAGCGACGAATACCACTAAGCCCATTACTGTTCCCATAATGCCGAAGATGCGGTCGTACAAATCTTTTACTTTGTTGTAGAAGAATGCGCGATCTTGCCAAGGGGTGATTTCAATCGGCTGAGACAGTTGATCTGACGTTTTTGATAATTGATCAGAAGAGCTTAATCGCTGATGTAGTTGTTGAGAGAGCCGTTGGTGCACAGCATTGGTTTGCGCCGTTTCAAATAAGAATACCGATAAAGTGCTGACTTTATCGCTCGCTAATAACTCTTGTGCACTTGTTATATGAATGTACAACTGGCGTTTATCGAGATCAGGTACACCAGTTGAATAGATGCCACGTACATTGAAATCGAATGCGTTAAGCGCCCCATCGCTAGTGGTTGCGAGTAATGTTACCCAATCCCCTATATCGACTTTTAGGTTACGGGCTAAATCGACCCCTAGCATTACTTGTGGTTCGGCAGGGTCATAACGGCTAGAGGTTACATCAGATAGGCTTTGACCTGCTCTGATATCGAGGAACGGTCCTTTCATATCAAATTCACGATCGTTGACACCAGTGCCCATGAATATGGTCGACTTACTGCCATTAGAGACTAAACCACTGAGGTATATACGCGGTTGAATACCGCGTATGGCATCATCGGCGATAATTTGTTTGATCAATGCTTGGCTATTATCCAAACCATTGCTGAGCGGCATGTCTTCATCTCTGGTGAAGTAACCGGGTTGGCTTAATGTTAGGTGTCCGGTGTCTCTGGCGGTCGATTCTTTCAGCGATTCATAGGTGTATAAGCCAAAGCCACCAGCGCTGGTGAGGGCGAATACCGCGATGGCGATAATTAAAATCGACAACAAGCTGCGTCGCCCATTGCGCAATAGGTTCAACCAAGCAAACCGAAGTGATACCGGAAAATGTGGTAACCGTGCAGCTAACTTGCCCATGACATGCCCCTTATATCGCTAGCGTGATTAACAAGCCTTCCATCAAATAGCGCGATGCTTCTATCGCAACGGGTCGCCATGCGAGGATCATGAGTCGCTACGATAAATGTGGTGCCCATTTCATGCCCCAGCTGCTTCATTATATCGATTACTACGTTAGCGCTTTGGCTGTCTAGGCTCGCGGTCGGTTCGTCAGCAATAACCAAGGCTGGCTTATGAACCAATGCCCGAGCAATCGCGACACGCTGTTGTTGACCGCCAGAAAGGTTATCGGGCCGGTGCTGAGTAAAATCGGCCAATCCCACTTTTTCTAGCATTTGTAACGCAAGTTCGTCTTGTTGCTGTTTACTGAATCCATTTAGGTGTAGCGGGTAAGCAACATTTTCTAATGCCGTCATGACTGGCACTAAGTTGAACCGTTGGAACACAAACCCAAGTTTCTGGCGACGGACTTTGGCAGCGGCTAATCGCTCTGTTGGGTAAGCTTTCCCATCCAGTGTGATCTCGCCTTGGTAATCCATGTCCAGTAATCCAAGAATATTCAGTAGGGTGCTTTTGCCTGAACCTGAAGGCCCACATAGAGCAATCATGTCACCTTTTTGAATATGCCCGTCGATACCTTGCAAAGCAGGCACTGATTGATTGCCTAGTTGGTAAGTTTTTTGTATTTGAGTAAATCGGATCATCGTTTTCCCCTTTTCCTTAGGCTTCGCTGACCATGTTTATCACGAGTCATCTCTGGTGCTAGGTCCTAGAGATTAGGCTGTAGATATTAGATATTAGGTATTAGTGATTAATGCTTTTGCGGCGATGGTATCGGCATGTTGAGGATCTTTACTCTCCATGATCTGTAACCATTGTTTAGCTTGTTCAAGATCGTTAGCACGAAGAGAGGCTTTAATGGCGTAGTGATAAATCCACGCTGTTGCCGCAAAGTGTTGTTGTTCAAATTGAGGCTCTGACAGCAAGCCGATAAACAGATCGTATCCACGTTCGAAGTGATTAAAGAGATCGGGCAGTTGAGAATAAGTTACCGCTGCCATGGCCTGGGTTAAGTAAGCCTCAGGTAGGCCTTGAACGATATCTTGTTGCTCGAGAGGCGTATTAAGATTGCCCAATAAGTTCAGCGCTTTATCTATCGTTGCCAACCCTTTTTCGGTGAACTTCATTTTGTTCCATGGCAGAAAAGCATCCCTTCCTTGCAACGTTTGTGTACTGCCGAGATAAACCAAGTTAAGTGGTGTGGCCCCTTGTTGATTTAAGTTGTCACTCAGTTGCTTATATGCCTCATCAACTTTACTTTCGTCGCCCGAAGCGGCTTGGTTATACAGTGCCAAGGTCTCTACGGAAGGGGTTGCCAGCACAGGGTTGATGGTTGTAATAACAATACTGCTAAATACGATACCAACAATAGCCAGTGAATAACGGGTTGTTTTACTGATGTAATAAAGAGCTGAATGCTGTGCTTGAATTGTCATGGTTGCAGTCCTTTTCATATGTTGATACTGAAAGGTTACTGACAAACATGCTTCTATTCTTATCAATGCGATGAACGGGCGGTATTGCAGATAAACGGTAAGTGGGGTAGATAGCAGGTAAAGTTGCACCTTGAATGTAATTTTACTGTCAGGATTATCAGTAGCGAGTGTTGGTGTCTGTCAGTCGATTTGAATTGAGGCTATTCTTTATTCTCGATAATAAAGAGGGTGAGTAATGAAAAAAGCAGTAATCGTAGGTCTTGTGAGTGCCGCTTTGGCTGGTTGTGGTGGCTCAGACTCGTCAGATAGCAATGGTACAGGTACTTTTTCATTAGCCTTTTCTGATGCTCCTGTTGATGGTCTAGAGCGAGTCTGTGTTGCCTTTGATCAGATTTCAGTTCATCACGCAAATGGTGGCGAATCGAGCTGGGGCACAACATCTTTTGCTGCTGATCAAAGCTCACCTGAATGTGTACCACCCGGTTTGACAATTCCTTCTGATAGCAACGGCAACCCTGAGTTTATGGTGATTAACTTGATGGCATATCAAGGTAATGATTCGCTACAAGTATTAAGCGATGAACTGATGGAGTCGGGTAAATACACTCAAATGCGATTATCAGTGCTAGAAAAAGGCGCTTATAGCAATGGCACACCGTATTCCCATGTTGAAGTAACCGATACCCATAGTGTGGAAGGTATTCGAGTACCCAGTGGCGAGCTAAAATTAGACGGTTTCGATGTTGTTGCGGATGCAACACAAGCTTATACGCTCGAATTCGATTTACGTAAAAGTATGGTACAAAATGCCAATGGCTATCAGCTAAAACCACGTGGCGTACGCTTAGTTAATAATGAAAATGTCGCTGCTATCGATGGCACTGTGAGCAGTAGCGCTTGTAATGAATATATAAATAATATTAATGATGCCTTCGTTTACGTTTACCCAGCTTCAACACCAGTATACGGTGACTTGGGATCTGAATTCGAACCGTATACATCTGTTGCTGTTGCTGTCGATCCATTAACTCAGAATGGCACGTTTGATGTTGGCTATGTCCCATTCGGAACCTATGATCTGGCACTGGTGTGTAATGGCAGTGAAGACCATCCTGAAATAGGCGGTGATCAGCTTGAGATTGCAGACCCTATTCAACAAGACTTAATACTGTCTACAACAGGTTTAACGGTCAGTTTTTAAGTTTATAATTGAATGTGAAGAATATCGGCTTGGTTACAAGTTGATATTCTAAGTGACTTATAACAATTTAATATACAGCTGGCGGTCATCTTCAGATGGCTTAAAGCCCACCGTTTCAAGATAAGAACGATGTTCGACATTACTTGTACGCACATGAAGCGTGTTAATACCTCGGCTTTTTATCGCTTCAGGATTCGTCTCGAAATAATAAGTTCCAATTTTAAAGTCACGATATTCTTCAGTCACATAATCTAGTAAAACATTCAGCACACCGTTTTCATCTTTAGAGCCAACTAATACCCCTGCAATATTATTATTACGCAACATATAAAAAGCCGTATTCGACAATCTTAGCTCTTCACTCGACGCTTGTAGTTCGATGTCTTTTTTATTCGTTTCTATAAAATGTAAAAAGTACTCTGAATCCGTAGAGGTTGTAATTAACTTAAAGCGTTCTTTAACACTGTAAATTTTATATAGGAAATAAACATTAATCCCCGCGATACCAAGATTCATTAACATGGTAGGAAGAGAGTCGATAAAGTACGCAAAAGCAGCGAAAAGTAAGCAGCCAGTAAAGTTGATCACTCTTAGCTTTACGATAGAGGTCATCGTTAAAGACACTAGCACGACCAGTGACGCGAGATAGCCGAACCATTCCACCCAATCAAATTCCATTTTGATCTCCTTATGTTTTTATTATTCGTTAAAGATAGCATAAGAAAAAGAGGTTTTTCTGTAGTGGTGCCAATCAGTATGACATCGTCGGGATCATAACCTGAGATATTTACAAAAATTCCTTTAGCTGCTGGTCAACTGGTCGCTTTGACTGATAGGCATCTTTAATTATGTATAACAATGAAAGATCAACTCATTATATCAATATCCAATATCCATGGTTCGCGGCACTTTCATTTGGGTAAATTTTTTAAACGTAACTTGGTTGCAGCCTCAATCTTTGTGGCGGTCTCCGTTATTGTTACCGCAATCGTTATCAATTACCTTGTTGGCGAGGTCGATCAATCCCGGCAGAGCCAGCAACAATTAAATGTTCATTCAAAGCAGTTAACATCAGAAATCGAACAGCTAGAAAGGTTCCGCTATACACTCGAGCAAGATTTAGCAGAACGAAACGATGAACTTGAACTGGTCACCGGGCGGATGGGGGAACTGGAACACGTACTTGGTATCGAGTCGGAAATTGAATTATCGCTCAACAATCGGTTAGATACTGCTGCGGTTAACTCAGCCGTGCGCCTGTCCATGTTACAGCTTATTCCAAATGGCAGCCCGATAGAGTACCGACGAATGTCTTCTGGTTTTGGTAATCGCATTCATCCTATAAAAGGTAAGAAACGTCGCCACCTTGGGATCGATCTCGTCGCTAAAACAGGCACACTGGTACGCGCTCCGGCTGATGGTGTCGTTGAATTGGTTCGCCCAAGCAAAAAAGGCTATGGTAATTTGCTTAAAATAAACCATGCCTATGGTTTTATGACCTTGTACGCACATTTGCACTCATTTAATGTCAAAAGCGGTGATTTTATCCGTAAAGGCGACATTATTGCCCAAACTGGCAATAGTGGCATATCCACTGGACCTCATTTGCATTATGAAGTTCGTTTTCTTGGCCGAGCCTTAAATCCAAAGTCGTTTTTGGACTGGAACTCGACCGATTTTGAAGTACTATTTGACCATGAAAGGAGTATTCGATGGGACTCTTTAGTAAAAATCCTGCAAGATCAAGCCAGCACACATCTTCAACTATCATTGCACAAGGTTGTTCCATCAGAGGAAATATCGAACTAACGTGTAATATTCAAGTTGATGGGTATGTCGAAGGTAAAATTCGTACCGACCAAACGCTCGTGATCAGTAATCAAGGACGGGTGAAAGGTGAAATTATCGCCAACCATATCGTGATTAACGGTATGTATGATGGCACGTGTTACGCGAATAGCATCGAAATACTGCAAGACGGTAAGGCGAGCGGTACGATTCATTGTGATGATTTAAGTATCGAGCGTGGTGGAAGCTTCCTTGGTGAGACGCAGCCAACCAGTGAAGAAACCGTCACTGTGATTAACAGCCAACAAAAAGAAGACAAGGCTGTTAGTAAAAACGAAAAGCCCAAAAAAGTCGCCAACGCAGCTAAATAGTACAAATACGAATTAATTGTGTAACAGTAAAACCCGATCATAGGTCGGGTTTTTTTATTGGTATTATATTAATGTATTTATTAGGCATTTTAACTCTCACCGAATGACCACCGATATATGAGAATAAGTATTACTTATGCAAACAGCCGACGAATTTATTCAACTATTAGAACTGGAACAGCATATTGAAGGGGGATACTATCGCTCCTCTTATAGCTCACAGAGCAATTTCGATCAGACTCGTTCACTATGGAGCAGCATCTATTTTCTGCTTCGTACTGGTGAGGTTTCACATTTCCACCGCTTAACCGCCGACGAAATGTGGTACTTCCATGCGGGAGAATCGCTAACCATCTATATGATCTCGGAACAAGGTGAGTTGACGACGGCGCAACTGGGTCTCAATATTGCGGCAGGTGAACGCCCGCAATTTCTGGTGCCTAAAGGCTGTATTTTTGGTTCAGCAATGAATCAACCTGGATTCTCTTTAGTGGGGTGCATGGTGTCACCTGGGTTTACCTTTAATGATTTTGAGCTGTTTAACCAAGAAACATTAATGGCAATGTATCCACAACATGAAGATATTATTCGTCGCCTGAGTCGTAATGAAGGGTAAGAAACAAACTTTACATTTATAAATACTAACGCCCGCAATAAGGTGCGCCACGATAAACTCCCCAAGCGCACCGAACTCCAAACCAAAACTGTCGAGTGTAAAGCGTCAATATGATGGCTTTATAGGCACGTTTATAATTTTCTCGATATTGAAGTGCCAGAAGGCATATACCCACGTTACCTCAAGATGCTCGTTTCAGCCACCTGATTATCAAGGTGAAGTGCCTGATGGCTTTTTTGTACCTTACTCATGAGCTCACACGCGTTATTTGCTACGAAAACTATCTTTAGGTCTTCACATTGCGCTGGAGTATGAGATGTCGCTGTCTCTTTATATGAGCTAGGCATACGGTAGAGGTTTTGGCTTTAGTGTTGCCAATGTTGCCGAGTTTCATAGCATATTATACTAATACGATAGTTAATGAATAAATTATGGTCTGTGATGTTGTGGGAAACGAACAAACAACAGGCTTGTATTTCATGAAATTCCTGATCGAATGTTGATTATGTATACATAGTTATACGCAAAGCGTATCGATGGTATCGATAGAGAACAGTATATGGGATTATTAAAAGACTTAAGCAAGACGAATGGAAAGCGTTATGACACCGACAAGTTGCTCTTATTCAAAAGAAAAAAAACAAAATGTCTTTGCGATGTTTTTGAAACATCTACGCCAAAGTAACGAATTATCTCAAGAACAGCTTTGTTTGTATTTACGCCAACATAGTAGCCTATTCTACAATCTCGATACCATAACCGTGAGCCGCTGGGAGCGAAGCGTTAATATTCCATCATTGGCAAAACAAGCTGAAATTGTTGAGCTGTATGATAATGAACTGACCAGTATTTATCGCCATGATCCTCAATTTTTGGAGGAGTGCAGTACATTAGTTTCAATTCCGAATCAGAGTCGGTTCAAATCCTCTCACCCCTATTACACCAATGATAACTATGATATCCAAGTTATTGATATTAATGACGACAGCTTCTACATAATGCTGAAAATGATTCTGCGTTATGAAAACAACCCGAGCCTTGTCTTAAAGCTACCTTTGGCAGAGTTTGATGGGCTTAAAGATTTAAAGATCCATGTCGCCAATGCATTCAATGATCAGATCATAGGGCATGCACTCTATATTGAAACGTCTTCTCAATATGTATTGGAGTTGGTGAATATCAAGAGCGATTTAAACGAGATCGTTACTCGAAGCCCTAAAAAATTGCCCGATACCATGTTAGTGCTGTCGTCAGCAGGCGCAACGAAAGAGGTAGAGAACAGTATGATGTCTACCTATATCAACCGTTTCGTTAATCAAAAAAATCTACGTTATCTTTGTTTTAGTGTGTGTGATGAGGGGTTTATCAAGAAGCTTAATGCCGCCAAATTAGATGCCTTTAAGGTGAGAACCATACAGTTAGAAGACAAAACGGTTGCGGTACACTCTTTCTTGCTGAGTCGCTCAGAATTGATGGCGAACCGTTTTTTACTGAAACTTGCCGTAATATCGCCAAAACAGCTTGTAGACTTTCTCAATATCAAAGGTAAGGGATAACCACATTGAAAATATTGATTGTTGACGACCAAACTTTTATTAGGGAAGCAATTAAAAGTGAATTGGTAGGTGTGGATCCGTTACAAAGTTTTATCTTTTTTGAGGCCGATTGCGGTAATTCAGCCATCGAGTTACTAGAACAATCGACATTAAATACTGAACCTGAATTTGATCTCATCATCACCGATCTTAAAATGGAAAATGGTGATGGCCTTGCGATCATCAATTATATGGCAACGACAAAAAGTAAAAATATTCCTTTGGTTATCGTTAGCTCGTCTGATCAACGTACCTTAGATCTGATCGGTAATATTACGAACAGCTTTAACCTTAACCTTGTTGGCGTATTTCAAAAGCCGTTAAATGTTAATGAAGTACTCACTTTAGTGAATACTAAACAGTTTTTAGCCCAAGAGGTGCCGGAATCTAAAGCGGAGCAAGCCAATTGTAACAGCGCCAATATTGCTTCTTTGCTCAATGAAGATAATTTATTTCTCTGTTATCAACCTAAGGTCGATATCAAATCTAACAAACTCATCGGTTTTGAAGTGCTATCACGGTTAACGGTTCAAGGCGATGGCTTTATCTATCCTGATAAGTTTATCCCTCTGATCGAGCAAGCTGGGCTTAATTGTCAATTTACTAAATTGGTACTTGATCAGGCTATTTCTCATTGGCAACTATTTCCGACTTTAAAACAGTATGGCCTGTCTATTAATATCAGCGCTAGCGACCTTTTATCAGAAGAGCTCATTAATCACTTGATTGAAAAACATTTAGCAGCGAGTGATATTCAGCTGATGTTGGAGCTAACAGAGTCACAACACACCATCAATCAAGAGCGTTCTTTGCAGGCGATTGCCAAGTTGATCATTAATGATATTCCGATTTCTCTTGATGATTTTGGTAAAAGCTACTCCACCTTCGATAGGCTTGACAGCATTCCGTTTGACGAAATCAAAATAGACAAAGACTTTGTTTCGGATCTTGACTCCAATCTTCAGCATCAAGCGATTGTTGAATCGACCATTGCTTTAGCGAAAAAGCTCAACGTTAAAGTGGTTGCTGAAGGGGTAGAAACGTTAGGTGTACTGAATCGATTACAGCTATTAGGTTGCCATACTGCGCAAGGATATTACTTTAGTCCGCCAATAGAAGGGCGTTATTTAATGGCGTGGGTAAATGACTATAACCATCAAGGTGAGGTTAAAAATGCTAACCACTAGCCAATGTATTCATGCCAAATTAATCTCGTTTTTTAATCAATATAACGATGAGAGAAAACGTCACATGTATAAAGTATTAACAATAGAACTTGATATATTGTTAACCCAAACGATGGCGTTAGATAGTGCCCAACTTGATCTGGTTGTTGCTCAGCAGCACAAGCTCAAAGGGATTTGCCGTTATCTTAAAATTGAAAATGAAACGATTGAATTCGCAACAGAGAACAAGAGCGAATTGGTTGCTAGCACCCTTATTTTACAACAACTATTAAATGATATCGAAAGTGAGATGTAATCGTGCTGCTGGTATGGTGCTATTGATAGGGGCAGCTGTTACGACGCTGATTAATATCGCTTTCTGGAATTATTCCCTAAATGAGCTTAATAAACAGTATCAATATAAGTCTGATCTTGTATTGGACTCTTCAAGAGAGATGTTGATACAGCACCGTATTATGACCGATGCATTACGCGCATTCTTTAACGCTTCTGACGAAGTTACTGAAGTGGAGTTTGCGTTATTTGCCCAAAATTTATTAAAGATCAAATCGGCGGTGGCTTTCACGCTGAGTCCGGTTTTAACGCCAGTACTGATATCTGATTCCGTATTTAAATCTGCGATAGAAAAAGGCAAAGCGGAAACAGATAAGAACGGTAATATTACCTACCTAATCGATAACTTTTCATCAATAGTGATTAAAATTGATGAACCTAAGATGCCCTATATCGTTTATGCGATATCCCATCAAAAGATCCAACAGCGTATCGATCAGCATAGCGATGTATGTGCCCGCCTTACATTTGGTGGTATTACGCTATTTAACCGTGGTTGCGACAAAGAACAAGACTGGACTGCGATGTTTGGTTTTCATTCCGAGCAATTTGTTGATTTGCCTGAATATGGTACGAGCTTTAACTTGGCCGTCGATTATGTACCGACGAAGAAGGAATTATTAGGTATAAGCTTGCTCATCTTAGCGATTTCACTGCTTGGCGTTGGCTTGTCGGTCTTATTTTTTATTCTTGTACAACATCGGATCAATATTAATAAACAGCGTATTGAGACAAATTCAAAATTTGCCTTACTGTCTACCCTCAATCATGAGATCAGAACACCCATTAATGCCGTATTGGGTTATGCCAGCATGCTCAACAACATGGCTTGCGATGATGCGCAAAGGCAAAATACGGTAGAGAAAATTATTTGGTCGGCGAACCTGCTGAACAGTGTCGCGCAGAATACACTTACTTATACCAAAGCATCTTCAGGTAGCTTGACGCTCTATTATGAGAAAGTCGATTTGATTGAGTATTTGTATCAAATTGATGATTATTACCGAGCATTCGGTAGCACCCATAAAAAACAGCTGATGCTAAACCTTAGGGATGCGACGCCGCCCCACATTCTGTTAGACACAACCAAGTTTTTTCAATTGACCACCAACCTTGTTAACAACGCCTTTAAATACAGTAGCGGCGATACTGTTATTTTAGATGTTAAAGTTAAGGCGATTAAAGACGTTGCTAGTCGACGTAATGCCGCACTGTGTTCGCAAGTGGATGGCTTCATTCGGGTGGCAGTAAGAGACTTTGGCAAGGGAATGTCTGCGGCATCTCAGCAAGCGTTAAGTAAGCCTTTTACCACCGACGATAGTTCGCCAACTGCGTTAAAATCTGGCGTTGGTATCGGCTTATATACATGCAAAACCGTGATCGAAAGTGTGGGTGGCGCAATCAAAATCCGCAGCCGAAAAGGAAAGGGCACCTTAGTGATATTTCACTTTCCCTACCGCGTTTGTTCGGAAACTGAAGAGCACGTTCTTGTGTCGCAAGATAAAGAGGCACCCACGCAGCAACATGATAGGCCGTTACAAGTACATACTGCTCAGTTTATTGAGCAAGCACATAAACCACAAAGCACGGTAATTAAACGCCAAGGGCGCGTATTGCTGGTGGATGATAACCGCTTTAACTTAGAAGTATGTAAGGCGATGCTTGAAGACGAAGGCTTTGACGTTACCACCGCAGAAAATGAACGAGAGGTTTTCTCTGCAATGGCAGCACTGAGTGACCATCGCGTTACGCATAATGACGAAGCCGTATACGATGAGCTAATCATCTTAATGGACTACATGCTAGCAGAAACCGATGGCTTCACGCTGATTGAATCGATGAAAGCTAAGGGCTACCGCCAACAGCATTATTTTATCTTATCAGCCCATACTGAAGATGAAATCCAGAAGGTTAAAACGTTTGCTGATATAGCATTTCTTCAAAAGCCGTTAGATATTCAATTGCTTAAGCAAAAATTACCTATAGGTACAATGGTTTAAATAGAAATCACACGTCATCCCATTTATGATGAAATCAGTTTAATTAATAAGTCTTCCTCATGTCAGCGACTACCTCTTTTTACGATCAAAATACGACAATGCTCTGTGAGCAATACAACTCTCTAGCATTTGAAACGGTACACCAAAGCTGGAAGGCATTCTGGCCGCATAAAGGCGACAGAGTTCTCGATGTTGGTGCTGGCAGTGGGCGTGATACGAAGTGGATGGCTGAACAAGGCTGTGAAATCATTGCGCTTGAACCTTGTGACTCTTTTCGTAAGGTTGGTAGTGCGTATACAGGGGCTGCTGTCACGTGGTTAGACGACGCACTGCCCGCATTAAGCAAAACTGAAAATCTTGGAATGCGTTTTGACCTTATATTGGTTAGCGCAGTTTGGATGCATCTTGTCCCTAGTCACAGAGAACGCGCCTTTCGTAAACTCTCCAACTTGTTCGCCTCGAATGGCAGACTTGTCATCACTCTCCGCCACGGTGAATTTAAAGATTCGCGCCGAAATTATGGTGTGTCTGTCGAAGAATTAGAGCAGTTCGCTAAAAACAGCGCTTTGTTGGTTCGCCACATCAGTAGCAGCGATGACTCACTCAAGCGTGATGATGTGCATTGGCAAACGGTGATAATGAGCTTGCCTGATGACGGATCTGGCGACCTTAAACGAGTACGGCACATTATTGTGAACGACAACAAAGTCGCAACGTATAAATTGGCGTTACTCAGAACCTTATTACGTGTGGCCGATGCCCATGCTGGTGCTGTTATTGATCGTAGCGATGGCAAAGTTACGATTTCTGCCGGCTTGGTCGCCCTTTATTGGATACGCCAGTTTAAGCGCTTGATTGATATTAATATTGATGGTGTTGAAGGTATTCAGCAAAGTGCAAATAGCAGCAAAGGGCTGGGATTTGTTAAAGACGATGGTTGGAATCAACTAAAGCATTTAGTGGCAGATGATTTAACCATAGGTGCGATGTTTCTAGGGATAGAGGCAAAAGCACTACAAAAAACGTTTACTCATACTCTGGCGACGATTAAGAGCGGTCCAGTTACCTTCATTTATCAAGGTGACAAAAACAATCGATTATTTGAGATAATTCCTCCCACGGTAAAACGTAAATCTTTGGATTCGCTAGTTATCGATAGTGAGTTTTTAAGTAGCTTTGGCTGTTTTGTATTAGATGAAAGTTTGTGGGAGTGCTTCCGTCTATATAATTCATGGATCGAACCACTGGTTGTGAACCAATGGATACTGGAAATGCAGCGATTTGAGTTAAATCGTCAGCGTAAGATTACGCTGCAAACCTACCATGATTGCTTAGTGTGGATAGATAAAGACCACGATACGAGAGATATACGTAAGCGGGTGGAACAATTACGCCAGCAAAGTGTAGAGATACACAGTGTATGGAGTGGCCATAAGCTCAAAAGTGAATACCACGTTGATCATTGCCTCCCTTTTGCTTATTGGCCCAACAATGATAAATGGAACCTGCTGCCAACAACGGCTAGCGAGAACCTAAAAAAGAGCGACAAACTGCCCACAGCTTATCGCCTACAAGCCTCAAAAAAACGCATTCTGGATTGGTGGAGTCTCGCTTGGGGGCAAGATGACGTACTACAAACACGTTTCTTTTCAGAAGCCGCTTTAACCTTGCCAAATATCCCACCGCAATGCCAAGACTTTGAACTTGTATTTGAAGCTATGGGGTTACAGGTACGGGGAGTAAAAAGTAGGTTGTTGGTAGGTGAGTGGTGAGGTTTTGAGGTCGATAGGAAGTGAGTTAGGTTGGCATAGCTCACTAGAGTAGGAGTCTAAGATAATTTCACTATGTTATAAATACAAAAAAGGACACCCGAGTGTTGAAAATTCCATAGGCGAGAACCGTTGGTACGAACACGTAATTGTAGGCCGTCACCGTCAGAGAGAACGTAATTTTTCTCTTTGGGTTTGGCGTGTTCGATTTGCTTTTGGGTTAGCCGTACTGCTTTAGTCCCCATGCTAACTAGCCTCCAAGCCTATTGGTATTCCAAAATATTACTCCAATTTGTATGGAATACCACCTGGAATACCAAAAGTTGCGGATACTAGCAAACGCTAATGGATACTGCAGATACAAAAAAGCCCGATAACTCATTGAGTTATCGGGCTTTCCAAACGTTTGGTGGAGCTGGCGGGAGTTCCGATAAACTCACAATAACTCTTTATAATCAAACTCTTAAGTATGTTTTAAAGTTGAGAATATTACATATTAGTACCAAAGTGTAGTACTCAGCAAGGAAATTTAGTCACACATAAAAAGTAGGACGCCAGTTCAACTCCTGAAAATCCCAAACTTCCTTCATCATCAAATCAGTTTCGATAGACGTATCTGTAATTTGAAAACTACGACTTTGACGTCTCGGTTGTATTGTTACCAGTTATTAATTTTATGCGTGGTGTGTAATATTGGTATCATCAAACAGGATCTGCTAGATGATCTGATCATACTAATTTGAGTTAACCCTTCCACTGGGTGACTCAGCGAATATCAATTAGAAGGCGTTTTGTGAACTTACCACTCAAATTTCGAAGTGAGCAAAAAAAAATAAAAAAAAATCAGTCAATCATTATGATTGAGTCGAAAATATACAAGTTGAATAAATAAAGGATCTTACATCGAGGCCATGTATTAGTTTTGAAATGAAAATAGAAAAAAACACGTACTGGCAGTAAGTTACGTATTTGACTTAAGCCTTATTGGTATCTAAAGTGCAGCTCAAGGAACGCTGCTGAGATTTAATTATTAATGAATAAACGATTAAAGATAAATAGACTGGTCAACAGGTACTGTGATGAGTTGTCTTATTTAGGGAGAAGCAAGCAATCAGTGTCTTTAAAAAGATCTAGATTGTTAAAAATGATTGGTATTGCTAAAGAAACAAATGTAAAAAAATATGACGGAAAGACAGCTAAGTACATTAGAGATATCCTTTATCAATGCCCTAAAAATACAGAAAAGATTCAATGTTTCAAAGGAAGGGCGATAGAGGAAATCATAAGCCTTAATAAAGAGCTCAAATATGATATTTTAAATGAACTAACAGTAGAGGGTTATATTTCAGCATTTAGAGATTTTTTTACTTGGTTAGTTCATGAAGACGAAGTAAACAAAAATCCATTTGATGGTCTTAAACTGAAGAGGCGAAAGCTCATAGCGCTGCATAAAAGAAGATCTGTTTATACTAATGAAGATCTAGATAGGATATTTAATGCAAAATTCTTAAAGAAAGGTAATTACAGTAATTGTTTTAGATTTTGGATCTTACCATTACTTAGATTTACTGGAGCACGACTAAATGAGCTAATTCAATTGGAAAGTAAAGATTTTGAAACAATAGATAACATTTATTGCGTACATATTTATCCTTATGAATATAAAACGGAATATTCTGGACGAACAATTCCTGTTCATCCACGGTTAATTGAAATGGGTATCAAAGAGTTTGTAAGAGTAATGGGTGGTGAACTATTTCCTGAAACAAGGAAATACAAAAAATGTAGGACAGATGGAGTTAGCAAATGGGCTCAATACTGGAGAAAAAAAATGGGTTTTGGCTCGGGTAAGGACCTATATTCCTTTCGTCACACCTATGTTAATGAATTGAAACAAAAAAACATTCAAAGAAATAAAATTGCTTATTTGGTTGGTCACGCAAGAGACGTGACATTGGATTTATATGGTAAACCATACCCTCAAAGTGAACTTTTTAAAGTTATTAATGAAATTGATTCTAGCCACACGAGAAATACAGCTACCTTTGAATAATTAAAACACGTCTCAAGAAATATAGGTGTAAAAGCCTAGGGGTAATTGTATCTAAATTTACTGGAAGGTATAAATGTTAAATAATGTTTTCAATGGTTTTTGGAAGTATAGAAATGATTCAAACAAAATCAAAATTTCATGTGAGGAGGTTGAAAATAGGAATGAAAGTGTGATTTCTGATAGCAACAATAACAAATCAAAAGCGTCTCAAGAGGTTGAATGGGGAGATGTTAAAGAATTAAATAACGATAGTTTATCTGTTATGCCTATTGATAGAAACATACTTCCCGCTTGCTTTCAGGATTATGTATTTATTGAAGCTAAAAAACTTAATAATGCTAATCCGGATTATCTTGCAATTTCATTGATTATTTCGGCAGCATCATTAATCGGTGGAACCTCTTCTATTCGCCCTAAAGAATTTGACAAGGGGTGGAGTATCCGCCCAGTTTTATGGGGGTTAGGGGTTAGGGGTTAGGGGTTAGGGGTTGGTGGTCCATCTACTTTTAAAACACCCTTGATGGAGAAGGCCATTTCGCTATTGTCTTATGCACAAGAAAAACGTATTGATATTATCAACTTTAAGAGTATGGAAAAACAAGAAATTGAAAATAAAATTATTGAAAAAAATGGAGAAGAGTTAAGGCAAAAGGCGAAAGAAGCATTTGAAGAAGGGGATGATATTAAAGGACAAGAATTGATTGATGAATTATCAGTATTAACGAAAAAGTCATATGCTGAAAGAAATGTTTTTTTAATGGATGCAACTCCTGAAGCATTGATTATGAGGTTAGAAAAAAATCCACTAGGTGTTTTAATGTTTAGGGATGAAATATCAGGTATGTTTGCAGCTATGGGAAAGCAAGGTCGAGAACAGGAACGATCTCTATTGCTTGAAGGGTTTAATGCTTCTCGAACACCTTATACGCAAGAACGAGTAGGAAGGGATAATGTAAAATTGCAGAGCGTACACATTTCAACACTTGGTGGCATTCAACCAAAGATGTTAGTGCCTATTATGCAAGACCGTGATTCTGGTCGCGCTGATGATGGGTTTTTCGAGCGTTTCCAACTAGCTGTATACCCTGATTCCAATAATTGTATTTACACCGACATTGATAACGGAAGTAGCAATATTGAAGACGTGAAATCAATATTTATTAAACTTGCGGAGTTAGGAGAAAATGAACCCCAAGATTATGATTTTTGTGAAGATGCTCAATTGGTTTGGAATGAGTGGGCGAAAAATTTTACTGAAAGTCTAAATCATTTAAAACCTGACGTGCAAGCAATTAGAACAAAATATCCAGCGCTAGTTGCTAAATTAGCATTAGTATTTCATATTTGCGAAGA
>SWCB01000602.1_pt1 | contig 24705 bp, 23 predicted proteins | sample 4692901 | NCBI WGS metagenome assembly SWCB01 (sample SAMN10267276, study PRJNA491770) | bioreactor metagenome | isolation source: DHS bioreactor inoculated with subseafloor sediment | place: Japan: off Shimokita Peninsula | collected 2006-08 | reverse complement strand
AAAAAAACAGGTTGATACCGCGATCACACGCAAGGGCATGAAGGGGCCGAGCTTCGAGAACACGTTTTCGGGGCTGCCCACCTTCCTGCGCCGCACCTTCACCAAAGATCTGAGCGGGGCCGATATCGCCGTGACCGGCGCGCCGTTCGACCAGGCGGTGACGAACCGGCCCGGCACCCGGCTCGGTCCGCGCGCGATCCGCGAGGCGAGCGCACTGCAAAGCCCCGATGCGCCCTATGGCTGGGGCTATGACGTGATGAGCGACTTCGCCATCGCCGACTATGGCGATCTCGCCTTCGACTATGCCGCGCCGGCCGATTTTCCGCGCCTGCTGGAGGCGCATATCGCCGGCATCCTCGCGCAGGATTGCGCGGCGGTCACGCTGGGCGGCGACCACTCGATCACGCTGCCGATCCTGCGCGCCCATGCCGCCAAACACGGGCCGCTCGCGCTGATCCATTTCGATGCCCACACCGACAGCTGGCCCGACGACGATCCGGCCCGCGTCGATCACGGCACCTTTGTCTACAAGGCGGTGAAGGAAGGGTTGATCCTGCCCGCGCGCTCGATCCAGATCGGCATTCGCACCACCAACGACGACCCGCTGGGGATCAGCATCGTCGATGCCGCCGAGGTGCACCGGATCGGCCCCGAGCGGGTGGCCGACCGGATCCGCGAAGTGGTGGGCGATCACCCCGCCTATCTCAGCTTCGATATCGACGGGCTCGATCCGGCCTTTGCCCCCGGCACCGGCACGCCGGTCTGGGGCGGGCTTGCCTCGTGGCAGGCGGCGGCGATCCTGCGCGCGATTGCCGGGGTGACGCTGGTGGGCGGCGACGTGGTCGAGGTTTCGCCGCCGTTCGACAATGCCGGGATCACCGCCGTGGCGGCGGCGCATGTGGCGGTGGAGATCCTGAGCCTCTGGGGCTGGACACGGCGCGGCTGAGCGGCGCGCGGCGTCAGAGGCCGCAGTGCCTCCAGTGCTCGATATAGCCATCCCAAACCACCCAGAGCTCGCCCGGCGCCTGCATGATCATCACCCGGCCGGAGGTTTGCGTAACCCCGTCGGGGTAGCTGCACTGGGCATCGTAGAGTGTGGCGTCGAGGCCGCGCACCGGCTCGGGATTGGCGAGCGCGCAGGGCATTTCGACCATGCGAAGAGTGTCGCCCTTAATCCAGGTGATGCCGTCGGGCGCGCCGACGTCCTCGCAGCTCGGCATGCCCGGATACTCCTGGTAATATTGGAGCGGAATGAATGTGCCGTCATACGGCGTGGCGTTGAGCGGCAGGGCGGTGATGGCGGCGATGAAAAGGGCAAGTCTGCGCATGGCGGGGCCTCGTTGCTGGTCTGTGCCCCAATCCTACCCCCGCCTGCGCCGCCTGCCTATCGGGCCGGTCGTCGCGCTATCGGCGCCGGTTCACTCGCATCTCAGCCAATCCAGCACCAACCCGTCGGTGATCACGTAGACGCCGAACTCGTGACCCATGATCATCGCCCGCTCGGTGTAGGGCTCGCCCTCGCCGGCACAGGTGCGATCGTAGAGCACCGCGCTCATGCCGCGCACCTCGATCGGGTCGGACAGGGTGCAGGGGTTGTCGATGCCCCAATACGTGTCGCCCTCGATCGCCATCGCGCCGCCGTCCATGGCCACGCTGGTGCAATCCCAGCTCTTGGCCCAATCGTAGTTGGGCCGGTACAGCCCGTCGAACGGCCCCGCCGCCGCCGCCACGGGCAGCAGGAGGGCCAGCACCGCCAAACCTTTTCGCATCAGGTTGATCCTTTTCGTTCTGTAGTCTGTAACACACTCGACAGACCCGGAGGCCATGTCCATGACGCTTATCAAATCCCTGGTGCTCGCCCTCGCGGTGATCGCCGCCGCACAGGCCTATATCCGGCTCGCCCCCCTGCCGCGGGCGCGGCTCACCGCGCGGCCCGGGCCGTTGGCGCCGGGGGTCTATCCGATGAAGGGCGGGGTCAAGGTGGTGCGTCCGCTGGCCGAGCTGGCGCCCTTTGCGTTTAAAAAGCTCGACGCGATTGCCGGTGCCACGCCGCGCACCACGCGGGTGGGCGATAACCCGGTGGCGTTCGTCACCCGCTCGCGTCTCTGGGGCTTTCCCGACATCGCGCTGATCTGGTCAGACGGGGTGAACCTGCACGTTCACGCACATCTTGTTTTCGGCACCGGCGATCTCGGGGTGAACGCCGCCCGCGTCGCCGGCTGGTTCGCGGCGCTCGAAGCCGAGCGATGAGCCGACACAGGGCTTGCCGGTGTCGCGCCACATCGGGTTGGTCAGGCTCATCTCGCAGCGGGCGATGAAGGCGCGGCCATCCACCATCAGGCAGATCTCTTCGCCCAGTTCCACCCGCCCGCCGGTGCTGTCGGTGCAATAGCAGTCGATCACCGTGCCGCCGGGGCCGGTCACATCTGCCAGCGTGGCGCAGGGGGTGAGGATCAGGGCAGCCAATATCCAGCGCATAGCGCCAGTCTACACCACGCCCGCCCCTTGACCAAACCCTGCCGATACGCCACCTCAGGCGGATGGTTCCTGTCGACAAACTCATCGCGATCACCGAGCGCTTTCACTATCTAGAGGCGAAGATGGCCCAAGGCCTCTCCGGCGACGAGATCGCGCGGGTCGGGCGCGAATATGCCGGGCTGAAGCCGGTGGTCGAGGAAATCGAGGATTTCCGGCAGCTTTTGCGCGATATCGACGACGCGCAGGCGATGCTGGCCGACCCGGAGATGAAGGAGCTGGCCGAAGACGAGCTGCCGGCGCTGAAAGCGCGCCTGCCCGAGGCCGAGCAGGCGATGCGCCGCGCGCTGCTGCCCAAGGACGAGGCCGACACCCGGCCGGCGATCGTCGAGATCCGGCCCGGCACCGGCGGCGACGAGGCGGCGCTGTTCGCGGCCGATCTGATGCGGATGTACCAGCGCTACGCGGAACGCCACGGCTGGGCCTTCGAGGTGCTGGAGCAGCAGGTGACCGAACTGGGCGGGGTGAAAGAGCTGGTCGCCCATGTGACCGGCGAAAACGTCTTTGCCCGGCTCAAATACGAGAGCGGCGTGCACCGGGTGCAGCGCGTGCCCGAGACCGAATCGGGGGGGCGTATTCACACTTCGGCGGCCACCGTAGCGGTGCTGCCCGAGGCCGAGGACGTCGATATCCACGTCGACGCGAACGATATCCGCATCGACACGATGCGCGCCTCGGGGGCGGGGGGGCAGCATGTGAACACCACGGATTCGGCGGTGCGCATCACCCATATTCCCAGCGGCATCGTGGTGACGAGCTCGGAAAAGAGCCAGCACCGCAACCGCGAGATCGCCATGCAGGTGCTGAAAACCCGGCTCTACGATCTTGAGCGCCAGCAGGTCCACGATGCGCGCGCTGCGAGCCGCAAGGCGCAGGTGGGCTCGGGCGACCGCTCCGAGCGCATCCGCACCTACAACTTTCCGCAAGGAAGGATGACCGACCACCGGATCGGCCTGACGCTGTACAAGCTCGGCGAGGTGATGGCGGGCGATCTCGACGACATCGTCGACGCGCTCACCGAAGCCGACCAGGCCCAACAACTCGCGGAGATGGACGCATGAGACTGACGCAAGCGCTTGGCAAGGGCACCGGCCTTCTCGGCTTTGGCGGCCTGGGCAATTCGGGCCGCGATTCGCGCGCGCTGCTGGCCCATGCGCTCGGCATGGACGCCGACCGGATGATCATCGAGCATGACCGCGAGGTGAGCGACACCGAGATGGCGGCTTACGAGGCGCTGCTGCACCGCCGGCTCGAACACGAGCCGGTGAGCCGCATTATCGGACGCCGGATGTTCTGGGGGCGCGATTTCAAGATCACCCCGCAAGTGCTTGATCCAAGGCCGGAAACCGAAACGTTGGTGGCCGAGGCGCTGGCTGGCGACGCGCCCGCGCGGCTGCTCGATCTGGGCACCGGCTCGGGCATCCTCGCCGCCACATTGCTGGCCGAATGGACCGGCACCGAAGGCCTGGCCACCGATCTGTCGCCCGAGGCGCTGGCGGTGGCGCGCGACAACGCCGAACGCTTGGGCGTCGCGGCGCGGCTCGCCTTCGCCGAGGCCGACTGGTTCGCCGGCGTCGAGGGGCTGTTTGACCTGATCGTGTCGAACCCGCCCTATATCGCGGCCGACGAGATGGCGGGGCTGGACCCGGAGGTGCGCGACCACGACCCCGAGATTGCGCTGACCCCCGGCGGCGACGGGCTCGACGCCTACCGCGCGATCCTCGCCGGCGCGCCCGCGCATCTTGCGCCGGGCGGGCGGCTGATGGTCGAGATCGGGCCGACCCAGGGCGGCGCCGTCACCGCGCTGTTTGAGGCCGCCGGGCTTTCGGGCGTGTCGGTGCTGCCCGATCTCGACGGGCGCGCGCGCGTGGTGCAGGGGCTGCGCGGCTAAAGCGTGCGGCGCGGGGCAGGGCGCGCCGGGGTGGCGAGCGCGGCGTTTTCAACGCGTTGCACGATGCGCACGTATCGGCGGCAACCGGCAAGCGATGCACTTTGTGCTTGCTCCCGCTCACCTGACGTGTTTATTCACCCGAAGTGGCAGGGCGCAGTCGGTGGATTGCCTGCTGCGAGCAAGCCGAAAGTTGGGACGATAGATCCAGGCGCACGCAAGCGGCGCATGTCCCCTAAAAAGCCAAGACACAGGCTGGAAAACTGAATTCATGAGACCATCGAAATCACGCTCGCGTGGAAAAAGCCGGAGCAGCAACAACCGCTCCCCCGCCAATAATCTCAACCGCGTCTTCGACAGCTCCGGCCCCGAAGGCCGGGTGCGCGGCACGCCGCAGCAGATTATCGACAAGTACTCCCAGCTCGCCCGCGACGCCTTTCTCAGCAACGACCGTGTGGCGGCGGAGAACTTCCAGCAGCACGCCGAGCATTATACGCGGCTGCTCACCGAGGCGCAGCGCGATGCCGAGGAAAAGCGCGCCCAGGCCGATCAGCAGAATCGCGATCGCCAGCAAAAGCAGCGTGACCGCGACGACCGCGACCGGCCGCGTGACGATCAGGAGCGGCCGCGCGACGAGAGCCGCGCCGCGCCGCGCGAAGATCCGGGCGCCGCGCCCCAGCCCGACCTTGCCGCGCCCAAGTCCGAGAGCGACGAGGGCGACAGTGGGCTGGTCGAAACCCCCGAGATGAAACCGCGCACCCGCACGCGCAAGCCCTCGACCCGCACGCGCAAGCCCAAGGCTGCGCCTGACGCGGGCGACGGCGCCGCGCCCACCGCCGCGCCCGGTGGCGACGGCAGCACGGAAGCGGCCGAGTAACACCGCGCCAAGCTGCGTTCGAATTGCAGGAGGCCGCCCCAACCGGGCGGCCTTTTTGTGTGCGTCGGGCGGCCCGGTGCCGGGGCCGGCCATGCAAATGGGCGCGGAGGTTGCCCCCCGCGCCCGTCTGTTCGCGCGTTTCTCCGGGGTGTCCGGATCAGTTGAGGTCGAAGCGGTCGGCCTCCATCACCTTGGTCCAGGCGGCGACGAAATCGGCGACGAACTTCTCGCCCGCGTCCGACTGGCCATAGACCTCGGCCAGAGCGCGCAGTTGTGAGTTCGAGCCGAACACGAGGTCCACCCGCGTGCCGGTCCATTTCACCTTGCCGCTTGCGCGGTCGCGGCCCTCGAAGCTGTCTTCGTCGGCACTGGTGGGCCGCCACTCTGTGCCCATGTCGAGCAGGTTGGTGAAGAAGTCGGTGGTGAGCTGGCCCGGACGGTCGGTGAACACGCCATGCGGGCTGGCGCCGTGGTTGCCGCCGATCACCCGCAGACCGCCGAGCAGCGCGGTCATCTGCGGCGCGCTGAGGCCGAGCAACTGGGCCTTGTCGACCAGCAGCTCTTCGGCCGGGACCGAGTACTTGGTCTTGAGGTAGTTGCGGAACCCGTCGGCCACCGGCTCGAGCACATCGAAGCTCTCGGCGTCGGTCTGCGCCTGGGTCGCGTCGCCGCGCCCGGTCGAGACCGGCACCGTCACGGTGTGACCGGCAGCCTTCGCCGCCTGTTCGACCGCCGCCGCGCCACCGATCACGATCAGATCGGCGATCGAGACCTTGCCGAAGCCCTTCTGGATGCCTTCCAGAACGCCCAGCACCTTTTCGAGCTGCTCGGGCTGGTTGGCCGCCCAGTCTTTCTGCGGGGCGAGGCGGATGCGCGCGCCGTTGGCGCCGCCGCGCTTGTCCGAGCCGCGGAACGTCGAGGCCGAGGCCCAGGCGGTCTGCACCAGCTCGGCCACGCTGAGCCCCGAAGCGAGGATCTGCGCCTTGAGCTTGGCCACGTCGCCGTCGTTGAGCGGCGTGCCGGCCGGGATCGGATCCTGCCAGATCAGGTCTTCGCCCGGCACATCTTTGCCGAGGTAGCGCGATTTCGGCCCCATGTCGCGGTGGGTGAGCTTGAACCAGGCCCGTGCGAAGGCATCGGCGAATTCGTCGGGGTTGTCGAGGAAGCGCCGGGCGATCGGCCCGTAGATCGGATCGAACCGCATCGACATGTCGGCCGTGGTCATCATCGGCGGGTGCTTTTTCGATGGGTCGTGCGCATCGACGACCATGTCTTCGTCGTCCACGTCCTTGGCCTGCCACTGCTGCGCACCGGCGGGGCTTTTGACCAGCTCCCACTCGTATTTGAACAGCACTTTCAGATAGCCCATGTCCCAGGTGGTGGGGTTGGGCTTCCAGGCGCCCTCAATACCCGAGCCGATCTGGTCGCCGGCGATGCCCGAGCCATGGCTCGACTTCCAGCCAAGCCCCATCTGCTCAAGCGGCGCGGCTTCCGGCTCGGGGCCGACAAGGGCGGCATCGCCCGCGCCATGGGCCTTGCCGAAGGTGTGGCCACCAGCGGTGAGCGCCACGGTTTCCTCGTCGTTCATCGCCATGCGCGCGAAGGTTTCGCGCACGTCCACGCCGGAGGCGACCGGGTCGGGGTTGCCGTTGGGCCCTTCGGGGTTGACGTAGATCAGGCCCATCTGCACCGCGGCCAGCGGGTTTTCCAGATCGCGCTCGCCGGAATAGCGGGTGTCGCCCAGCCATTCCTTTTCCGCGCCCCAGTAGATGTCTTCTTCCGGTGCCCAGATGTCTTCCCGCCCGCCGGCGAAGCCGAAGGACTTGAGCCCCATCGATTCGATCGCGACGGTGCCGGCGAGGATGTAGAGGTCGGCCCAGCTCAGGCTGTTGCCGTATTTCTGCTTCACCGGCCAGAGCAGGCGGCGGGCCTTGTCGAGGTTGACGTTGTCGGGCCAGGAGTTGAGCGGGGCGAAGCGCTGGCTGCCCGAGCCGCCGCCGCCGCGCCCGTCGGCGGTGCGGTAGGTGCCGGCCGAGTGCCAGGCCATGCGGATGAACAGCGGGCCGTAATGGCCCCAATCGGCCGGCCACCAGTCTTTCGACTCGGTCATCAGCGCGGTCAGATCGGCCTTGACCGCGTCGAGGTCGAGCGTCTTGAACGCCTCGCCATAGTCGAAGTCCGGCCCCATCGGGTTGGACTTGGCGCCGTTCTGGTGCAGCACTTTGAGGTTCAGCTGGTTCGGCCACCAGTCGCTGTTGGACTGTGTGCCGAAGGTCGTCGCGCCATGCGCGACCGGGCAGCCGTTCGTCTTGGGATCGTTTCCGTCCATCGGGTTCCTCCGGGTCAATTTGGTTTGCGTCAGGTCTCGCGCGTGTTCGGACCATCTGGCGCATTCGGCGAGGTCTCCCCCCGGGCCGGTGCGGTCTGGTCCATCCAAGGTGAGCATCGCATTGCAGAACGATAAAGGGAAATTGCATCTTTGGATGAATACGATAATGTAAGGTTATGAATATCACCCTGCGCCAGCTCGCCTCCTTCATCGCCCTCGCTGAGGAACGCCATTACGGGCGGGCCGCCGCGCGCGTGCACGTGACCCAGCCCGCGCTGTCGACGCAGATGCGCGAACTCGAAACCCGCATCGGTGCGCCGCTGATCGACCGCTCGGAGCGGGCCTTCCGGCTCACGCCGGCGGGGCAGGAGGTGCTGGCATCGGCGCGCCGGATTACGGCCGAGCTGGAGCGGATGGAAGTGGCGGCGCGCTGGCAGGACGGGCTGCACGGCCGCCTGAAGCTCGGGATCATTCCCACCGTCGCGCCCTATCTGCTGCCCGAGGCGCTGCCCCGGCTGCGGGCGCGCGACGTGACGCTCGATCTCAAGCTGCGCGAGGCGCAGACCGAGGTGCTGCTGGGCGATCTGGCCGACGGGCAGCTCGACGCCGCGGTGATCGCGCTGCCGTCCGGCGTGCCGGGGCTGATCGAGGCGCCGCTGTTCGTCGACCGTTTTCTGCTCGCGGGCCGGGCCGGGCCGGTGGCCGAGATGCGCCGCACCGCCACCGTGCCCCGGCCGAACGAGTTGAATCCGTCGCAGCTCCTGCTGCTCGACGAGGGGCATTGCCTCGCCGACCAGGCGCTGGAGGTCTGCGGCACCAGCCGGGCGGCGACGCGGGTGGATCTTGGCGCCTCGTCGCTGGCCACGCTCTGCGGGCTGGTGGCAGCCGGATTCGGCCAGACCTTGCTGCCCGAGATCGCCTGCGCCACCGAGACCGCCGCCGCGCCGGAGATGGGGGCGGTGCGCTTCGCCGCGCCCGAGCCGATGCGCCTTGTCGGCCTGGTGCGGCGCGATCTGGGCGGGCCGGACGGCTGGTTTCGCGAACTTGCGGAGGTGCTCTCGCAAGCGGGCGCGGCGCTGGTGGCGCGCGCGGCGCCCTAGCCCCGGCCCCCGCGCCGCCAGCGCGACCGCCTCACGCCGTTTCGATGTGACACCGCCGACCGATCGCTTATATAGGGGCGCGAAAGGGAGCTACCGATGCGTGATCTGAAAACCCCCGAGGGCCGCCACCCCGAAAAGGCCCACCGCCCCGACAATGCCCAGCCGAAAAAGCCCGCCTGGATCCGCGTGCGCGCGCCCGGCGGCCAGGGCTATGCCGAGACCCACAAGATCATGCGCGAGCACGGGCTGGCCACGGTCTGCGAAGAGGCGGGCTGCCCGAACGTGGGCGAATGCTGGAACGCCGGCCACGCGACGATGATGATCATGGGCGAGATCTGCACCCGCGGCTGCACCTTCTGCAACGTCGCCACCGGCAAGCCCAGTGCGCTTGACGTATTCGAGCCGGGGCGCGTGGGCGAGGCGGTGGCCAAGCTGGGCCTGAACCACGTGGTGATCACCTCGGTCGACCGCGACGACGTGGCGGACGGCGGGGCGGAGCATTTCGCCATGACGATCCGCGCGATCCGGGCCAAGAGCCCGGGCACGACGATCGAGATCCTCACGCCCGATTTCCTCAAATCCGCGCCCGGCGCGCTCGAGGTGGTGGTGGCGGCGAAACCCGACGTGTTCAACCACAACCTCGAAACCGTGCCCGGCCTCTACCCGGAAGTGCGCCCCGGCGCGCGCTATTTCCACTCGCTCAGGCTGTTGCAGCGGGTCAAGGAGCTTGACCCGGCGATGTTCACCAAGTCGGGCATCATGGTGGGCCTCGGCGAGGACCGCCAGGGCGTGATGCAGGTGATGGACGACATGCGCGCGGCCGACATCGACTTCATCACCATCGGCCAATATTTGCAGCCAACGCCGAAACACCACGCGGTCGACCGGTTCGTGACCCCCGAGGAATTCGCGGCCTATGAGAAGGCGGCGCGCGGCAAGGGCTTTCTGATGGTCTCGGCCACGCCGCTCACGCGCTCGTCCTACCACGCCGGCGAGGATTTCGCCGAGCTGCGCGCGGCGCGGCTCGAAAAGCTCGCGCGCGGCTGAGGGGCGTCAGGCCAGGGCCTGGTAGAGCTCGGTGATCAGGTGGTCTTGCGGCACCTGGTCGGGGCTGTTGAGGTAGACCTCCCAGGTCGGCGGGGCGAAGTCCACGCCTGCGGCCTTCACGAACTGAAACATCTGCCCGTAGCTCGCCTTGATCCCGGAATAGGCCCCTTTGTGAGTGCCATGCACGGCCCGGCCCGCCGGGGTGACATCCGCCTTCACCGTGCCGTCGGCCGCGCCCATGTCGGCGCGCGCGACGGTGAAGCCGGCGCGGAACGCCATCCGGTCGGGGTCGTAGCTGTAATAGACAGAGAGCGCGCCGCCAGCCGGGGACACGCCGTGCTTTTCCATGAACGCCCAGACCTCGCCGAACGCCGAGCCCATCGCTTCGCCAACGGCGTCGGGCGCGCAAGCGCGTTCGACGTAGAGATACGGGGTCTCCTCGACCTCGATGATCTTGAAATCCGGCATTTGTCCCTCCCTGAACTGGTGCCTAAGCTCATTCTACGCCAATCCGCGCGATGAGGCGAAGGTTTCCGCCCTAGTCGAGCGGCAGGCGCCCGAGGTAGGCGGCGATTGCCGCACGGTCGCTCTCGGGCAACCCGGCGAGGTTTTCCACCACGAACGCCATGTGGCCGCCCGCCATGTCGAAATCCGGGGTGAACCCGGAGGTGAAATACTCCACCAGCTCGGCTTTCGACCAGCTCATCGCTGGCGGGGTGAGATCGGGGAAAGTGCCGCGCCCGGCGGGGTTGGGCGCGCCCGACAGCCAGGCCGGGCCGGTCTTGAGCCCGCCAAGGGCGTTGCGCGGGCTGTGGCATTCGGCGCAATGGCCGAGCGCTTCCACCAGCACCCGTCCGCGCTGCTCCTCGGCGCTGAGATCGCCCTGCATCACCCAGCCTTCGCGCAGAAACAGCAGCTTCCAGCCGCCAAGGCTCGCGCGGATGTTGAACGGGACGGGCAGATCGTGCGGCCCGCTCGGCGTCGGGTCGGCGGGGAGGGTTTTCAGGTAGGCTGCAAGGTCGACCACCTGTTGCGGGGTCATGCGGATATAGCTGGCGTAGGGGAAGACCGGGTAGAAGTGCTGGCCCTCGGGCGAGGTGCCGTGATGCAGCGCGTTCCACAGATCAAGCGCGGTCCAGTCGCCGATCCCGGCCTGCGGGTCCTGGCTGATGTTGGGGGCGGTGAAGGTGCCGAAGGGCGAGGCGAAGGGTTGCCCGCCGCTGAGCACCAGCCGGGCGTCGCCGGTCGCCCCCTCGGCCATGTGGCACGAGGCGCAGCCGGCGGCGGTGAACACCTGCTGGCCGGCCGCCAGATCGCCGGTCAGCCCGGCCAGCACGTCCGGTCCATCGGATTTCGGCCGGGTGAGCCACAGGCCGACGGCGGCGAAGGCGAGGCCAAGAACAACGAGGCGGATGAGCCAGCGGCGCATGGGAATCTCCGGTACCTGGGGCCGGGGCAGGCGCGGGGGCCGCCGGCGGTCGCGTGCGGGAAGCCTAGCGCGAGGTGGGTGCAAGGGCACGCGTGATCACCGCCGCGCACGCGAACGTGAGCGTGGTGCGGCGCATCGCAGAGCTTGTGGCCGCCGCCGCGCTGCTTGCGCGGTTGGGAGCAAGCAGATACGAATAGTCTTTCCAGGATTGGTCGAGGAGATCCGCCATGTCCGACGAATTGACCACCCGCGCCTGTCGTGACCTGCCCAAGGGCAGCCCGGCGCTCGACCCGGCCGACGTGGCGCGCCTGCTGTCCCGCCTGCACCCCGATTGGCGCGTGGCCGACGATCGGCTCACCCGCCGGTTCGAGGTGAAAGGCTACGCGCCGGCGCATATGCTGGCCAATGCCGCCGCCTTCCTGGCCGAGCGCGAGGGCCACCACCCCGATATCTGCTTTGGCTGGGGGTGGTGCGAGGTGAGCTTCTGGACCCACACCGTGGGCGGGCTCTCGGACAACGATTTCATCTGCGCCGCCAAGCTCGACGCGCTGGTGGCGGGTTGAGGCCGGGCGCGAATTGCGCCAGAAGGCGGGCCTGACGCGAAAGGGCCCGCGATGAGCGCAAAGTTTTCCTTCACCCTCGACGCCACCGACGGCGCCGCGCGCAAGGGCGTGATCGACACGCCGCGCGGGGCGATCCGCACGCCGGCCTTCATGCCGGTGGGCACCGCCGCCACCGTCAAGGCGATGATGCCCGAGAGCGTGGCCGCCACCGGCGCCGACATCCTGCTCGGCAACACCTATCATCTGATGCTGCGCCCCGGCGCCGAGCGGATCGACCGGCTCGGCGGCCTGCACAGGTTCATGAACTGGGACAAGCCGATCCTTACGGATTCCGGCGGCTTTCAGGTGATGAGCCTTGCGGACCTGCGCAAGCTCACCGAAGACGGCGTGGCGTTCCGCTCGCATATCGACGGCTCCAGGCACCTGCTCACGCCCGAGCGCAGCATGGAAATCCAGCGCCTGCTCGGCTCGGATATCGTCATGGCGTTCGACGAATGCCCGGCGCTGCCGGCGGAAGACAGCGTGGTGGCCAGCTCGATGCGGCTCAGCATGCGGTGGGCGGAACGCTCGCGCGCGGCCTTCGGGATGCGGCCGGGGCATGCGCTGTTTGGCATCCAGCAGGGCGGCGTCACGCGTGAGCTGCGCGAAGAAAGCGCCGAGGCGCTCAAGGCGATCGGCTTTGAGGGCTACGCGATCGGTGGGCTCGCCGTGGGCGAGGGGCAGGCGGCGATGTTCGGCGTGCTCGACTATGCGCCGGGGATGCTGCCCGAGGACCGGCCGCGCTACCTGATGGGCGTGGGCAAGCCCGACGATATCGTCGGCGCGGTGAAGCGCGGCGTCGACATGATGGATTGCGTGCTGCCGTCGCGCTCGGGGCGCACCGGCCAGGCCTGGACCCGCCACGGCCAGATCAACATCAAGAACGCCCGTCACGCCGACGATCCGCGCCCGCTCGACGAGGCCTGCACCTGTCCGGCCTGCCGCAACTACAGCCGCGCCTACCTGCACCACGTGTTCCGCTCGGGCGAGATCATCTCGTCGATGCTGCTGACATGGCACAACCTGCACTATTATCAAGAGTTGATGCAGGGGATGCGCGAGGCGATTTCAGCCGGGCGTTTCAGCGCCTTCGAGGCGGAATTTCACGCCCAAAGGGCGGCGGGCGATATCGAGCCGCTCTGAGCGGTGCAAAAAATCGGGCCGGCGGCCGGCGCGCAGGCTCTTTCGCAACATCATGTTGCCGGGCCTGGCGTATCAGGCTGGCGGCAATGCGGCGAACGCGTGAGAGCCCTTTGGCCTGCGCCGCCGTGGCGGGCGCGGGCGCGGGCGTCGGCGCTCAGGCGGCGCGGATCTCGTCGATCGCCGCGCGTTCGCGGTCGCTCGCGCGCCGTCCATAGGCGGTGCGGTAGCCGCCCAGCGTGTCGGGCCGGCCATCGACCACGGTGCCGGGCTGGTCGACCCAGTGGCCCAGCGGCTGGCGGGTCTTGGCGGGGCCATGGCCGGCGGCGGCCGCCTCGATCGCATCGAGCCGTGTGTCCATCATCCGCCCGAGCGTGTCGTCGAGCCAGCCGCACAGGATCTGCCGGGGCAGGGGACGGTCGAGCCGGTGGGTGAGGGTCAGCGCCCGCCGCCGTCCCTGGTCTTCGAGGGTGAATTCGGTCACGCCGTCGCCGCCCCGGTCCTTGCGCCCGCTGACCACGTCCATGCGCAGCCGCACTCGGGCGAACGGGGTGATCGCGTCGATGTGCAGCAGCACCTCGCCGGGCGGCTGGCCCGGCTCCCAGGTGATCAGCCGCACGCTGCGGCGGGTGGCGTCGGCGTATTCGATCGAGACCACCTTGGGATCGGGGTTCTTGTCGCCATGGCCCGGCGTGGGCACCAGCCCGTACCACAGATGGCGGCTGTCGAGGGCCGAACAGGCATGCGCCTGCGCGATCACCGGGTAGGGCGGCGCGAACCGGTCGGACCAATGCCCATACAGCACCTGCGCCGTGACCGCGATGGTGACGAAATATGCGAGGAAGGCGACTGGCGTGTAGCCCCAGGGGCCGCGATGATCGTAGACGCTGCCGGGCAGCAGGTGGCCGAGCGCCAGGTGCAGGAAGGTGGCGAGCATCGCGATCTCGATCCAGTGGCGGTGTTTCGGCTGGTAGATCGTGATCAGCGGGATCGCGATCAGCAGCGGCAGCGTGGCCAGGATCTCGGTGCGCAGGCCGGGCACCAGCGCCGGCAGGGTGGCGTTGGCCATCGCCCCCGAGCCAAGCAGCAGGAGCGTGCCGAGGGCAAGGCGGCGGCGGTCGCGGTAGAGGTGGCGCTGGTAGGTCTTGAGCATCGGTTCCGTCCCTGGTTGCGGGCCCAGTCTGCGCCGCGGGCTAGGCCGGAATTTGACGTTTGCCTGACATTCCGGGACACAAATGCGGCATGGTTAACCGGTGAACGCGCCCGCCGGGCGGCCCGTGGCGCCGGCCCGGGCGCGCAATACCGGCCCTTGCGGGGGCTGCGCGCGCACGGCACAATGGCCGCAAACCGACAGGCGCGGTTGAAACCGGGGGCGCGGTTCCCCAAATTCAACGGGCGAACAGGAGACGGGATGCGCTGCCGAGGGTCGGGGCCGTTCCGCCTGCCGAGAACAAGGAAAAAAAATGACCGAGCAACAGACCTCCACCCACCCGGTTCTGCCCCTGCGCGATATCGTGGTGTTCCCGCACATGATCGTGCCGCTCTTCGTCGGGCGCGAAAAATCCGTCAAGGCGCTCGAAGCGGTGATGGGCGAAGACAAGCAGATCCTGCTGGCGAGCCAGATCGACCCCTCGGTGGACGATCCCGACACCGACGGCATCTACCGCGTCGGCGTGCTGGCGAACGTGCTGCAACTGCTCAAGCTGCCCGACGGCACGGTGAAAGTGCTGGTCGAGGGCCAGAGCCGGGTGACGATCACCGGGTTCAACGAAAACCCCGCCTATTTCGAGGCCGAGGCCGAGGCGCTGCCCGAGCGGATCGTCGACGAGGACGCCGCCACCGCGCTCACCCGCAGCGTGAACGAAGAGTTCGAGCGCTACGCCAAGGTCAAGAAGAACATCCCCGAAGAGGCGCTGGCCGCGGTGTCGGAAACCACCGAACCCGCCAAGCTCGCCGACCTCGTGGCCGGCCATCTCGGTGTGGAGGTGGCGCAGAAGCAGGAGCTTCTGGAGACGCTGGCGATCGACGAGCGGCTGGAGAAGGTCTACGGCCTGATGCAGGGCGAAATGAGCGTTCTCCAGGTCGAGAAAAAGATCAAGACCCGGGTGAAGAGCCAGATGGAGCGCACCCAGCGCGAATATTACCTCAACGAACAGATGAAGGCGATCCAGAAGGAGCTCGGCGAAGACGGCGAGGGCCAGAACGAGGTGGCCGAACTGGAAGAGCGGGTGGCCAACACCCAACTTTCGAAAGAGGCGCGCGAAAAGGCCGAGGGCGAGATCAAGAAGCTCAAGAACATGAGCCCGATGAGCGCCGAGGCCACGGTGGTGCGCAACTATCTCGACTGGATGCTGTCGATCCCATGGGGGGTGAAAAGCCGGGTGAAGAAGAACCTGGGCAATGCCCAGACCGTGCTCGACGCCGACCATTACGGGCTGGAGAAGGTCAAGGAACGGATTGTCGAGTATCTCGCGGTGCAGCAGCGCTCGCGCAAGCTGAAGGGGCCGATCCTGTGCCTCGTCGGCCCGCCGGGCGTGGGCAAGACCAGCCTCGGCAAGTCCGTGGCGCGCGCGACCGGGCGCGAGTTCATCCGCATCAGCCTGGGCGGCGTGCGCGATGAGTCCGAGATCCGCGGTCACCGGCGCACCTACATCGGCTCGATGCCGGGCAAGATCATCCAGGCGCTGAAAAAGGCCAAGACGACGAATCCGCTGATCCTGCTCGACGAGATCGACAAGATGGGCCACGACTTCCGCGGCGACCCCGCGAGCGCGATGCTCGAAGTGCTCGATCCGGAACAGAACGGCACCTTTGTCGACCATTACCTCGAGGTCGAATACGACCTGTCGAACGTGATGTTCCTGACCACGGCGAACAGCTACAACATGCCCTCGCCGCTGCTCGACCGGATGGAGATTATCCCGCTGGCCGGCTACACCGAGGACGAAAAACGCGAGATCGCGCGCCAGCACCTGATCGACAAGCAGGTCAAGAACCACGGGTTGCGCAAGGGCGAATTCGTGATGACCGATGGCGCGTTGACCGACATCCTGCGCTACTACACCCGCGAGGCGGGGGTGCGGAACCTCGAGCGCGAGATCGCCAAATGCGCCCGCAAGGCGGTGACGTTGATCGTGCGCGGCGACGTGAAGACGGTGGAGGTGACGCCGGACACGCTGGAGGACTTCCTCGGCGTGAAGAAGTACCGCTACGGACTGGCCGAGAAGGAAGACCAGATCGGCGTGGTCACCGGGCTGGCCTGGACCAGCGTCGGTGGCGATCTGTTGTCGATCGAGGCGCTGCGCCTGCCCGGCAAGGGCCGGATGAAGACCACCGGCAAGCTCGGCGACGTGATGAAGGAATCGATCGACGCGGCCAATTCCTTCGTGCGCTCGATCGCGCCCGAAATCGGGGTGAAGCCGCCGAAGTTCGAGAAGTGGGATATCCACGTGCACGTGCCGGAAGGGGCGACCCCGAAGGACGGGCCGAGCGCGGGCATCGCCATGGTCACCTCGATCGTCTCGGTGCTGACGCAGATCCCGGTGCGCAAGGACATCGCGATGACCGGCGAGGTCACCCTGCGTGGCAACGTGCTGCCGATCGGCGGGCTCAAGGAAAAACTGCTCGCGGCCCTGCGCGGCGGCATCAAGACGGTGCTGATCCCGCAGGAAAACGAGAAGGACCTGGCCGAGATCCCCGACAACGTGAAGCAGGGGATGAAGATCATCCCGGTGAGTCACGTGCGCGAGGTGCTGGAGCTGGCGCTGGTGCGCAAGCCCGAGCCGGTGGAGTGGGACGAGGCCGCCGAAGAGGCCGCCGCCGCCGCACTCAAACCCGAGGGCGAGGCGCCCGGCCAGATCGCGCATTGAGCGCGGCACGCTTGCGCGTGGACTGAACCGTAGCAGGAATGGCGCATCCCACCGGGTGCGCCATTTCTCGTTTCCCATTGCACTGGAAGTGTTAAGCATTTCACGCTACTGTTTGCGAAAGCGAAACAATAACGCCAACGAGGCAGCATCATGGCTACGCGCAAGACGACCAGCAGCAAGAAACCGACCAGCCCGGCACGGGCGAAGACGACGGCCCCGGCCGTGAGCGCCGGCACAGCCGCTGCGGCGACCGCGAGCGACGCCGTCGCCACGGATGTTACGTTGTCCGGCGATGCGCCGGCCCCGGTCCGCCAGGCGATCAAGAAAAAAGAGCTGTTCGCCCGGGTCAAGGCCCGCGCCGGCAAGGTGAAGGGCCCCGACGTGCGGGTGGTGATGGATGCGGTGCTCGAAGAACTCGGCGCGCTGCTGGTCGAAGGCGAAACGCTCGCCGCCCAGCCGCTTGGCACGCTCAAGGTGCAAAGGCATCGCGCGCTCGCGGGCGCCGACGTGGTGGTGTGCAAACTGCGCCGCAAAAAGCCGGGCGGCGGTGAAAAAGACCCCCTTGCAGAGGCCGCTGAGTGAGGCTAAAAGCCCCGGGCGTCGGGTGATTAGCTCAGTGGTAGAGCGCTTCGTTCACATCGAAGATGTCGGGGGTTCAAATCCCTCATCACCCACCATTCCCCCTTTCGGCCCCCACGCGGGGCCGTTTGCATTTTCGGCGGGGTGATCCTCGCGGCCGCGCGTTCGCGGGGCTTGCATCCTTGGGGCGCAAGCGGCTATCACCGCACCGGTCCGGGTGATTAGCTCAGTTGGTAGAGCGCTTCGTTTACACCGAAGATGTCGGGGGTTCGAGTCCCTCATCACCCACCAGCCGCTCCGATCCGACCCTCCGGGCAGCGAAAAACGCCGCCCCCGAAGGCGCGGCGTCAGGGTGTTTTGCCGATGGTCTCAGCTCTTGGCGCGCGCCTCGCGCGGCAGCCGCCAGCGCATCTTCGACCAGTCGCGCTGGCCGAGGATCATCGACACGGTGGCGAACTTGTAGCCATGGTCCTTGATCCCGTCGAGCGCCGCCGGCATCGCCTTGATCGTCGGGCCGTGGATATCGTGGCTGAGGATGATCGAGCCGGGGCGCGCACCGCCGACGATGCGGTTGGCCACCACCTGCGCGCCGGGGCGGCGCCAGTCCTCGGGGTCGACCGACCACAGGATCGTCGGCATGTCACGTTCCTTGTGGATCATCGCGCGCTGGTTGCGGCTGAGCGCGCCGTAGGGCGGGCGCATCGTCACCGGGATGCGCTGCACCGCCTTGTAGACCGCCTCGGAGGTGCGATCGAGTTCGCGCAGCACCGAGTTCGAGCCGAGCTGGGTCAGGAACGGGTGGCGCCAGGTGTGGTTGCCGATCTCGTGGCCCTCGTCGACCATCCGTTTGACGATGTCGGGGTAGCGCGCGACGTTGCGCCCGATCACGTAGAAGGTGGCGCGGATGCGGCGCGCCTTGAGAATGTCGAGGAGCTGCGGCGTGAGCGTCGGGTGAGGCCCGTCGTCGAAGGTCATCGCCACCAGGTGGCGCTGCGTCGGCGCGGCGGTGACCGTGATCAGCCGCTCGTTCGAAATGTCGGGCGGAAGCGCGATCTTCGAGCCCGCCGCTTCTGCCAGACCCGGCATCAGCAATCCACTCGCACCCATCGCTGCCCCCGATCCGAGGATCAGGTTTCGTCTCGTAAGCACCCTTGCCCCCCCAGGCTGTGGCGTCCCATATATCGCGAGCCAGTGTTCACTCGGCACAAAACCGCGCAAGGGGATGGTTCGAATTGGCGCGATTGCGCCGAAGGGCTGTTGCGCGATTCTCACGGTTTTTGCCAGATTGATTGAGGGAAGTTCGATATGTGCAAGGAGCTATACCTTTTGCGCCATGGCCAATCGGCCTGGAATGCCGAGCGCCGCCATCAGGGCCAGATGGAAAGCCGACTCACCGATCTGGGGCGCGCGCAGGCGCGCGCGCTGGGGGCGGTGCTTGCCGATCAGATCGAGGACCCCGCCGGGTTCGATATTCGCACCAGCCCGCTCATGCGCGCGGCCGAGACCGCCGCGCTGGCGCTGGCGCCGCTTGGCGCCGTGGCGCGCCCAGAGCCACGGCTGATGGAAATCGCCATGGGCGACTGGGAAGGGCGCACCGACCCGGAGATCTTCGCCCGCTGGCCCGAGGTGCAGCCGCTGCGCGAGAGCGATCCGATCGGCTGGACCTTCAGCGCGCCCGGCGGCGAACGCTACGACGATATCGTGGCACGCATGCAGGCGGTGCTCGACGATCTGACCGGCCCCGCGATCCTGATCGCCCACGGCATTGTACTGAAGGTGATGCGAGCGATGCTGCTCGGGCTCGACGAGGCGGGAATGCGGGCGCTTCCGGGCGGGCAGGGGATGATATGGCGCATCCGCGCGGGCGTGGAAGAGGTGCTGATCCCGCCCGGCGGGCTGGCCACCGCCGGGCATGGCACGGAAAATATGCGCAAGCCGGTATGAACCGCTTGACGCCCCCGCCGCGCGCTTCTAGAACGCGCGGACACGACGCACCCTCGGGTGCATTGGCAGCGGGCGGTTGTAGCTCAGTTGGTTAGAGTACCGGCCTGTCACGCCGGGGGTCGCGGGTTCGAGTCCCGTCAACCGCGCCACCGCTGCCAAACCCCGGACGCAAGTCCACACGCGGTTGTAGCTCAGTTGGTTAGAGTACCGGCCTGTCACGCCGGGGGTCGCGGGTTCGAGTCCCGTCAACCGCGCCACTTTCCCAAACAGACTGGGCCAGCCCGATGCGTGATCGCTTTCTGCACTTCCTCGACCAGTTTCCCCTGTCCTACGCCCTGCTGATCGCCGCGACGCTCGGCCTCGCGCCGTTCACCCCGGTGCCGCATGTGTGGGAAAAGCTGGGGATGCTGGCGACGGGCACGCTGGTCAAGCCGCTCGATATCTTCGACCTTGTCCTGCATGGCACGCCCTGGCTGCTGCTCGCGGCCAAGCTTGGGCGGAGGGCGGCGCAGTCACGCTCCGAGAGCTGACCGCGCCGCCGTCATCTTTGCACACCTGTCGCGTGAGGTCTGGGGGCTGACCCCCAGCCCGCCGGTCACCCCTTGGCCGACAGCGCTGCGAGGATGCGCGCCCAGCTGCGCATGCCGTGGTGGAAGCTGTTGAGGTCGTATTTCTCGTTTGGCGAATGGATCTTGTCGTCGTCACGGCCGAAGCCGATCAGCATCGCGTCCATCCCCAGCACCTCCTTGAAGTGCCCGGCGATCGGGATCGACCCGCCCGAGCCGATGAAGGCCGCCTCCATCCCCCATTCCGCGCTCAGCGCCTTGCGGGCGGTCTCGAACGCCGGATCGTCGGTCGACATCCGCGAGGCCCGCGCGCCGTGACCGTTGGGAAATTCGGCCGTCACATCCGCCGGCAGCCGCGCTTCGACGTGACGCACGAAGGCGGCGTGGATCTTCTCGGGGTCCTGGTCGCCGACCAGGCGGAAGCTCACCTTGGCGCGCGCCTCGGCCGGCAGCACGGTTTTGAACCCTTCACCAGTGTAGCCGCCGGTGATGCCGTTCACCTCCGCCGTGGGCCGCGCCCAGAGCGTTTCGAGCGGCGTGGCGTCGGGCTCGCCGGCCGGCACCGAGAGGCCGACATCGCCGAGAAAGCGGGCGTGATCGAAGGCCAGCGCCTGCCATTGGGCGCGAATCGCGTCCGGCAGTTCGGGCACGTCGTCGTAGAAGCCGTCGAGCGTGATCCGCCCGGTGTCGTCATGCAGGTCGGCCAGCACTTTCGTCAGCACGTGGATCGGGTTGGCCGCAAGCCCGCCATACATGCCCGAGTGCAGATCGCGGCTTGCCGCCTTCACGATCACCTCTTCGGCAAGCAGCCCGCGCAGCTGAGTAGTGATCGATGGCACACGGCCGTCGAACAGGGTGGTATCGCAGATCATCGCCATGTCGGCCTTCAGCTCGGCGGCGTTCGCTTGCATGAACGGCACCAGCGAGGGCGAGCCCGATTCCTCCTCGCCTTCGAGGAAGATGGTGATCTTGCAGGGCAATTGGCCGTGCTCGGCCACCCAGGCGCGCATCGCTTCGACGAAGGTCATCAGCTGGCCCTTGTCGTCCGAGGTGCCACGCCCCCGGATCACTTTGCCGTGGGGCAGCTCTTCGATCGCGGGGGTGAACGGATCGGTGTCCCACAGGTCCAGCGGGTCGACCGGCTGCACATCATAGTGGCCGTAGAACAGGAGGTGCGGCGCGCCGCTGCCGCCATGCGCCACCACCATCGGGTGGCCGGGCGTGTGGCGCTTGGAGGCGTCGAAGCCGATCGAGGCGAGATCGGCCACCAGCCAGTCGGCAGCGGTGTCGCAATCGCCTTTGTACGCCGGATCGGTCGAGATCGAGGGGATCTTGAGCAGCTCCATCAGCCGGTCGAGGGCGGTGTCGAGATCGGCGTCGAGCCGGGCGAGGACGGGGGTGAGGGGCATCGGTGTCTCCTTTGAGTCGGCCAGACCGTAACAGAGCCGTGGGCGCTGTCCAGACGGGCTGGCGGCGCGCGGCGCGAGCGATTATGTTGGCGCCGACCCGGTGATAAGGAGACGGCAATGCGTGGATTTGCGAAAACGGTGGCCCTGGGCCTGGCGGTGCTGGCGGCGGCGCCTGCGGCGGGCGAACCGATGGCGGCGTCAAAGGCGACGGCAATGCTGTTCGCGCCGACGGGGATGATCTTCTACCCGATCGAAGCCAAGGGGCTCGATGCCGAGGCGGCGGCCAAGGTGGTGGCGCTGCAGGACGGCATGGCCGGGCAGATGGCCGCGTTTGAACAGGGCGGCTACGGCTATTACGGCGCGATGGCGGTGCCCACCGGCGTGCCGCTTGGCCCCGAATCCCTCGTGGTGGTGGCCGGGTTGCACGGGCCTGGTCCGGCGCAGATCGCGGTGCTGGCCGAATGCCGCAAAGCCCATGGCGGCGAGTGCGTCGCGGTTGGGCTGATGCTGCCCGAGCGCTACGAGGCGCGCGATTTCACCCTCTCTGCGGCGGCGACGGCCGGGGTCGAGGCCGAGTTCGGCAAGGGCGCCGGCCCGCATTACCTGGCCCAGAGTGTGACCACGGCGGGCTTTGCCGTGGCCAAGGGCGCGGGCTCGGACGCGCTGGCGCTCGAAAGCTGCAATGGCGCCACCGGCGGACGCAACGATTGCGTGATCGCGATGGTCGGGGAATAGGCCGAAATAGGAAATGTGGGGCGGGCGGGCTTGATCGAGGTCAAAGCCGGAAATGCGTCATTTCGTATCTACCAAGTCCAAACCGTTTACCGGTGTGGAACTTTTGTGTAACACGTCGGGACCGACACACTGCCGGAGGAACGCGCGTGAACTATGAAGCCAAGCTGGATGCGGCGCTGGGGCGTCTGCACGACGAAGGGCGATACCGGGTTTTCATCGACATCGAGCGGGAGAAAGGCAACTTCCCCCACGCCACCTGGTCGAAACCCGATGGCACCCAGGCCCCGGTAACGATCTGGTGCGGTAACGATTACCTCGGCATGGGACAGCACCCGATGGTGCTTGCGGCGATGCACGAGGCGATCGACGCCACCGGCGCCGGCTCGGGCGGCACGCGCAACATCTCCGGCACCACCGTCTACCACAAGCGACTCGAGGCCGAGCTGGCCGATCTGCACCGCAAGGAAGCGGCGCTGCTGTTTACCTCGGCCTATATCGCCAACGACGCGACGCTCTCGACGCTGCCCAAGCTGTTCCCGGGCCTGATCATCTATTCCGACGCGCTCAACCACGCCTCGATGATCGAAGGGGTGCGGCGCAACGGCGGCGCCAAGCGGATCTTCCGCCACAATGACCTCGAGCACCTGCGCGAGCTGCTCGCCGCCGACGACCCCGACACGCCCAAGCTGATCGCCTTTGAATCGGTCTATTCGATGGACGGCGATTTTGGCCCGATCGAGGCGATTTGCGATCTCGCCGACGAATTCGGCGCGCTGACCTATATCGACGAGGTTCACGCCGTGGGCATGTATGGCCCGCGCGGCGCCGGCGTGGCCGAGCGCGACGGGCTGATGGGGCGGATCGACATCATCAACGGCACGCTGGCCAAGGCCTATGGCGTGATGGGCGGCTATATCGCCACGAGCGCGAAAATGGTCGACGCGATCCGCTCTTACGCGCCCGGCTTCATCTTCACCACCTCGCTGGCGCCGGCGATCGCGGCGGGCGCGGCGGCCTCGGTGAAACATCTGAAAACCGACCAGGCCCTGCGCGACAAGCACCAGCAGCAGGCGAAGATCCTCAAGGCCCGGCTGAAGGGCCTCGGCCTGCCGATCATCGACCACGGCAGCCATATCGTGCCGGTGATCGTCGGCGACCCGGTGCACACCAAGCACCTGTCCGACATGCTGCTCGACCAGTACGGCATCTACGTCCAGCCGATCAATTATCCCACCGTGCCGCGCGGCACCGAGCGGCTGCGGTTCACGCCCTCGCCGGTGCACGGGCCAAACGAAATGGACAAGCTGGTGCGCGCCCTCGACGAGCTCTGGGCGCAATGTGCGCTGAATCGCGCCGAGCTGTCTGCCTGATCCGTTCCGCAGTGCAACACCGCTTGCGCTGTGGTATGAAAAATCGCAAGAGACCGGGGGTTTAGAGAATCGCCGGCGCACAGAAGGGGCTTGTGCAGCTTGCCGGGATACAGCGAAAAAGGGACAGCGGGCATGATCCGGCGGTGGATATCACCGAAGATCTCCGACAAGGGGCCGGCGACCGCTGGCTTCGATTCCTTTGACCTGCGGCTGGGCGACGTGATGCGCGGCGAACGCGCCACGCTTGGCAAATCCCTGCTCGACGTGCAGCGCGAGCTGAAGATCAAGGCCACCTTTATCTCCGCGATCGAGAACGCCGATGTGAAAGCGTTCGAGACGCCGAGCTTCATCGCCGGCTATGTGCGCTCCTATGCGCGTTACCTCGGGCTCGACCCGGAATGGGCGTTCGAGGGGTTCTGCCGCGAGTCGGGCTTTCGCCCCACCCACGGGCTCGCACCCCAGGTGAAGACCGCGCCCGAGAAGGCCGCGGCACCCATCGGCGATCCGCTCGCCAACCCCAATGCCAGCTTCGTGCCGCGCCCCGCCTCGATCTTCGAGGGGATCGAGCCCGGCGCCGTCGGCTCGGTCGCGGTGCTGGTCGCGCTGGTCGGCGTGCTCGGCTTCGGCGGCTGGACGCTGCTGAAGGAAATCCAGAAAGTCGATTTTGCCCCGGTCGAACAGGCCGTGGGGGTGATGGAAGAGCTGCCGGCACTCGGCGAGACGCTGACCTTGCCGGGGCTCGAGATGGCCGACGGCACCGAGACCGGGGGGATGACCCCGCCGAGTCGCGAGGCGCTTGACCGGCTCTACCGCCCCGAGGCGCTCGACGTGCCGGTGCTGATCGCGCGCGATGGCCCGATTTCTACCCTTGATCCGTCGGAAGTGGGCGTGCTGGCCGAGGCCGGCAGCACCGCGCCGGGCCGTCCCGCCCTTGGCGAGGCTCCCGGTCGCGACGGGATCGACGCGCTCGTGGCCGAGGCCGCCGGCGCCGCCGCGCCCGGCGCCGTGCGGGTGTTTGGCCCCGATGCGCCGGAAGTGGCGCTCTTCGCGGTGCGCCCGTCCTGGGTGCGGGTGCAATCGGCCGACGGCTCGGTGATCCTCGAAAAGATCCTCGACGCGGGCGAGCAATATGTATTGCCGCGCATGGAAAGCGCGCCGATCCTGCGCACCGGCAATGCCGGCAGCGTGTACTTCGCCGTCAACGGCACCGCCTACGGTCCGGCCGGCGAGGGCGCTTCGGTGGTAAAAAACATCGCGCTGGCGCCGCAGGCCCTGTCGGGGAGTTT
>SWCB01000571.1_pt1 | contig 24743 bp, 17 predicted proteins | sample 4692901 | NCBI WGS metagenome assembly SWCB01 (sample SAMN10267276, study PRJNA491770) | bioreactor metagenome | isolation source: DHS bioreactor inoculated with subseafloor sediment | place: Japan: off Shimokita Peninsula | collected 2006-08 | reverse complement strand
ATGGTCACGCCATAGCGCCGCCCAGCAGGCGGAGCTCGCAGCGGCAATCGCCACGTTTGACGTGGTCATCACCACAGCCAAGGTTCCTGGCCGCAAGCCGCCGATGCTCGTACCGGCGGAGGCCGTCAAGGGCATGCGCGCGGGTTCTGTCATCGTTGACCTCGCCGCCTCGGACAAGGGCGGCAACGTCGCAGGGTCCAAGGACGGCGAACGTGTCGTGACCGCCAATGGCGTGACCATCATCGGCGCCGGAGCGATCGCTGCTGAGATGGCGCCTGCCGCCTCCGACGCCTACGCCCGCAACGTGCTTGCGGTGCTCAACGCAGTCCTGATCGACGGCGCCGTCGTCGTCGATGCGACAGATGACGTTCTAGGCGCCATGCTCGTTGGCGCCGCGAAGGAGATTCCAGCATGACCCCCGAACTGATGTCCGACCTCGGGCTCTTTGTGCTCGCTCTGTTGGTGGGGTTTGAGGTCATCTCGAAGATCCCAGCCACGCTCCACACGCCGATGATGTCGGGTGCCAACGCGATCCACGGAGTTGTTGTGGTGGGTGCCGTATTGATTGCGGGCGAGGTAGATACGCCCGCTGGATACATCCTCACGTTCATCGCAGCCGCGTTTGCCGCCATGAATGTGGTGGGTGGCTACGTGGTGACGGACCGCATGCTCGCCATGTTCAAGTCGCGCCCCGAGGTCAAGAAGGAGGACGCGTCATGAGCACGTTCGACACGATTGTCAGGCTCTTGTATTTGGGTTCGGCTACCACCTTTGTCCTTGGTCTGCACATGATGCGTGCACCATCGACCGCCAAGAAGGGCAACCTGTTGTCCGCCGCAGGCATGCTGGTGGCCATCGCCGTCACCGTGCTCGCGGTGGCCACGCAAGATGGGCACCACGTCACGACGTGGGGCTGGATCGCACTCGCTGGCGGCCTTGCCGTCGGTACGGTTGCGGGCCTCGTTGGCGCCAAGGGTGTCCACATGACTGCCATGCCGCAGATGGTGTCGATCTTCAACGCGGTGGGCGGCGGCGCAGCAGCCGTGGTGGCCTACGTCGAGATGATGCGGGTCGCAAGCGCTCTCAACGTGAGCGCTCAACTCACGGTCCCCGTGGGACTCGACGTGCTCATCGGTGCCGTGACCTTCTCTGGGTCGCTTATCGCCGCTGGCAAGCTCCAGGGCTGGGTATCCGGCGCTCCCATTACGTTCCCTGGGTCCCGGTTGCTTTCGGTCATTTGTGCGGCTGCTGGCCTCGGCGGCGTCGTGTGGCTGGTTGCTGACCCCGGACTGCTGCCGCTCATCGTTGTCGCAGTGGGCGCGCTCGGTTTTGGCATTTTGATGACCTTGCCGATCGGCGGCGCGGACATGCCTGTCGTGGTGTCGCTCCTCAACGCCTTCACGGGACTTGCCGTGGCGATGGCGGGCTTCGTCGTGGGCAACAGCATCCTCATCATCGCTGGAGCGCTTGTGGGTGCCTCTGGCTCGATCCTGACCAAGCTCATGGCCGATGCCATGAACCGCTCAATTCTGGCCATCATGGTGGGCGGTTTTGGTACTGCAGACGCGGCCGATGGTGGCGAGGTTCACGCCGCAGCGCAGGTGCGTAGGGCCGATGTCGATGACGTCGCCCTGTTGCTTGCCTACGCGCAAAAAGTCATCATCGTGCCTGGTTACGGCCTTGCTGCGGCACAAGCGCAGCGTGAAGCTGGCGAGCTAGGCAAGGCGCTTGTTGCTCAAGGCATCGAGGTCATGTACGCCATTCACCCCGTTGCCGGACGCATGCCAGGACACATGAATGTGCTCCTTGCCGAGGCCGACGTGCCGTACGACCAACTCAAGGAAATGGACGACGTTAACCCCGAGTTTGAGACGTGTGACCTCGCCCTTGTGGTGGGCGCCAACGACGTCACCAACCCGGCAGCACGTCGCAAGGGCAACCCCATCTCGGGGATGCCCATCCTGGACGTCGACAAGGCCCGCCAGATCGTCGTGATCAAGCGTTCGCTCGGTCAAGGCTATGCGGGGCTCGACAACGAGCTCTATGGCAATCCCAAGACGGGGATGCTCTTCGCCGACGCGAAGAAGGGCCTTGCGGGCCTGATCTCCGCCTTGAAGGAGTATTCCGCATAGAGGGAGTCCTAGGACTCTGGACCAAAGTCCTAGCGTTCGGATGCCGGTGACCCTCAGTATTGGGTCACTGGCATCCGAAGGGAAAATGACATGTCGTTTCTAGACCGTGAGGCAACGGTGGCCCCAGCGGGCTACAACCGTTGGCTTGTCCCCCCCGCGGCGCTCGCCGTTCACCTCAGCATCGGCCAGGTCTACGCACTCAGCGTGTTTAAGACCCCCCTTGAAGAGCGTCTCCAGATTAGCCACACCCAAAGCGGGGTGACGTTCTCCATCGCCATCGCGATGCTGGGCCTCTCGGCCGCGTTCGGTGGCCGGTGGATGGAGCGTCACGGCCCGCGCAAGGCGATGGTCCTCGCGGCATTCGCATGGTCGCTCGGGTTCATGGTGGGTGCAGCAGGCATCTCCATGGGCAACGTGTGGATGGTCTACTTGGGCTACGGCTTCATTGGCGGCATCGGCCTTGGCATTGGCTACATCTCGCCGGTGTCGACTCTCATCAAGTGGTTCCCAGATAGGCCGGGCCTCGCAACAGGCCTGGCGATCATGGGCTTCGGAGGCGGCGCGATGCTCGCGTCCCCGATCTCCAAGGCGCTGCTCGACGTGTTTAGCGATGGCAACCCGGCAGATGGACTTGTCCCCACCTGGATCACGATGGGCGCCGGCTACTTCGTCCTCATGATCCTTGGCGCCATCGTGGTGCGCGTCCCACAGAAGGGCTGGAAGCCCGCGGGCTGGGAGCCCAAGCCCAAGGACCCCGCGCACACCACCACTGGTCAGGTGAACGCCAAGAACGCGATCAAGACCCGCACCTTCTACTTGCTGTGGATTGTGTTGTTCACCAACGTCACGGCCGGCATCGGGATCCTCGAAAACGCGAGCCCGATGATTCAGGACTACTTCCCCTTCGACGAGGCCACGGGCAAGGGCGTGAGCGTCGCAGCGGCAGCAGGCTTCGTCGGTCTCTTGTCGCTTGCGAACATGGGCGGGCGCATCGGCTGGTCAACGCTGTCCGACTTCATTGGCCGCCGCAACACGTACATCAAGTACCTGGGGGCTGGCGCAGTGTTGTACACGCTCCTGGCTCTCGCAGGGTCATCGTCCGTCGCGGCCTTTGTCATCTTGGCGTTCGTCATCATCAGTTTCTACGGCGGTGGCTTCGCCACGATTCCCGCTTACCTCAAGGACACGTTCGGCGAGTTTGAGGTGGGCGCCATCCATGGCCGCCTCTTGACGGCGTGGTCAGCCGCAGGTATCGCAGGACCGCTCATCATCAACTCGATTTTGGACTCCCGCGAAAAGGCGGGCGTCACTGGGGCTGAGTTGTACATCCCGTCCATGCTCGTGATGGTGGGTCTCCTGATTGTGGGATTCATCGCCAACCTCATGGTGCGCACGATCGATCCCAAGTACCACGAGGCGCATGACGCGGTGCCTGCACACGAGCAGTACATCACCACTGAGTCCGCGGACGAACCCGAGGTCCTCACCACCGGAAAGAAGGCCTGACATGACCAAGGGAAACCCTCTCGCTTACGTCTTGTGGGTGTTGGTAGCCGCGGGACTCGGATACGGCGTCTTCCAGACAGTGGTGAAGGCGTTCTCGCTCTTCACCGAATAGCGACACTGGATTGTCGATACGACGTCCTTTCGCACACGCAAAGCCCGAATCCCCACACGGGGACTCGGGCTTTGCCGCGTACGGATGGCGATGTGCTTTGAAAACAACGGTAGGAGAGGGACCTCAACTGGTACCCCATCCGCATACCCGGACCCGAGACCTGACCAACGTCCTAACAGCCGGGACCTTCGACTGGCGAATATGGCACCCTCTGAGCCTGGGTGCCGTCTAGACGGTGACCAAAGACCCGGGACCTAGGGCGGACACTTTGTCCCGAGTTTTGGCATAACGTCTCTCTTGGAAGGCCCGTTAGGGCAATCACTAGGAGGACGATCCCCATGACCACCACCGCCCCCCAGGCAAGCGCTCTCGCCGCGACCGACACAGAGTCGGTAGTTGCTGGTGTCGATGCGCTCGTACAGAACGCGCTCAAGGCGCTTGACGACTACGCATCGCGTACCCAAGAAGACGTGAACTTCTACGTCAAGAAGGCCTCCGTCGCCGCACTCAACCAGCACGGCGTCCTCGCACTCCACGCAGTCAAAGAGACCGGCCGTGGCGTGTTTGAGGACAAGGCAGTCAAGAACCTCTTCGCATGCGAGCACGTGACGCACTCGATGGGACCCATGAAGACAGTGGGCATCATCAGCGACGACCCCATCACGGGCATCACCGAGATCGCGGAGCCCGTAGGCGTGATTGCCGGCATTACCCCGGTGACCAACCCCACCTCGACGGCCATTTTCAAGGCCCTCATCGCCATCAAAACCCGCAACCCCATCATCTTCGGCTTCCACCCGAGCGCTCGTGAGTGCTCGATCGCAGCGGCCAAGATCGTGCGCGATGCGGCGATCGAAGCAGGCGCTCCCGAGCACTGCGTGCAGTGGATTGAGATCCCCTCGCTCGAGGCCACCGGCGCACTCATGAACCACCCCGATGTCTCGATGATCCTCGCCACTGGTGGTAACGCCATGGTGAAGGCCGCGTATAGCTGCGGCAAGCCGGCACTCGGCGTTGGCGCCGGCAACGTGCCCGCCTACGTGCACAAGTCGGCAAACCTCAAGCGTGCCATCAACGACCTCGTCATCTCGAAGGCCTTTGACAACGGCATGGTGTGTGCGTCCGAACAAGCCGTCATCCTCGACAAGGAGATCTACGCCGAGGCGATGGGGCTGTTCGACCGCCTGCACGCCTACAAGGTCACCAAGGACGAGAAGGCCAAGCTCGAAGAGTTCATCTTTGGTGCCACCGCTGGCGGCGCCAACTGTGCAGGTGCCAAGCTCAACCCGAACGTCGTTGGCAAGAGCCCGCAGTGGATCGCAGAGCAGGCTGGATTCAAGGTCCCCGAAGAGACCTCGATCATCCTCGCCGAGGTCAGCGAAGTGGGGCCAAACGAGCCCTTGACGCGCGAGAAGCTGGCTCCGGTCCTCGCCGTGCTCAAGTCGAATGACACAGAGCAAGGCCTCACGTACGCCGAGCAGATGGTGGAGTTCTCAGGCCTGGGTCACTCAGCCGCGATCCACGCGACGGATGACGACCTCATCAAGGAATTCGGTAAGCGCTGCAAGGCGATCCGCATCATTGTGAACTCCCCCTCGAGCCACGGTGGCATCGGCGACATCTACAACGCGTTCCTGCCTTCGCTCACGCTCGGCTGTGGTTCGTATGGCAAGAACTCGGTGTCGAATAACGTCACCGCACTGAACCTCATCAACGTGAAGCGCATCGGCCGGAGGAACAACAACATGCAGTGGTTCAAGGTTCCGGCCAAGACGTACTTCGAGCCGAACGCTATCCAGTACTTGAAGGACATGAACGCCGTCGAGCGCGTCACGATCGTGACCGACGCGACCATGACCCGCATCGGTGTGGTCGACAAGATCATCGACGTACTACGTCGCCGGGCAAACAACGTGTCGCTGCAGATCATCGACAACGTCGAGCCCGAGCCGTCCATCAAGACGGTGACCGAAGGCGCAGAGATCATGAGGGCCTTCAAGCCCGACACGATCATCGCCATCGGTGGTGGCTCGCCCATGGATGCCGCAAAGGTCATGTGGCTCATGTATGAGCACCCTGACATCGTGTTCTCGGACCTCAAGGAGAAGTTCTTCGACGTCCGCAAGCGCGCTTTCCAGTTCCCCAAGCTGGGAGAACTCGCCAAGCTCGTCTGCATCCCGACCACGTCGGGCACCGGCGCCGAGGTGACGCCGTTCGCTGTCATCACGGACACCGAGACGGGACGCAAGTACCCGCTCGCCGACTACGCGCTCACGCCCACCGTCGCGATCGTTGACCCGGTGCTCACCGCCAACCTGCCTGCGCGGGTTGCCGCCGACTCCGGTATGGACGCACTGACGCACGCCACCGAGGCCTACGTCTCCGTCTACGCGAACGACTTCACCGACGGTCTGTGCCTCCAGGCCATCCGCCTCGTGTTCGAGAACATCGAAGAGTCGGTCACCGTGGGCGGCACCGCCACCAAGGCACGCGAGAAGATGCACAACGCAGCAACCATCGCCGGTATGGCGTTCGGTAACGCGTTCCTGGGTCTGGTTCACGCCATGAGCCACGTCACCGGATCGATGTACCACGTGGCACACGGTCGCACCAACGCGATCTACCTGCCTCACGTCATCCGCTACAACGGCAAGGTTCCCACCAAGCCCACGTCGTGGCCCAAGGCCGAGTCCTACGTCGCGCCTGAGCGTTTCCAGGACATCGCCAAGATGCTCGGTCTCGCTCACGAGACGCCGGAGATCGCCGTCGAGGCTTACGCCACCGCCGTCGAGGAACTGCGTGGCAAGTTGGGAATCGAGCCCTCGTTCCAGGCAGCAGGCGTGGACGAAGTCCAGTTCCTCGCAAGCCTGGACACGCTCGCGATGCAGGCCTACGAGGACCAGTGCGCACCTGCCAACCCGCGCATGCCCATGATCGACGACATGAAGATCATGATGGAGGCCGCGTACTACGGCCTCACGTGGGACGAAGTGAAGAACCGCAAGACGGACATGGCCGCCGAGCGCCCCGACGCCCCCGTCAAGGGCGCAAAGAAGGGCACGAAGTAGCACAAGACTCGACATAGTCGGCGCCAGGTAAGGACTGAGGTCCCTACCTGGCGCCTTCTTGTCGGGGCAAGATGTGAGGCGGGGAGACGTTGGGAGGGGACACCCAACGGCTCGAGGGCCCGGCGCAATGGGGAGCCGGGCCCTTTCCTCATGTCTGGGCACTCTTTGCCCTGACGTTGGCCGGTAGACTCGATGATCGTGGCCATTGACTTTCCCGCTGAACTCCTGGCGCTCCGCAACACGTTCGGCCAAATTGAGGCGGTCCTCGACCCTGTGGGTCTTGAGGCAAGAATCACCGAACTCGAGGTCCACGCATCGGCCCCTGGCCTCTGGGATGACCAGGACAACGCTCAGGCCGTGACAGGCGCGCTCAGCGTCGCCAAGGCTGACCTGGACCGCATCCGGGCTTTCGCTTCGCGCATCGAAGATCTCGCCACGCTGGTCGAGATGGGAGTCGAGGGCGACGACGCGGAGACGCTCTTGGAGGCCGAGGGCGAGCTCGGGGTGCTCAAGAAAGACCTTGCCGCGATGGAGGTCCGCACCCTCATGACGGGGGAGTGGGACGAGCGTGACGCCGTCATCACGGTCCGTTCCGGCGCGGGCGGCGTTGACGCGGCCGACTTCACGGCGATGCTGTTGCGCATGTATTTGCGCTGGGCCGAGCGCCACGGGTACGCGGCCAAGGTGCTCGACACGTCATACGCCGAAGAGGCAGGGATCAAGTCCGCGACGTTCGAGGTGAGCGCGCCGTACGCGTACGGCAATCTCTCGGTTGAGGCAGGCACTCACCGACTCGTGCGCATCAGCCCGTTCGACAATCAGGGCAGGCGCCAGACGAGTTTCGCGGCCGTCGAGGTGATTCCGCTGATCGTGCAGACTGACCACATCGAGATAGCCGAGACCGATATCAAGATCGACGTGTTCCGCTCGTCTGGCCCAGGAGGACAGTCCGTCAACACGACAGACTCAGCGGTGCGCATCACGCACCTCCCCTCGGGCATCGTGGTGTCGATGCAAGACGAGAAGAGCCAGATCCAGAACCGCGCGGCGGCCATGAGGGTGCTTCAATCTCGGCTCCTTCTGCTCAAGAAGGCCGAGGAGGCCGCGCAAAAGAAGGAACTCGCTGGGGATATCAAGGCGAGTTGGGGCGACCAGATGCGCTCCTATGTGTTGCACCCTTACCAAATGGTCAAGGACCTACGCACGGAGCACGAGACGAGCCAGACCGACAAGGTCTTCGACGGCGATATCGACGACTTCATCGATGCTGGGATTCGCTGGCGAAGGGCCTTGGGGACCGAGTAGTCGCAGTCCCCTTCACTTGGGGGTTTCCGCGCCCGCCTCGCTCGTCAGGTATGCGGGCTCGCCCCCAACGTCGCCGCGAAAACCAAGGTGTGACACGCCCAAGGCGGCGCGTTCTCCCGCCGATCCCGGGCGTACCTACTTACGATGCGAGTGGCGTGGGTCCGACCCCCCGTGCAAAGGAATGCCGTGATTCGACTCGACCATGTCTCCAAGCTGTACGCGAGAGGTGCCCGTCCCGCGCTGGACGACATCTCTGTGGAGATCGAGCGCGGGGACTTCGTGTTCCTTGTTGGCTCATCAGGGTCGGGAAAATCGACGTTTCTTAAGCTGATTTTGCGCGAGGAGCGGCCCACTGGCGGCGACGTCCATGTGGCGGGAAGGCACCTCAACAAGCTGTCAAGTTGGAGGGTGCCGCTCTTGCGCCGCGAAATCGGCGCTGTCTTCCAAGACTTCCGGCTGCTGCAGAACAAGACCGTGTACGACAACGTCGCGTTTGCGCTCCAAGTCATTGGTAAGAAGAAGCATTACATCCAGTCGATGGTTCCAGAGACGCTTGAACTCGTGGGACTCGCAGGCAAGGAGAAGCGCTTCCCTCACGAGCTTTCGGGCGGAGAACAGCAGCGCGTGGCGATCGCCCGCGCCGTCGTCAATCACCCGCCCATCCTGTTGTGTGACGAGCCCACGGGAAACCTTGACCCAGGCACATCCATCGGCATCATGCGACTGCTTGATCGCATTAACCGCACAGGCACCACGGTGCTCATGGCCACGCACGATGACGAGATCGTTGACCAGATGCGCAAGCGCGTGATCGAACTCAAGGGTGGACAGTTGATCCGCGACCAAGACCGCGGCGTCTATGGGGTGGAGCAGTCATGAGGCTGAGATTCATCGCGGGAGAAGTCTTCAGCGGCCTGCGCCGCAACGGCACCATGGCCCTTTCGGTTGTGCTTGTCACGTTCGTGTCACTCACCTTTGTGGGTGCGGCGGCACTGACCCAGGTTCAGGTCGACAAGCTGAAGGACGATTGGTACGACAAGGTCGAGGTCTCCGTCTTCTTGTGCCCCGAGAGTTCTCCCAGTATCCAGTGCGCCTCCGGCAGGGCAACTCCCGCTCAAGAGGAAGCGATCAGGGCGGTGCTCGTGGAGGGCGCTGCCGCCCCGCTCGTCGACGAGGTCACGTATGAATCGCGTGAGGAAGCCTTCGAGAGTCTTCGCGAGCGGGACAAGGACAACAAGTTTTCCTCGCTCACAGCAGATCAGATGCAGGCGAGCTACCGGGTCAAGCTCACCGATCCCACCAAGTTTGAGGTAGTGGCGGACGCTGTCAAGGGAGTCAAGGGCGTTGAGACTGTCAAGGACCAGCGCGAAATTTTCAAGGGACTCTTTAGCCTGCTCAATGCGGCCACTCTGGTAGCCGCGGGCCTCGCGGCCATCATGCTTCTAGCCGCCGTGCTTCTCATCACCACCACCATCCGCTTGAGCGCGATGAGTCGAAAGCGAGAAACCACCATCATGCGCATGGTGGGTGCCTCGCGCGGACTCATCCAGTTGCCGTTCCTGCTCGAGGGAGCCGTGGCTGCGACCCTTGGTGCTGTGATGGCGGTCGCGGGCCTGTGGGTCTCCGTGCGGTACCTGGTTGAGGACTGGCTCAAGGAATCGGTGTCATTTGTGAACTATGTAGGCGGGGCAGACGTTCTCGCAGTGGCGCCATGGCTCTTGCTCGTGGCGGTAGGGCTTGCCGTCATTGCGTCGCTAGCCACGCTGGGGAGGTACACACGCGCATGAGAAGGATGTCTGCAACATCGCGTTCCATCAAGATCGCTGGGGCGTTCGCCGTCGCGATCATGCTTGGCACAGTCGTAGGGGGAGTTGCTCAAGCGTCGGGCGCGTTCCCCGCGTGGTCAAGTTACGACGACGAGATCGCGCAGGCAAACAAGGAAAGGGCCCTGCAAGAGCAGCAAGCCAGCGCTCTTGAGGGCGCGCTTACCGCGACCGATGCCGCCATCGCTGACGCCACCCTGAAGCTCCAGCAACTCAACGACAGGCTTCCCGTCGTGCAAGAGGAGTACCGGCTCGCTAAGGAGCGCTACGACGCAGCGGTGCTCCAACAAGCGATTGTCGCAAGCAAACTCGCAGCGGCCGAGGCCGAAGACAAGGCCCTCACGACGCAGATCGCGGCCGACGACGTCAAGATCATCGACCTACGCAACATGCTTGCCGAAATCGCTCGCGCCGAATACCAGGGGGCGCAAGACAATACGTCGCTGAGCATCATCTTTGGTGCGACGACGTCGGAACAGTTTGTCGACGACTACGCCTACCGCGAGACGACGGCTCGCGTCCAAGCAAACACGCTGGGAGACGTCGAGGAACTGGCTGCGGTCAACCGCAACCGTAAGACGCGGCAAGAGGCCGTCAAGTCGTATATCGAGCAGCTCAAGGTCGAGGCCGATGCCCTCGTCGTAGAGGCGCAAGCGGCATCGGACGTTGCCGAGGCAAAGAAGGCAGAGGTCGAGCAACTCCTTGCCGACGCAGAAGACCTCAAGATCTACCTCGAGTCTCAGAAGGAGCACTACCTCCAGCAGCAAGCGCAGCTTGCGGCGGATCAGGCGGCGCTCAAGTCGGAACTTGAGACTCTTTGGCAGCAAAAGCTCACTGAAGAGGCGGTCAATGGCACGGGTTCGCTCGTCAAGGGCTTCTTGAGCCCTCCCACCGCCGTTCCCTACATCACCTCGTCGTATGGGAACCGGTACCACCCGATCTACCACGTGTGGCGGCTGCACGCTGGCACTGACTTCCGCGCGTATTGCGGGACCCCCATTCTCGCGGCGGCAGACGGAACTGTTGAGTGGGCGAAGTACAAGTCCGGATATGGCAATCAGGTCATGCTCTACAACGGCGTGGTCAGCGGCAAGGTTCTGTACACCAGTTACAACCACTTCTCGGGTTTTGCGGTGGGCGCGGGCCAGAAGGTGTCACGTGGACAGACCATTGGCTACTCGGGCACGACCGGCGACTCGACGGCGTGCCACCTTCACTTCGAGGCGTACGTCAACGGCTCGACAGTGGACCCGATGACGCTCGTCGCCGACTGGTAGAACGCTCCGGGGTGTGGCCCCACCTTTGCAACGCAACCCGGGCGTAGACTGGTGGGTCGCGCCACACCGGCGCGCTACGGTCGCACGCACTGGAGGTGAGCTATGGCCGACGAACTCAAGGTTGTGGCCACCAACCGATCCGCGAGACACGACTTCTTCATTGACGACATTTTCGAGGCGGGGATGGTGCTTCAGGGCACAGAGGTCAAGTCCTTGCGAGAGGGCCGTGCCACCATCGGCGACGGCTATATCCACATCGAAAACGGTGAGGCGTGGGCCGAGAACCTGCATATCCCCGAGTACCTCAACGGGACGTGGACAAATCACGCCCCCAGGCGTAAGCGCAAGCTCTTGCTCAATGCCAGCGAGCTTGATGAGTTGGCGATCAAGACCCGCGAACGTGGCTTCACCATCGTTCCACTGCGCCTTTACTTTGTGAAGGGGCGTGCCAAGCTTGAGATAGGGCTGGCCAGGGGCAAGCACCTCTATGACAAGCGCCAGGCGCTCAGGGACAAGCAAGACGCACGCGAGGCCCAGCGAGCCATGAGCACGCGCGGTCGCGAGTAGTCCAACTGGCCTGACACTCCGCCCAAACCTTGGTCTCGGTGCCCCAAACCGGGCATGATGAGGGAATGCGAATTCTGGGCGTCATCTTTGCCTCGGTCTTACTCGTCCTCACCCCAGCGGCGGCATCGGCGGTCACCCCCGATGTCCCCGGTAGGGAAATTACGCGCTGGGAGCAGACGTACACGCTTCACCCAGATGGCACCGCCTATGTGCTTCTCGAGTTCGACTTTGACTATGGGAACAACCCCGGTCACGGGCCCTACTTTGTTCTCCCTACTCGTCAGGGTTACGACAAGACGTACGACAGGTACTACGACGTGTCACGCCTTTCGGCTGACAGCCCCACGGGGGCCCCCTCGAACATGCGTGTTGACCAAGGCCGCGACTATGTCTCGGTGTGGATAGGCGATCCAAACAACGGCGCCGTGAGCGGCGTTGAGACGTACGTCGTGACCTACGCCGTGGAACGGGTGATGAACGCGACCACGGCATCGGAAACCGCGGATGGCTCGTCGGGTGACGAGTTCTACTGGAACGCGATAGGTGACGGCTGGGTCATCCCGATCTCGAACGCCACTGTGACCGTCGTCGGGCCTGTCGCGGCAACCAAGGCACAGTGTTTCGCCGGCCGTACGTACTCCTCCTCGCCGTGCGACTCGCAGAGTGCGCCCGGCGACGTCACGGTATTTTCCCAGGCCTACCTCGAGCCAGGCCAGCCCTTCACGGTCAATCTGCTCTACCCGCGTGGGACGTTCGAGACTGCGCCGGCACTGATCGAGCGAAGTGACTTCAAGCGAGCATTCACGCTCAATGCGGGAACCGTTGGTGGGGCACTGGCAATCCTGCTGGGCGGGATCGCGTTGTTGGCGTGGAAGCTACGCACAACGGCGACCGACGAGCAGTTCGCTGGCCTTACGCCAGGACTGGTCCCGATGGGCGGCGCCGAAGGAGACGTCGTCAAGCGTGATTACGGGACGCCGGTTGCGGTGAGGTTTGAACCACCAGCGGGAATGAGGCCAGGTCAGATCGGTACGCTCATCGACGAAAAGGCGGACCCCCGCGACGTGACGGCGACGCTCGTGGACCTCGCCGTGCGCGGGTACTTGCGAATCGACGATGCAGGTGAGAAGTCGACGGGTCTGTTTTCCAAGGAACACGACTACACGCTCGTGAAGTTGCGAGAAGGCGACAACGGGCTTGTGCAGTACGAAACGGTGTTGTTCGAGGCGCTTTTCACGGGTAGAAGTAGCGTCACCCTTTCCGAGCTCAAGACCACGTTCTCGGCTTCCATGCAGACGGTGCAGAAGCGCCTGTACACCAACGTGAAAGACCTGGGTTGGTTCCGGAGCGAACCACAGATAGCGAGGCTCAAGTGGGGAGCGGTGGGAGTTCTGGTCCTCGTGGTGGGCTTTGTGGCCGTCTTCGTTCTTGCCGTGAACACCCGCTTCGCGTTGGTCCCCGTGTCGCTCATTATTCTGGGTGTGATGATCCTCGCGACTATCCGCAATGCCCCCGCTCGCACAGCCAAGGGCACGGCAGTTCTGCAGGAGGCCAGGGGCTTCGAGCTCTATGTGAGCACTGCCGAGGCGAATCAGCTGAGGTTCGAAGAGGGCGAGGATCTCTTCTCCACGTACCTCCCGTATGCGATTGCTTTTGGGGTGGCGGACAAGTGGGCCAAGAAGTTTGAAGAACTCGCCCAACAGGGCCGTCACCTTGCAGAACCGACGTGGTACGGCGGTGGCTTTGCGTACGGAGCCTTCTGGGCCAATGCGGGTGGGCTGGGCGACAGGATGACGCAGTTCGCGTCTTTTGCGGATACCGTCATGACCGCTCCCACGCCGGGCTCGTCGGGTGGCTCGGGGTTCAGTGGTGGCGGCGGCTCCTCGGGCGGTGGCGGCGGCGGTGGCGGCGGCGGCGGATGGTGACACCCGTCTGCTTGGCGTAGCCTCGAGTCGTGCCTGTTATCTGTGTGCCGCTCCACTTGCGGTGGTCCGATCTTGATGCCTACGGGCACGTCAACAACGTAGCAATCATTGGTCTCATGGAGCAGGCGAGAGTCTTGGCCTTCTGGTCCGATGCTGACCCCATCCTCCCGCCGCTGACGGCCGATGCGGTGACCTGGGTGCTGGTGGCGGGTATCGAGGTCGCGTACAAGAAGGTCATCGACCACCGCACCGAGCCGATCATCGCAGAGGTCTCTGTATCGAAGTGCGCTGGAGCGTCTTTCGTGATCGGCTATCGGATTCTTGTGGATGGCGCGGTGTGTGTGACCGCCACGACGACGATGGCGTTGGTGGACGCGGCGAGTGGCGCGCCGCAGCGAATCGGCCCGGAATTGCGGGCACGACTGCTCCAGTTCTCCGCCGCCGACTGAGCATCCCGTGCGCTGAGCATCGGCACCGGTTGTCAATTGGCCCGTTGGAAGTTCTGTTGAAATCCTGAGAATCAGGTCGCTGCGGTCGATAGTTCCATTGAGAATTGAGGTCGACCGCGAGGGAGCGCTGAAGGATGGACCCCAACTTGACTGCCACCTTGCTCGATCGAGTGTCTGATGGCATCTACTTCGTCACGCGCGACCGCACCATCACGTATTGGAATCGGGGAGCGGAGGAGGTCACGGGGTATTCAGCTGAGACCGTCGTGGGCAGGAGTTGTGCTGAAGGACTGCTCCGTCACGTCAACGACGCGGGCCGGCAATTGTGTCTGCACGGCTGCCCACTGGCAGGAGTGATGCGGGATGGTGTGCCCCGAACCGCCGAGGTCTACTTGCACCACGAGGACGGACATCGGGTGCCCGTCACCATTCGCAGTGAGCCGATTCGCGACGATGCCGGAGCGATTGTCGGTGCCGCGGAGGTATTCACGAGCAGGACCCCGCCCGTTTCGTCCGCGGTCAACAGGCGTCGCAATGACGGGTCCGTCGACCTTGTGACCGGTGTGGCGGTGCGACGTATCGGCGAGTTTCAGTTGGCGTCTTTGCTACGCGCGGCTACTGAGGGCACCAGGAGCCTGGGCGTGTTGTTCATGGACGTGGATCGCTTCAAATCCGTCAACGACAACTTCGGGCATCGCGTGGGCGACGAAGTCCTTCGCATGGTGGCGCGGTCGATGGCGAGCGCGGTAGCTGTGGACGACGCGGTGGTCCGGTGGGGTGGCGAGGAGTTCGTTGCCCTGTTGGCAGGTGCCGACCAGGTCTCACTCGAAGCCGCTGCGGAGCGCGTTCGGATGCTCGTGGAGAACTCTTGGATCCAGCAAGCCGATGAACAGGTTCGGGTGACGGTGTCTATTGGGGCCACGATGGCGACGGACGTGGACACGGAGGAAAGCCTGATCGATCGCGCCGACCGCCTCATGTACTCGAGCAAGAATGCCGGGCGCAACCTGGTGACGAGTGATAACGGCACGCTTGTCAGCCATGGCGAACCGCCCCTGCTTGGCACTCAATTGCCGTGGACCATGCCCGACGTGGTGGACCTGGATGGATTTGGCGTCGGATGATCCCCGCGTCGTCGCGGCAGACTCCTCGCGACGCTAGCCGCCGTCGGATACCCCAGGTACACTAGAGGTACAACTCCACAGGGGATGATCGGTTTCGACGTGTGTGTGTATTGCGAGAGAAGCGGGCCAAGGATGCTGGGTTATCTTGTGAACGCCCCCAGCAAACTATAGGTGCCGAAACTAAGCGCACCGACTTCGCCCTCGCTGCTTAAGCGAGCGCAATGAAGTCCGTCAGCCTAGGTGTGTTCTCGACCTAGTTCCTGGCGTCATCTAGAGAACTTGCTGGTTGCTGGCGTCACAGCGGCAACCGGGACTTTTACTGTGACTGGGCCCATCCCACTTGCTTGCCTGATGCGGGCGGGGGGCCGAGAAATAGCTCTCAGGCTGCGCCCGGAGAAGTCTTGTTTTTGCACATGCGGACGCGGGTTCGATTCCCGCCATCTCCACTCATCCCTGTTCGTTGAGATAGAGGCCGTCTTGCCCTCGGGCAGGCGGCCTTTGTCATGCGCAAGCCAGCCATGAGATCTGTTTCCAGACCCCGCATCGTCGCGTGGTGGAAGGCGTGTTTTCATGGGGGAGAGACGGCGCGAAGGCACGATGGAAAAGACTCACCAAGGCACATGGCCTGCCGATGGGTCTTCCATGTTGCTCACGACACCGTCGAGGAATCCCGATTCGTTGAAAGACGCACGCCTGGGGACGGTCTTCCAGCCCGTGGTCAGTCTCGACACGGGGGAAGTGCTCGGTGCCGAGGCCCTCATGCGCGCCAACGTAGACGGCCGCGATGTGTCTCCACTCGCCGTCATCACTCAGGCCCGCTATCAGGGCCGCCTTGCGATACTGGATCTTGCCGCTCTTGAAGGGGCCGTGACTGCAGCGAGCAGTGCCGACGGTGGCGTGCTTTTGGTAAACGTCGAGCCATCGACCCTGGCACTTCACCTAGGCGAGGTGATCGCTGTGCTTGATAAGCGAGCACCGGGTCTGCACGTCGTCGTCGAGGTGACAGAGCGTGCCCTTGCGGCCGATCCGGCGGGTCTTTTGCGCGCTACAGAGGAACTTCACGCCAAGGGCTACCCCATAGCTCTCGATGACGTGGGCACCAACCCACAGTCGCTCGCGTTGCTTGAGGTGATCAGGCCTCGCATCGTCAAGTTGGATATGGCGATGTTGCGCGACTACGCCGATCAATCAAGTTTGCACGTCGCTGGAGCAGTGGCTGGGTACGCGGAGATGGCGGGAGCCTTCGTTGTCGCGGTGGGTATCGAGACTCAAGAAGACGTCATGCGCGCCAAGATTCTGGGTGCACACCTTGGCCAGGGATCGTTCCTGGGGCGCCCCCAGACCGATTGGGCCCCGCAGGTCCACGATTCTCCTTTGCGATTCGCCTCACCCCCTGCAAGCCCTCCGCGTAACCTTTCTGACACTCCGTTCAGCCTGATCACCCGGCATCGAGAGACCCACATTGCCACCCGAGACATGCTCCTGCCAATGTCGCTTGCCGTCGAGGCGACCGTTGCCCAGTCGCACTTGCCTGCTGTGCTGCTCGCATCGGTCCAAGACGCGCGCGATGTCCCTACGAGCACGCGTGCGAGGTTTGAGCGGCTTTCAGCAACGATGCCTTTGGTAGGCGTCGTCGGCATGGACGTCACCCAACTTGGCCTTCCGTCGGTTCACCTGGCGGACGCACATCCCGGCGATCCACTGTGCCGCGAATGGAACGTGGTCGCGCTCGGAGCTCAAACCGCAGTGGCGCTCACGGCGCGCGAGTTGCCCGTGGGAGCATCCGGGGAGCGCACCTACGAATTCACCACCACGCGAGACCGGGCTCTTGTGGTCGCCGCTGCTGCCACACTCATCGCGCGCCTGGGCGTGTGACGGGCGGCGCTTCATAGCGGACGTGGGGTTCGAGGCTCGCCTCGGTTTCACCAGCGCCGCCCATGCGCGCGCACAGCGACTGCCGCCTCGAGCGCTACTCAGTGCTACTATCTACTAGTAGTCATTGACGCTAGGTAGCGGTTCGTGGAGGTGTGTGGTGTCGAAGCAGATGACCGAGATGCTCAAGGGCACCCTTGAGGGCATCGTGCTCGCACGATTGTCCGGCGAGCCGGCCTATGGCTACGAGATCACGGCATGGCTACGTGACCAGGGACTCGACGATATCGCGGAGGGCACCATCTACGCGCTTCTCGTGCGCGTGGAGCAACGCGGGCTCGTGGACGCGGTGAAGATCCCATCTGAGAAGGGGCCGGCGCGCAAGGTCTACTCACTCAACCCTGAGGGACAGATGTACCTCGACGAGTTCTGGAGGACGTGGAGCTTCCTTTCGGAACGACTGGCACAGCTCCGCGAAGGAGGCGAGTAGTCATGGGCGCACGGTGGGTTGAGAAGATCACTGGGTCGTTTGACGAGAAGAAGTCGTACCGCGCGTACAGGGCGCGCGTCAAGGCACTGCCCGCGGGGTACCGCGAGGCGGCGCTGGCTCTCGAGCGGTACTTGATGAACGTGGGCCCGAGCAATGACGGCAAGGCTCTGATCGGGATGCTGGCCGATCTGGCCGATCTGTTCGAACAGAGTGTTGCCGAAGAAACGCCCATTCGCGCACTCGTCGGGGATGACCCCTCCGAGTTCGCGGAGGCCTTCCTCGACAACTACGCGGGCGGCAGTTGGATCCGCGCTGAGCGGAAGCGGCTGGCCGAGTCCATTGATCACGCGGCGGGCCTCGCGGACTGATCGCTGGCTCAACCGGCTCAACCGGCTCAGACGGGTCCCATGAACGACAACAGCCGCCTCACCCAAGGGGTGTGACGGCCGTTGCTATGTGCGGCGTGGATCCGGTAGGACCGCCTACCGGGAGAGCCCGTGCTTGTCCATGCTGTCCTTCTCCTGTGACTTGAACAGGTTGAAGCGCGGCAGGAACTTGTCCCAATCGATAATGTGCGAATCGAGCTCGGGGCCGTCGATGCACGCGTGCTTACGCACCGGCTTGCCCTCGATCTCGACGGGCACCATGCACGCCCCACACATGCCCGTGGCATCCACCATGATCGAGTTGAGGCTCGCGACGCACTTGACGCCGTAGGGCTTGCTGAGGTCGCTCACCGCCCTCATCATGAACGGTGGGCCAATGGTGACGATCTCGGCGAGTGTGTGGCCCTTGCCGGCCTTGTTCGCCTCGAGCATCTCCTCGAGCGGGCCAGTGACGAAGCCCTTGTAGCCAAGCGATCCGTCATTGGTCGCGTAAATTACGTCGAGCTGGTCGCCGTACTTAGCCTTGAGATCGGTGACTCGCTCACCCTCACCTACCCAAAACATGAGGTTCTCGCTGCGGAAGCCCGCGATGAGCGTGACGTGGTTCCCGCGTTCGAGGTGAGTCCTGGCGATGGGGTAGACGGGTGGCAGGCCCAGGCCGCCAGCCGTGAACACCACGGTCGAATCATCCGAGTAACGTTCGACGTGGCTAGGCAGGCCGAGTGGTCCCGCGACGCCCGCGAAGGCCTCTCCCACTTCCATCTTGTTCATGAGGATGCTCGACGTGCCCATGCCCTGGATCACGAGGCAGATGGTGCCAGCCTTCGTGTCCCAGTCCGCGAGCGTGAGCGGAATCAGTTCGCCGCCGTCCCAGGGGAGCACACGCACAAACTGCCCCGCCTGCGCAGAGTCTGCAATGACGGGTGCCCGCACCGTGAACTCCACGATGCCATCGCTCAGTTGGCGCTTGGCCACGATGGTCGAGGCCGTGAGGCTGCGCTCAGAGTACGCGAGAGCCTTGGACACCATGGAGGGAACCTGCGTCAACGGGATGTCGAGAGCGCCCAGGATCTCCCTGGCTGCGCTCTGGCCGTCTCCGGCCGCGTTGACAGCCGTGGACCCGCCACGCTGGGCGTCGCCGCCCGTGTAGATGCCCTCGAGCGAGGTTTCCTGCGATCCAGCATTCTTGACGTTGATGGTGCCCCACTTGGACGTCTCGAGCCGGGGCTCGGAGTCCTTGATGATCGGGTTCGAGGCATTTCCCAAGGCCATGATGACAAGGTCGGCCTTGATGGTCTCTGTTTTGCCAGTGCTGACGGGTGCCCTGCGCCCTGAAGCATCGGGCTCGCCCAGTTCCATCTGGTCAACGATCGCAGCTTTCACAAAGCCGGTGTCGTCTCCCAGGAACTCGGTGGGCCCCGCAAGCTGCTTGAGCGCGATGCCCTCTTCGAGCGCGTGGTGCAACTCTTCGACACGTGCTGGCATCTCGGAGCGGCCCCTGCGGTACACGATGGTGACGTTGCCGCCAAGTCGACGCGAGGTGCGTGCCGCATCCATTGCGGTGTTTCCGCCGCCGATGATGAGGATCTCCTTGCCCTTGATGTCGGGCAGGGGAGTCTCATAATCCTCTTTGAGGCCCTGCATGAGGTTCACGCGTGTCAGGAACTCGTTGGCGGACATGACGTTGAGCAGGTGTTCCCCTGGCACGTTCATGAAGCGAGGCAGGCCTGCCCCTGTACCCACAAAGATCTTCCAGAATCCAGCGTCGCGCAGGTCTTGAAGCGTGGCCGTCTTGCCCACCACGAAGTTCATGACGAACTTGCCGCCAAGGAGGCGGATCTTCTCCACGACGTCGTCGATGAGGTTGTTTGGCAGGCGGAACTCGGGAATGCCATAGCGCAGAACCCCACCCAACTGGTGGAACGCCTCGAACACGGTGACGGGGTAGCCCTCGACGGCGAGCAGGTACGCATTGATGAGGCCTGAAGGGCCAGAGCCGACGATGGCGACCGGAGGCTTGGTGCCTTGCTTCCACGGGTCGGCGAAGCCTGCGAAACGCTCCTGGTTGGCATCGGGGAAGAGCAGTTTCTCGCGCTGAGGCAAGAAGAACTCGATCTGTCCGATCGACATCGGCACCTTGAGAATGCAAGATCCCTGGCACTGCAACTCCTGCGGGCATACACGGCCAGTGACATCGGGCAACGGGTTCGATGCCTGAATCAGTTCGAGCGCGCCACGGAAGTCACCATGGCCGATGCGATCGATCATCTCGGGGATGTGAATGCGAACGGGGCAACCGCCGATGCGCTCGTCGGTCTTCCTGTTGAGTGCGCCCACCTCACACGGACGCTCCTCACACTGCTTGTCGCGGAGCACCTCGAGCCACACGATGAGGTCCACCTCGCGAGCCGTCAAGCCCAGGTCCATGTAACCCAGGTAGCCCTTGTTGACCAGTTCGAAGTCCTCGGCCCTTACCTCGGGTTCCCTCACGTACGGCGCGATGGCGACGTTAGCTGGCCATGCAGCAGAGAGTCCCTTGAGCATCGGGTAGCGGTCCGACAAGACACGATCCACCGCGCGGATGAACGAGCGCTTCTTGCCCACAGGGAGGTCCCAGATGAACCGCATGAGCACGGTGCTTGCGTCGCCCTCGACGCACAGAAGGCTCCACAACGTTTCAAGGAATTCGTCGCTCAACTCGGGCTGCTGAAACTCCCATGCGGCCGCGGCGACCCCATCCTCAATGAACATGTCCCTGAAGATCGCGGGGTCTTGTACGAGCCGGCGCTTGAGGAGGTCGAGCTGTTGTTTGAACGTCTCGACCCCTACTGAATCCTCGAGGTCCTCGACCTCGCTCGTCGTTGCTTCGAGCGACTGCTTGGCATCCAGATAACGGCGCAGGTCCTCCTGGGGAGAGCCCACACCCGGGGCGGTTTCGTCGAGAATGCTCATTTGATGATCTCCGCGTCGCACGAGGACTTGACCCTGTCCATGCGCTTCTGAAGTTCAGGTGTCAGCTGAACAGAATCGAGCGAGCCAGGGATCATCGTGGCGATGATGCGCGATTCGCCATCGATGATGGTGACCTTCTTCTCGAAGAACTGGGGCAACTCCTGGTAGCACGTGCCGCAGTCGTTGCACTTGGGCTCGTCAGCGGGATCCAAGTAGATGGGTCCCTTGCCACTTTGTGCGGTCTCGGCGCACGACGGCGCTGCGACAGTTGCCGTGGCAGTTGCGGTGGCAACGGCGCCTTGGCTCGCCATCTGGAGCGGTACAGGGGTGCGTCCGCGCACTGGCGCCTTGCTCGATGCCGCGAGCGTCGACATGGCACGCGCGATGTCGTCGATCGAGCTCTCGCGCTCGTGGACCACCTCTTCGTACTGAGCCTTGAGTGCCTCCACCTCCTTGCGGTGTTCGCCAGTGACCTGGTCTTCATGCTGACCGGCCAAGTACTGCAGCGTTTGCCAGAAGCGCTTGCGTTCTTCAACGAGTGCCACGATCGCGTCGGTGCACGCGACCTTGATGAGACGCTTGTCGGCATCGGTCGCATACACGAAGGGGGTGAGCCCCTCGCGGGCGTCCGTGCTGAGCTCGGCGTATTCCGCGACGGGAATCGCGGTTGCTTCGTCTGCGGCAGCCAACTTGTGGAACTGCTTCTTGAAGCGCACCTCGCCAAGGGCGAACTCCGCGGGCGTCAGCGGCGTGGTCAGGAGCTCGAGCGAGCCGCCTTCGCCGATGTACTCCATCGTGCTCGTGGTCCACGTCTTGTTGATATCGGGGTTTCCGTCAAGACAGAACCTTTCGCGCAGAGTCGATCCCTTGCGGGGATCGTGCACGAACAGCGGGGCCATGCGGCTCTCGACCGCGAGTCGCGAACGCGAGTTCGACAGGTCCTCCGCGATCCCGTTCTCGGTGCCACACGGCGTGTAGATGTCCATGACGGCCGCGCCGGACTGGTAGTTGAGCATCTGCATGGCCGTGGTCAGGAAGTGGCTGTGCAGCGCCGTCGAGGTGGCACTTGCGAACACACCAGGGTGGAACGACGCGAGCAGTGCAAGGTCCTTGCGGCCCTCGTGCTTGCCTTCGTGAGCCTTACCCACCCGCGCAAGGTCTGCATCCTGGCCGATGTATGAGGCCGTAGAAGCCTGCCCGCCCGTGTTGGAGTATGAGCCCGTGTTGAGCACAAGCATCTTGATGGGAGTGCCGCTCGCGAGGACGCGAGACATTGCGCCAAAGCCGATGTCGTAGCTCGCGCCATCCCCACCGATCGTGAGCACGTTCGGCATGAGGCCCAACTCAGCGGGCGTGAAGTCGCGCCACGCTAGCGTCCTCAGTTCCTTGCCGTCGACCGAGGGGTCGTAGGCGTCCTCAAGTTCGAGTCGCGCCTGGCGGATCGCCTTGACCTCGGGCACGTGCGCCGTGGAGATTCCCTCGAAGATCCCCGATGCGAGGGGCTGGGCATCCTGGAAGAGGCTATTGACCCACGGGTCGAGGTACGGGGTGAAGGGCATTGTCGATGCGTAGACCGAGCTGCAGCCAGTAGAGGTTGCGACCACGGTGGGGGCTGGGCCTCCACCTGTGGGGCCTGCCTCGGACAGGTAGAGGGCCTTGTCGAGTTCGACGAGGACTGCGCCGATGCGCGCGTGGCGCTCGGAGTCTGCCTTGCCCAGACCGTCTTGCTTGGCCTGGAGCTTCTCGATGAGTTGCTCGAGGTCGGCCACGTGGGCCGCCCTGCGCTCGTTGCCGAGTGCGCGGCTCATCGACGTCACGAGCCTGATGGCCGTCACCTCACCGCAACCGCGGCAAGCGCCATGGCCACCCGTGGTGGCGTAGTAGTTGGTGTGATCGAGCAGCATGCGCTTGATGTCACCGTCGATGGTTGTGGAGCCCTCGGTGAAGCGCTTGGGGGTGTTCGGCAACGCGGCCATCACAGCAAAGCGCTCTTCCATCGTGGCAAGCACGTCCTCGTCCTGGTCGACGGTCGTGAGCGCACCCGCGCCACAGACCTCGACACACTGGAGGCAACCGGTGCACTTCCATGGGTCGATCGCCGCGGAGAAGAGGCCGCCGGTACCTGGGGTCTCCTTCTCCATCGCGTCGAAGAACGGACGCGTGCGGGCCACGGGGAACGTCGCAAGGTGGGTCACCAACGCGTCGAGGTTGTGACGCATGGACTTCTCGGTGGTGTCGAGGCTCTGAGCGGCCTCTGCGACTACCAAGGAGAAATCGGTGGCGGTCTTGTCCTGGCGGTAGGCCTCACGGACTCGCTCAGCGAGCGGGTAGACCTGAGCACGCAGCGCCTCGCGCTGTGCGTCGGTGGCCTCGATGCTCGCGATTCCAGTGAGCAAGAGGTCGTGGATCTCGTGGACAGTGTTGGGGATGGCAACGTCAGGGCAGACCATCGCGCAGTCAAGACAGCCCGTGCACGCCGAGGCGTTGAAGACAGGCGCCACGCGGCGGAACAGGCCCTTGTCCTTGGTTTGGCCCGTTCCCACAGGCATGAACATTCCGGTACCAGGCAGAACGGGAGATTCGCCGATGGTTCCCTCGCGGAACGGCCGCGCCATCAGGTCTTCGTAGTACTCCGGGTCGAAGAGGTTGCTGGCGCGGGGCTCGGATGCCGTGGGGCACATCGAGGCCGAGAGAGCGCCCATGGCAAGCATGGGCATCGACTTCGTCTTGTCCGCTTCCACGAATTCGGGCTGATCGTATTCAACCGCCACTGTGGCGGCGATGCCGTCCCTGATGACAAGCATGTTGGCGTCGACTACAGCGTCGCCCTTGCCGCCAAACTTCTTGGCAATCTGGCCGCGTACCTTCTCAAGGATGACGTCTTCGGAGGCACCGGACGACACCCTGTCGACGTGGCCAGCGACGGCGCCGATGAACGCGATGCCCATCATGCGAGTCTCGAGCTCGACGGTGGGTGCGTGCTTCTTTGCGACAGAGAAGGCGTCCACCACCATGAAGTTGATGTGCTTCTCACGGATGCTGCGGCGCGCGTACGACGGCAGCGACCGCCACACGTCAACGGGAGCGAGGTCTGATTGCAGGATGAACGTGCCACCCTCGACCAGGCCCTTGAGCGGGTTGGTGTGGACGAACGCCTGGTGGTCGGGGGAGATGACTACCTCGACGTCTTCGAGTTCAGCGTTGGTGAAGAGCACGGTCTCGGGGCTCAGCGTGATGTAGTAGTTGGTGGGCGCACCGCTCTTTTCGGAGCCGTACTTGGGCGCCGACTTTGAGTGCATGTCGAGCACTCCCGCGAGGATGTCAGTCAACAGCTTGCCAGAGGCAACCGTGCCGTAACCGCCCACGGAGTGGAAGCGGATGCGCAGGGCCGATGCCGGAAGCAGGCCCGCGGGGTTGTCCTCGGTTTCGAGCGCCATCGCCTCGGTCTCGGGGTAGGCCGCACGCAACCTGTCCTCAAGTGCCGCGAGAGTTGGTGCGGAGTCCTTGCCAAAGAACTGCGAGCCCAAGTAGATGAGCGGCGTGTTCTTGCCATCCGCCATGTGCTTGAAAGCGGCGATCAGGTGGCGCGGCTGCACGTCGTGGCCACCGAGACCAAAGATCGCGGTGGTGAGCGAGGGCGTTTTGGCGAGCGCGGGGATGCCAGCGTGCTGAGGGTGCTCCGCATTGGCGCGGGCCTTGAAGAGTGACTGGGTCACAAAGCGCGTCAGGGCCGTCTCGTCGGAGCGCTCGAGCAC
>SWCB01009693.1_pt2 | contig 24782 bp, 17 predicted proteins | sample 4692901 | NCBI WGS metagenome assembly SWCB01 (sample SAMN10267276, study PRJNA491770) | bioreactor metagenome | isolation source: DHS bioreactor inoculated with subseafloor sediment | place: Japan: off Shimokita Peninsula | collected 2006-08 | reverse complement strand
GGATGTCAACCTGCGCGGCACCATCATCAGCGGCGTCCTGGACATTCGTGGCAACGCCTCCATCGTCGGTTCTTTGCTCATGACTTATGCCCCAGTCGTGGGAGAGGGCTCCCTGGCCTACGGCGGCAACCCGGCCGGCTTCAACTCCACCTTCGGCTACTTCGGCCCCGACGACGGCGACGGCGAATCCGTGGCCCCCCACACCCTGACCGACACCGACGGCGACGGCATCATCGATGTCGGTGAGGACTTCGACGGTGACGGCGTCGCCGACCCCTGGGAAGGCTACGCCAAGATCAACATCATCTACGATCCGGACATCCCCCTGCCCGACGGCCTCATGACGCCCCTGCAGGTCGTGCTCGATCCCTACAGCTATCGGGAGGGCCTGTAAATGAAACGGACCGCTCGCTTGCGCCCCGTCCGCCGTGCCTTTAGCATGATCGAAATGCTCCTGGCCTTGTCCATCACCTCCATGCTGCTCACCGCGACCATGGTGGCGCTCGACGCCTCCTTCAAGGGCTACCAGCTCACCACCGAGTCGGCCTCCACGCATGTCGTCTCGCGCATCATGATGCACCGACTGCTGGCGATGATTCGCACGGGCACCGACTTCGGCCCCTTCCCGGCGAACCCGCTGCTGGAGCCGACCATCGAGTCGGACTACATCCAGATGCTGACCGATGAGGGCGATGTGCTGGAGATCCGCTATGACGCCGACCTCCAGCAGATCAACGCCGTCATCAATCCCGGCACGGTCGATGAAGACGTGCAGCCCATGCTGGGCGGTGTCTCCGCCTGCTCTTTTGAACTGACCTACGACATTGGGGCCCGGCTGCGTCAGGCCTCGATCGACATCACCATCGTGCCCAACGACGATGTGAGCTTGTCGGTGGAGGGCGATGAGAACGTGCCGCCGATTCGGCTGGTCGCTTCCGTCTCCCCGCGGCGCCTGGATGAGGGTGGCTAAGGTCAGCTCGCCGCAGCGCCTGGAGTCGGATCAAGTCAACTATAGCGGGCGACGCTTGACTCACGGAGGGAGCTGAGCGAGCCGCCGCGTCCACGCGAGCGGCCTTGGTGGGCACGACTTCTTGCAGCGACGCCGCAGACCGCGGTAGGGGACGACGCGGCTCGCGCTCCTGCCCCAGCGGATGTCCAGCCGTTCAGTCTTCGCTCTCAGCGCGCGAAAAGGACGCTTGGTCCTTTCGGACCAAGCGCCTGTTTGCCACAAAGACGTTCGCTCGCAAGTGCTGTCCTGTGCCTAACTCTTGCGGCGACGCGTCAGCAGACCGAAGCCTGCCAGCGCCAGTGGCGCCAGCGACCCCGGAGCAGGGACTGCGGTGATCATCTGTTGGGAGATGCCGCCCCACGTGCCCGCGGGGGGCGTGACTTGATTGGCACCATCCCAGAACAACTCGTGTTCGTTGAAACCAAGCTGCGGATCGGTCTCCATGAGGCCGAACTGGGTATTGGCGTTGGTGAATCTCCAGTCGAACTCGACTCGTCCCGTCGGTTCCACCATCAGGTCGGCTGTGAAGGAGACGACGATGGTGTTGAAGCCTTCATTCCCGGTGAGGTTGACGAGATAGGAAGAGACCTCAACCGTCCCCGTGGCATCGTAGAAGGTCACGTAGAGGCGACCGTCTTCGCCCGGGTTGTTCGGATTGCCGAAGCCAGCCCGGAACGCGTGCGTGACAAGCGTCTGCGTCGTGTCGATGCCGAATGCCATCTCGTAGTCGTCGGTGAGCGTCGATTGGGGATCAAACAGCTGGTCCGTAACGAAGTTCTGCCCGTCACCATCGTTGTCCTGGCCGTAGAGCGCCTCGTAGGCCAGGACGGTGTCGTCCGAGCGCGGACCATCACCGCCCCCGAGCAAATCGGCGTCCGCGGGGCCGTCCGTCTGCCAGGACTCACCAGTGTCTGGGTTAACGAGGAAGTAGAGGGGTTGCGGATTGGGATCCGCCGTGGCCAAGCCGGCTGTGGCGACCAGCAAGGCCGTAGAAACAAATGTCTGCAGCGGCAAATTCATTGCTCGCTCCTCTCTCGATACAACAGCTCTTCCGCACCGATCCCCTGTGCAAAGATCGAGCGCGGTGAGCGGGGGTCAAAACGAAAACAACGTCAGACATATGCTGACGTGCTTCGATGCGACCCTCGCTCTGACTCAGAATGTCGGAAAAGGAATGGGCCTGCCAACCTGACTCGAAAACAGGACCGAATCCAGATCCCTGTGCGATGTCCGCTGGAACGGACAAAGAGACTATACCCCGGTTCCAAGGGGACACAACCGCTTTTGGCGCAGTTGGCGCAAAAAGCGCCGCGGGACCGGCTTCCCCAACCTGCCTGGCCGGTATCGCCCACGGGTGGATCGGCCGGCGAACCTCGCCACCGGCAACTCCGGAATCGGGGCGATCGTCTAAGGCAATCGCTATCATGGCCGGACCTGCACCACGCGTACAAGGAGTTCGCCATGCGTATCTGGATCGACGGACAGCTGATACCCCAACAAGATGCGAAAATCAGCGTCTACGACCACGGACTGCTCTACGGCGACGGCTGTTTCGAAGGCATCCGCATCTACAACAAGCGGATCTTCAAGTGTCAGTCACACATCGATCGGCTCTATCGCAGCGCTGAACTCATCCATCTGGAGATCCCCTACAGCAAGGACGAGATCGACCAGGCCATGCGCGATTGCATCGCGGCCAACGAACTCACCGACGGCTACATCCGTCTGGTGGTGACGCGCGGCCCGGGCGACCTCGGGCTCAACCCCTTCCTCTGCAAGCGGCCCACCGTCATCTGCATCGCGGACAAGATCAAGCTCTACCCGGACAGCTTCTACGAGGAGGGGCTGGGCGTGGTCACCGCCAAGCGCATCCGCGTCGATCCCCGCGCCCTCGACCCGGCGGTCAAGAGCCTCAACTACCTCAACAACATCCTCGCCAAGATCGAAGCCATCAACGAAGGCAAGCTCGAAGCCATCATGCTCAATCGCGAGGGCAAGGTCTCCGAGTGCACGGGCGACAACCTCTTCATCGTCAAGGACGGCTCCGTCCACACCCCGCCCACCAGCGCCGGCATCCTGCATGGCATCACCCGTGCCTTTGTCCTCGAACTCTGCGGCAAGCTGGGCATCACCGCCGTCGAGCGGGACATGGAGCTCGAGGAAGTGCGTCAGGCCGACGAGGTCTTCCTGACCGGCACCGCCGCCGAGATCATCGCCGTCACCCTGGTCGACGAGACGACGGTCGGCGACGGCAAGCGCGGCCCGATCACCGCCAAGCTCAACGAGGCCTTCCGGGCGGCGGTGCGTGAGAACGCCCCGGAGGATTGATCCTCCGCCTTCAGCCGGGCCCAGCTTCGATTGACCTACCAGAGCCGCCCGCGTCGCGGCTCTTTCCTTTGGAACTCGCGCATGTCCGACAAGGCCCTGAGCCACGCCCAGATCGCCGCCGCCGTTCAGCAGCATGTGCGGACGCTGCGTCTGCTCGGGGTTGAGGCGGTGCCTGCCGGCGCGGGCGAGTCCCTGGCGGTGAGGGCCGTTGAGTCCCGCGAGGTCGAGGCGCTGCCGGTCGTAACAACCGAGAGTGAGCCGCCGGCGCAGGAGCCCGTCATGACGGATGAGACGATCCTTGAGAGGGACGAGGCGGCGGCACCCTCGCCGTATGCGACTATGAGCCGCGAGGAGAAGCAGCAGGCGCTCGATGCTCTCCGCGAGGAGCACGACCGCGAGTGCCCGCATTGCACCCAGGCGACGGCGCACACGCAGACGGTCTTCGGCGAAGGCAGCGCCGATGCGGGGCTCATGTTCGTCGGGGAAGCGCCGGGCGCGGAAGAGGATCGCCAAGGCCGGCCCTTTGTCGGCCGATCAGGTCAGAAGCTGACCGAGATGATTGAGGCGATGGGCTTTTCGCGCGAAGAGGTGTACATCGCCAACGTCTTGAAAGCGCGCCCGCCGGACAACGCCACCCCCACGCTGGCGGAAGCGGCGAAGTGCGGGCCCTACCTGCGTCGACAGATCGAGATCATTCAACCCAAAGTCATCGTGACCTTGGGCGGGCCGGCGGCGAAACTCCTGCTCGAAACTCGTCTGGGTGTCACCAAGATTCGCGGCACCTGGCACGCGTACCAAGGCACGCCGGTGATGCCGACCTTCCATCCCGCGTACTTGCTGCGGCAATACACGCCGGAGAATCGCCAGAAGGTGTGGTCGGACCTGCAGGCGGTCTTGCAGCATTTTCCCGAGAAATCGTGAACGGCTGCTGGCCTTCCTCGCAGGCGCGTAGTATTCTTCTCGCAGTCAACCACGACCCCCACGAGGCCTGGCGTTCGGGATTCGCTCCTGAACGCTGGGTTTTTTGGTGAAGCGACTGAGAGCGCTTGTGACCTTGCATGCTGACAGTTGAATGGGAGTGCCTGGGCTCGCGCGTCGTTCCCTACCCAACCTGCGCCACGTAGCGGTACACCAGGCAGATCCAGCGCGAGTAGAAGTCGAACTGGCCCAGGCCCTGGGCGTGCGTGGTTCCGTAGGCCACGGCGTCGCGGCCGGTCATGAAGCTGCCGGACGGTGGTTTGAAGAGCGAGTAGAACTCGTCGAGCGTCGCCTGCGGCGCTTCCCGGGCGAGGCGCTGGCTCATGAGGTCGGCGTTGAGGCGATCCGCACGGTCGCGCTGCTTGCCCAGGACATGCCAGGCGAACTTGTCGCCGTTGATACGAAACCACAGCCCCTGGTCGGTATGGATATCGATGAGTTCGCTGGCCTTGTGCACAACGGTGGAATCGCTCGGGCTGGTGGGGCGGGTCTCGCCGGCGTCGCCGACCTGTGGTGGCAGGCGGATGTAGCCATAGCCGGCGGTTCGTGAGGCGAGGTCGCCGACGCTGAGCGAGGGCCGGGAGCGGCGCGTTTCGGAGCGGGCCGAGGCGCGGATAATCGTCTGAATGGCAGCGATGGGCAGGAACGTCGAAGGCCCCCTCCAGAGGTCGATCTGGTACCCCTCGGGGACGGCGGTCATGAACTTCACCAGCATGGGCGCGCCGAGGGCAGCAAGCCGACCGGCGGAGACGCTGATCGCCTCGACGCCCCGCCGGCGCAAGCGCCGGACCAGATTGGCGGATTGTGATTCGTCCATGCGGCCGAGAATCTGCGGCGGTTTCTTGGCCAGCCGCTGCTGCACCGTCAGTTGATCCAGGCCCGCGGTGTCGGCGATGACCGCTAGGAAACCATCCCAGTCCAACTCCGGCGATTCCGCCACGATGGTGAGGTAGGCGTGTTGTTCTCGGGACTCGGGCATGACATGCATCAATGTACACGCAAGCGCTCTATCCGGCATGTCCAAGGTTGCTGGCGAGGCGACAGGCGAGGCGCCGGCAAGCGGCGCCAGAGGGGCTGCTGGCGCCGCCAGGGAATCGATCGTACCGGGCCTTTCGCCTGCAACATCGGGGCCGTTTCACCGGTAGTGTGCAAGGAAGGTGTGGGAGAGAGAGACATGGAGATTGGGATGATGCGCTGCCAAGCTCGCCTTGTCGGTCTATCCAGTTTGCTTGCGTTTGCGCCCTTAGTCGGTGTCTGCTGGAGCGAGACGCAGCCTGCGTCCGGTTCCGCCGCGGTGGCGACCCGCACTGTCGTGCGCCTGAGCACGCCGCCGACGCGCACGGGAACCGTCGAGATCGACGAAGCGAGTTTGTATTACGAGGTCTTCGGCGAGGGCCGGCCCGTCGTTTTGTTGCATGACGGCCTGCTGCACCGCGTCGCCTGGGACGACCAGGTCGACGCGCTCGCCGCGGACCATATGGTGGTGCGCTACGACCGGCGCGGCTACGGCGACTCCTCGGCCCCGACGCAGCCCTTCTCCAGCATCGACGACCTGGCCCTGCTGCTGGATGAGCTGAAGATTGAGAAAGCCGCCGTCGTCGGGTCGTCAGCGGGGGCGATCCTGGCGCTCGACTTCACCTTGGAGCGCCCCGAGCGCGTGGAGACGTTGGTGCTTGTCGGGGCGGTGGCGGACGGCATGCCCTACACCGGCCAGACCATCCGCCGCTACCGAGCCACCCTCAGCCAGGACCCGCAGGAAGTCATTGAACGCTGGTATCAGGACCGGTTCCTCTTCGCAGCGGAGAACCCCGAGGCCCGGGAGCGTTTCCGTGCAGTGCTGGAAGCATCGCCGCACAACGCCCTGGCCCTGATGCAGCGCCTTGATCGCTCGCGCGGGACCCGTGCCATCGAGCGGCTGGATGAGATCCGCATCCCCACGCTCATCATCACGGGTGAGTTCGACAGCCCCGACACCCACGCCAATGCCGGGGCCATGCAGGTCGGCATCGCCACCTCTCAGCGCACGGTGATGGAAGGGGCGGCCCACTTCCCCTACATGGAGAAGCCAAACGAGTTCAACGAACTGCTCGTTGACTACCTCGGGCGCACCAGCCGACCTGTGCTCGTTGCGGAGTTGGCGGAACTCGACTTCGAGTGCGGTTTCGCTGACGTCGACGGCGCGGCGATCTACTACGAGTGCCTGGGTGAGGGCGAGCCCCTCGTCTTGATCCACGGCGGTTCGATCGATCGACGCATGTGGGATCCGCAGTTCCGGTCGCTGGCGAAGAAGTACCGCGTGATTCGCTACGACGTGCGAGGGCATGGCCTGTCGCCCAGCCCGCCCCTCATGTACTACGACTTCGAGGATCTGAGCGCATTGCTCACACATCTCGGCGTCGAGAGTGCTCATGTCTGCGGCTTGTCGATGGGGGGCCGGATCGCCATCGACTTCGCCATTGCCCATCCGGAGATGACGCGTTCGCTCATCGCGGTCGGACCGGCGTACTCGGGCATCCGCTTCCAGGGCGAGGACTGGCAGGCCTATCTCGATGAACTGCTCCCGGCCTACAACGCCGGTGATGCGGCGGCCTGCCGCGAGATCTTCCTCAAGGCCTGGACGATCGGCCCCAACCGCGAAGCGACGGAGGTGGATCCGCAGGTCCTGGCCCACGTGCGGGAGATGTTGGTGTACGGTTGGGACGACAGCCGCAACCTCGGGCAAACGCTGCCCACCACGCCGATCGCGGCCGAGATCTTGGGCGAGATCGACGTGCCTGCCTTGCTTGTACTGGGCGAACTCGACATGTCGGACATCGACCTGGCGGTGGAGACGCTGCACAGCGAGTTGCCACGGTCGACATTGGTGAGGATTCCCGGGGCGGCCCACATGGTGAACCTGGAGCAGCCGGAGCTTTTCGATGAAGCGCTCTTGTCCTTCTTGGAGGAGGTCGACGGAGCGGAGGAGGAGACGGACTGACGCTTCCACGCGGCCGCCGCGTGACCTGAGCGACGATGTACGCTCTCTCTTAGTGTCGTTGGGGGAAACCGGCCTCGTGAGGGTGATAGAACGAAGGAAAGTCCAGACGGAAACGCCTGGGCTCTCCTTCTGCGCTTACCAGCCCAACACGTAAGCGAAGATGAGGGGGGCGACGATGGTGGCGTCGGACTCGATCATGTAGCGAGGGGTGTCGACGTCGAGCTTGCCCCAGGTGATCTTCTCCGTGGGGATGGCCCCGGAGTAGGAGCCGTAGCTCGTGGTGGAGTCGCTGATCTGGCAGAAGTAGGACCAGTAGGGGCAGGCGAGGCGCAGGTCCTGGTGAATCAGGGGCACGACGCAGATGGGGTAGTCGCCGGCGATGCCCCCGCCGATCTGGAAGAAGCCCACGCCGCACTTGGCTTCGTCAATGGGCATGGTCTCGGCGTCGACGATGTTGCCATCTGGCGAGCCCGCCTCGTCCGGGGCTTCCTTGTAGATGTCCTTGCCGGTGGTGGTCTTGGTGTACCAGTTTGCCAGCTTGGCCATGTACTCCAGCCCCGAGCGAACGGTGTGGGGCGACTTGATCTCGCCGGTCACGAGGTGGGCGACGAAGATGTTGCCCAGCGTCGAGTCTTCCCAGCCGGGCACGAAGATGGGCAGGTCCTTCTCGGCGGCGGCGATGAGCCAGGAGTGCTTGGGGTCGATCTGGTAGCTCTCTTCGACGAGCTTCTCGCGGAGCAGTTGGTAGAGGTACTCGTGCGGGAAGTAGCGTTCGCCCGCCGCCTCCGCCCGCTGCCAGAGGGCGAGGATGTGCGGCTCGATGGCGCGGAAGGCGGTGTCCTCGGGGATGCAGGTGTCGGTGACGCGGTTCAGGCCTGCCTGCTCAAGGTCCTTCTCCTGCTGGGGCGTGAGGTTGCGCCAGTCGGGGATCCGGTGGTAGTGGTCGTGAGCCACGAGGTTGAAGACGTCTTCCTCGAGGTTGGCCCCGGTGCAGCAGATGGCGTGGACCTTGTCCTGGCGGATCATCTCGGCGAGGGAGAGACCGAGTTCCGCCGTGCTCATCGCCCCCGCCATGGCCAGGAACATCTTGTTGCCCTGCTCAAGCTGCGCCACGTACCCCTCGGCGGCGTCGCGGAGGCTGGCGGCGTTGAAGTGGCGGTAGTGCGTCTTGATGAAGTCGGTGATGCTCATGGCGGCCTCACGGGGGCGGTTGGGTGTGGGAGTAGCCGGGGGGCATCATAGCAGTGGCGGCGAGAGTGCCCTCGGAAGAGGCACCGCCTCGGAAAAGGTGTCGGATACCTTTTTCGCACATCACAAAAGGTATCCGACACCTTTTCTTGGTGGGGCCGACTCGGGTGGAGGAGGCAACCGTCCTTCCCATTTCGGCTACGCTGGTGGCGCTGCGGGACCGATCCCACCACCGATGCGGAGAGCCGACCCATGCCTACCCACGAATTGGCGGGACAGCCTGCCCCCCCAGACATGCTGATCGATGTCGACGCCCTCGTCGCAGCCTACTACGACCGCGAGCCCAACATTGATGAGCCGCGGCATCTGGTCAGCTTCGGCACCAGCGGCCATCGCGGCACCTCCCTCGCCCAGTCCTTCACGGAAGCCCACATCCGCGCCATCACGCAGGCCATTTGTGACTACCGCGCCGGCAATGGCATCGACGGGCCCGTCTTCGTGGGCAAGGACACGCACGCCCTCTCCGACCCGGCGCAGCGGACGACGATCGAGGTGCTGGCGGGCAACGAAGTGGAAGCGATCGTGCAGGCGGACGACGAGCCGACCCCGACCCCGGTCATCTCCTACGCGATCCTGAACTACAACCGGGAGGGTGACGCCGCCCCTGCGGACGGCATCATCATCACGCCCTCGCACAATCCCCCCTCGGACGGCGGTCTCAAGTACAACCCGCCCAACGGCGGTCCCGCCGACACCGATGTGACCGACTGGATCCAGAAGCGGGCCAACACCCTGCTGCGGGCGGGCAACATCGATGTGAAACGGATGGTCTACGAGCAGGCCATCGACGCCCCGACGACGATCGTGCGCGACCTCATGACGCCCTACATCGACGCTCTCGATTCCATTGTCGACATGGAAGCGATCAAGGGCGCGGGACTCAGGCTGGGCGTCGATCCCCTGGGCGGGGCGGCAGCGCGCTACTGGGAGCACATCGCCGAGCGCTTCGGCCTGAACATCACCGTTGTCAACGACCGCGTCGACCCGACCTTCCGCTTCATGACCGTCGATCACGATGGCAAGATCCGCATGGATTGCTCCAGCCCCTTCGCTATGGCCAACCTCGTGGGGCTGAAGGACCGCTACGACGTGGCCTTCGGCAACGACCCGGATACGGACCGGCACGGCATCGTCACCCCGTCAGTCGGGCTTCTTAACCCCAACCACTACCTGGCGGTGGCGATTCAGTACCTCTTCCAGAGCCGCGGTGACTGGCCCCAGGCGGCGGCGATTGGTAAGACGCTGGTCAGCAGCAGCATGATCGACCGCGTCGCCCAGGCGATCGGCAGGCAGGTCGTGGAGGTACCGGTCGGCTTCAAGTGGTTCGTCGGCGGGCTCTTCGACGGGTCCCTGGGATTCGGCGGCGAGGAGAGCGCTGGGGCGAGCTTCCTTCGCCGGTCAGGCGGCCCCTGGTCGACGGACAAGGATGGCATCATCCTGAACTTGCTCGCCGCCGAGATCACCGCCGTCACCGGTACGGACCCGGGCGAGCACTACCGGGCCTTGGCCGAGCGCTTTGGGGCTCCGTCGTATCGGCGGGTCGACGCTCCGGCGACTCCCGAGGAAAAGGCGGTTCTCAAGAAGCTCAGCCCCGAGGCAGTCGTGGCGAGCGAGCTGGCCGGCGACCCCATCACCGCCCGCCTCACCCAGGCGCCCGGCAACCAGGCCCCGATCGGCGGGCTCAAAGTCACGACCGAGCAAGGCTGGTTCGCGGCCCGGCCGTCGGGCACTGAGGACATCTACAAGATCTACGCCGAGAGTTTCCAGGGCGAGGAGCACCTCAGTCGCATCATCGAGGAAGCGCAGCAGATCGTGAAGCAGGCCCTGCAGGCCGGGGCGGCGGTCTGACGGAATCAGCGAGCGTCCCAGGCGCTGGCGCTGGTAGAGTGTGGGCCAGCCCTCCGGTCACACGCCCAAAGCAGAGCCCATGCCCAAGAGAAGCGCCTTGAAAGCTCGCCAACCGCAGAAGATTGACATCAGCAGCGCCGAGGAAGCCCCGCGCGCCCGGCCGGCCGGCCTGCGCGTGGTCGACGATGATCCCTACCTTGAGCCGTACCAGGACGCCCTGCGCTGGCGACACGAGAGGTACCACGAGCTTCTGGAGCGCATCGTCAAGTCGGAAGGATCACTGCTTGAGTTTGCCCGGGGGCACAAGTACTTCGGCTTCAATCGCGGCGAGCACGAAGGTCAGCCGGGCCTGTGGTATCGGGAGTGGGCTCCGGGCGCGGAGAGTCTGGCGCTCATCGGCGACTTCAACAGTTGGGACCGCACCGCCAATCGTTTGCAGCGGCGGCACGGATCGCATCCCCGCCTACATGAACCGCGCCTTCTACGAAGAGCAGGCGGGCGCTTTCACCGGCGAGTTCTGGCAGCCCGAGCAGGAGTACGAGTGGAAGAACCCGGTGCCCCCAATGCCCGGCGCCCCGCGCGTCTATGAAGCGCACGTGGGCATGGGGCTGGAAGAGCAGCGCGTGGGGACCTATCGCGAGTTCGCCGCCCAGGTGCTGCCCCGCATCGCCAAGTCGGGCTACAACGTCGTGCAGCTCATGGCGATCCAGGAGCACCCGTACTACGGCTCCTTCGGCTATCACGTCAGCAACTACTTCGCCCCCTCCTCGCGCTTTGGCACGCCGGAGGAACTCAAGGAACTGATCGACGTCGCGCACGGCCTGGGCCTGCGGGTGTTCATCGACATCGTGCACAGCCACGCGGTCAAGAACATCTTTGATGGGCTCAACCAGTTCGACGGCACGGACCACCAGTACTTCCACGCCGGCTTCCGGGGCAAGCATCCGGCCTGGGACTCGTGCCTCTTTGACTACTCCAGGTGGGAAGTGTTGCGCTTCCTGCTCAGCAATGTGCGCTACTGGCTGGAGGAGTTCCGCTTCGACGGCATCCGCTTTGATGGCGTGACCAGCATGCTCTTCCTGGATCATGGTCTGGATCGCGACTTCGTCGGCTACGACGCGTATTTTCACGGCGTTGACGAGGATGCGCTCATCTACTTGAAGCTCGCCAACCAGGTAGCGCACGAGATCCGCCCCGACGCCATCACCGTCGCCGAGGACATGTCGGGCATGCCGGCCCTGGGTTGTCCGGTCGAGGATGGCGGGCTCGGCTTTGACTATCGCCTGGCCATGGGCGTGCCGGACTATTGGATCAAGCTGCTCAAGGAGCGCCAGGACGAGAACTGGCAAATGGGCGAGCTGTACCAGACGCTCGTCAATCGGCGCCGGGGTGAGAAGTGCATCGCCTACGCCGAGAGCCACGACCAGGCCCTCGTCGGCGACCAGACGCTCGCCTTTCGCCTCATGGGCTCGGACATGTACTGGCTCATGAGCAAGGTGGTGCAGCACAACGTCGAGATCGAGCGGGGCCTGGCCCTGCACAAGATGATCCGCTTGGCGACCTTCTCCCTGGCCGGAGAGGGATATCTCAACTTCATGGGCAACGAGTTCGGCCATCCGGAGTGGATCGACTTCCCCCGCCCCGGCAACAATTACTCCTATGCCTTCGCCCGGCGGCAGTGGTCGCTCGTGGACGATCCGATCCTGCGCTACCACGATTTGGCAGCGTTCGACTACGAGATGGTGCTGCTCGATCGTGAGCTCGGCTTGCTCTCTGCGCCTTGGGCAAAGCCGATCTGGATCGACGAAGAAAAGCACATGATTCTCTGCGAGCGGGCGGGGCTCATCTTCGCCTTCAACTTCCATCCCAGCCAGTCCTACGCGCACTATCGGTTGGGCGTGGCGGAGGCAGCGGACTACGTCGTCATACTCAACACCGACGACCTCTTCTTCGGTGGGCACGGCATCGTCGCCAAGGGACAACACTATCCGTGTCAGGGTGAAGAGAGCCACGGCCAGGCCCAGAGCATCCAGATCTACGTGCCCTCGCGCTCGGCCCAGGTGCTCTGTCCCCGGGCCAAGCTCCCGGATCATTGGCGGGAATACCGGCTGCGCTAACCGCGTTCATTCCACAAGGCAGCAGGGGCCGTGACCTCCATCCGAGGCGCGCCTACCCTTCCGCTGTCGCACGTCTCATCGCCGTGTGGAGGAACGTTATGAATCGTCTTTTGACATGCTTGGTCTCCGGCTTGGTCCTCTTCGCTGTCGGTTGCGGCGAGAAGGTGGAACGCGCCGAGACCGGGAGGATCGAAGTGGCCAGCAGCGTCGAGAAGAGCGAGGGCAACGAGGTCGCCATGTTCGGGGCGGGCTGTTTCTGGGGCGTCGAGGCGGCCTTCCGCCGCGTCGAGGGCGTCACCGAGACCGCGGTCGGCTATGCCGGCGGCGCGGTGAAGAACCCGACCTACGAACAGGTCTGCCGCAAGGGGACCGGTCACGCCGAAGTCGTGCAGGTGCACTACGACCCCGAGGTCGTCTCCTACGACGACTTGCTGGACATCTTCTGGTCGAATCACGACCCCACGCAGCTCAATCGCCAGGGACCGGATGTCGGCGATCAGTACCGCTCCGTGATCTTTGTCTACGGCGAGGAGCAGCGGCAGGCGGCCCTGGCCTCGCGGCAGGCGCTGGAAGAGTCCGGCAAGCACCGCAAGCCGATCGTGACCCAACTGGAGTCTGCTCCCGAGTTCTATGTGGCTGAGGACTACCACCAGCAGTACCTGGAGAAGCGCGGCCTCACGACCTGCCACACGGGCTTGTCGGACGGCTGAAGCGCGGGAAGCTTCCCCTGTTTGCCAGATGTGCGGGGGGATCTGCTTCCGGGCGGGAAATGCGCCTGATCCGGTGGTGTTGGCGGCCCCGCCCATGCGGTACCATCTCGGCGAAAGGGAGGTACCGAGATGTCGCGTCCCCGCGTTTCCGTACTGCTGTTCGTTGCCGCGCTCTTCTGTGTCGGCTTCTCCGTTTCCCAGGCACCCGCACAGACCGACCCGCCCCCGGGCTTCACCGCCCTCTTCAACGGTGAGGATTTGTCCGGCTGGCAAGGCTTTGTCGGTGATCCGCTCAAACGTCGGGAGATGTCCCGGGCCGAGAGCCGCCTCGCCCAGCGCGATGCCGACGCCCGCTGCCGCCAGCACTGGAGTGTCGAGGACGGCGTGCTTTCCTTCGACGGCAAGGGCCAGAGCCTCGTCACCGACCGCGACTACCGCGACTTCGAACTCTACGTCGACTGGAAGATTGAGCCGGGCGGCGACAGCGGCCTCTACCTCCGCGGCACGCCCCAGGTACAGATCTGGGACAATCCCGCCGGCTCGGGTGGGCTCTACAACAACCAGACGCACCGCTCCTTTCCCATCTTCCCGGCGGACAACCCCGTCGGCGAGTGGAACACCTTCCGCATCGTCATGATTGGCGAGCGCGTGAGCGTCTGGCTCAACGACTTTTGCGTCGTCGAGAATACGCCGCTGGAGAACTACTGGCAGCGCGACATTCCCGTCTGCGACAGCGGCCTGATCGAACTGCAGGCGCACGGCTCGCCGCTTGCGTTCCGCAACGTCTTCATCCGCGAGATCCGCGACCCCAAGGCGGAAGCGGCGCTCCTGGAAGACACCCGCATGCAGTGGTGGCGCGAGGCGCGCTTCGGCATGTTCATTCATTGGGGTCTCTACGCCATTCCCGCAGGCACCTGGGAAGGTGAGCAGATCCCCGGCATCGGCGAGTGGATCCAGTATCGCGCCCAGATCCCCGTCGCGGATTACGAGCCCCTGCAAGGCCAGTTCAATCCCGAGCGCTTCGACGCCGAGGCGTGGGTGAAGATCGCCAAAGACGCCGGCATGAAGTACATCGTGATCACCAGCAAGCACCACGACGGCTTCGGGCTCTTCGACTCCAAGCTCACCGACTGGGATGTGATGAACAGCCCCTTTGAGCGTGACATCCTCAAGGAGCTCGCCGACGCCTGCGCCAAACACGGCATCAAGATGTGCTGGTACCACTCGATTCTGGACTGGCACCACCCGGACTATCTGCCGCGTCGCCCTTGGGATCCCCGGCCCGATGTCGAAGCGGACTTCGACCGCTACGTCGAGTTTCTGCATGGTCAGGTGCGCGAGCTGCTGACCAACTACGGCCCGATCGGCATCCTGTGGTTCGACGGCGAGTGGGAGCAAACCTGGACCCATGAACTGGGACGAGAGCTGTACACCCTCGTCCGCAAGCTGCAGCCTGACATCATCATCAACAACCGCGTCGACAAGGGTCGGCGTGGCATGCACGGGATGACGCGGGCTGGCGAATTCCTGGGCGACTACGGCACCCCGGAGCAGGAGATCCCCGCTACCGGTCTGCCTGGCGTCGACTGGGAAACCTGCATGACCATGAACAACACCTGGGGGTACAAGAGCGACGACGACAACTGGAAGTCGAGCGAGGACTTGATCCGCAAGCTCATCGACATCGCCTCCAAGGGGGGCAACTTCCTGCTCAACGTCGGGCCCACCGCTTTGGGCGAGATTCCCCAGCCCAGCGTCGAGCGCTTGCAGGCCATGGGCGCTTGGCTTGAGGTCAACGGCGAAAGCGTCTACGGCACGGAAGCAAGCCCCTTTAGCCGGCTCAAGTGGGGCCGGGCCACGCAACGGCCGCTCCCCAGCGGCGACACCCGCCTGTACCTGCACGTCTTCGACTGGCCTCAGGACGGCGCCCTCGAGATCGCCGGCCTGCTCAACGAAGCCAAGCAGGCCTACATTCTTGGCGACAAGCGACGGAACCTGCTGCCCGTCGAATCCGGCGAGGACATGCTCGCCATCAAGACGCCCAGCAAGCCCCTCAACGAGATCGCGACCGTCGTCGTCCTCGACATCGTCGGCGAGCCCGACGTGGCGCCTTACGTGATCAGGCCGCAGGCGGATGGCGTCGTCATGCTCAGCGCTGAGGACGCGGAGCTGGGCGGCGGCAGCGTGCGTCTCGAGGGCGAGGTTGGCGAGCAGAATCTGGGCTACTGGACCGGCGCGGAGGATGCGGCATCCTGGACGTTCAAGCTCAGCGAGCCCGGCGCCTACAACGTGCACCTTCGCTACGCCTGTGCCCCCGACAACGGTGGGAAGTTCAACATCGTCAGCGACGGCGCTCGGATTGCAGCCGAAGCAGTCAACTCGACCGGCTGGAGCGCCTACCGCACCGTCGATTTCGGCGTGATGCGATTCGGCAAGGCCGGCGTGCAGGAACTGCGAGTCGAACCTGTCGAGATCAACGCCGCCCTCATGAATCTGAAGTTCGTACGCCTCGTTCCGATCGATGAGGCGGCGACTCGGCCGCTCAATACGCTCACCGACGTCGAGAAGGCGGCGGGCTGGCAACTCCTCTTTGACGGCGAGAACACCGACGCTTGGCGCGGCTACCGCCGGGCTGGCTTCCCCGAGCAGGGCTGGGTTATCGAGGATGACTGCCTCAAGGTCGTCGGGGGCGGCAATGGCGGCGACCTCATGACCGTTGACGACTACGAGGAGTTCGAACTCGCGTTCGAGTTCAAGGTCTCGCACCAGGCGAATAGCGGCGTCATGTACCTCGTCACCGAGGAGTACGACTATCCCTGGCAGACCGGTCCCGAATTCCAGGTGCTTGATGATGTCGGCTACGGTACGAATCCGAGCGATAGTCACACGTCCGGCAACGTCTATGACCTCTACAACGGGCCTGCAGAGAAGGTCATCAAGGCGCGCGGCGGCTTCAACACCGCTCGCATCCGCCTCAAAGACGGCATCGTCGAGCATTGGCTCAACGGCATGCAGACCGCTCGCTACGATCTCAACGGCGAGGAATGGAAGGCGCGCGTCAAGGGCAGCAAGTTCAACCCCTACGAGAACTTTGGCACGCCCGGCCCGGGCCACCTCGTCCTTCAGGACCACGGCCACGACGTCTGGTTCCGCAACATCAAGGTTCGTGATCTCGCCAAGCCACTTCCCGGTGAAGTCACCCTCTTCAACGGCAAGAACCTCGATGGCTGGAGCGAGGTCTGGCAGGAAGGCGCGACGCCGGATGACTCCACCTGGAGCGTGCAGGAGGGCGTGCTCGTCTGCACCGGCAACCCGCGCGGGTACCTCAAGACCAACGCTGACTACGAGAGCTACGTGCTCACGCTCGAGTGGCGCTGGAGCCCCGTGACCAAGGCGATCGGCAACAGCGGCGTCCTCACCCGCATCACCGGTCCGGACAAGGTCTGGCCCACCTGCATCGAAGCCCAGCTCATGGCCAATAGCGCCGGCGACTTCTTCCGCATCGGCGACTATCCCATGCTGACCGAGCCGAATCGCAGCAAGGGCATCCGCGGCCAGAAGTCACACCACGCCGAGAAGCCCGTCGGCGAATGGAACCACTACGAGATCATCCTCAACGGCGAAGAGGTCAATCTCTACGTCAATGGCGAGCATGTGAACCACGGCTGGGCGGCGAAGGTGCTGGCCGGTCCCATCGCTCTGCAAAGCGAAGGCACGGAGATTCACTTCCGCAACGTGCGCCTGGCGCCGATTCGTTGAAATAGCAACCAGATCCATTCAACGGCGCGGGCTTGTCCCGCGCTTCTTCATGCCATCAGCGCCGAGCCCGTGGTAAACCCCGCCGCCAAGTGTGGCGGTGACACGGCCGAACGCACGTGGTTGGTTAACACATACACTTAGAGCGTCTTGCGCGATCGTGTTCTGTTTGGGATGATGTGCGGAGAGCAAGGAGGCTACAGCATGCCAATCCCCGTCGAGACGCGCAGGAAGATGGTAGCCGCGGTCGATCGCGGCGAGTCGGTGGCGTCGGTGGCAAGACGTTTTGAGATCACTGAACGCGGCTTGCACAAGCTCATCAAACGCTGTCGTGAACGCGGCACGCTCGAGTCCGCCAAGCCGGGGCCGAAGAAGCCGATCAAGCTCAGGCCGGCTGACGATGAGAAGTTGCAAGCGTTGATTCGGGAGGATCCCGGAATCACGCTGGCGGAGATGGTGCCGCACTTGTCGGTGAAAGTGGATCAGTCGACGGTGAGTCGGCGACTTAAGAAGCTGGGCATCTCACTAAAAAAAGTCGCTGATCGCGCGCGAGCAGACTCGGCCCGATGTGGTGCGGAGACGTCGAAACTTCGCGATTGCTCGTCGCTTCGTTGATCCCAAATGCTTTGTATCCCTCGATGAATCCGGGGCAAAGACCAACATGACCAGGGTCTACGGCCGCGCCCCGGTCGGCGAGCGGTGCCGCTTTTACAACGCTCATAGACATTGGCAAACGACGACGATGCTCAGCGCCATGCGTCCCGACGGCGTGATCCCCGAGGCGACGCTCTTGCTGCACGGGGCCATGAACGCCGCGACGTTCCTTGGCTACGTCCAGCAGTGTCTGGGGCCGGCATTGCGACCGGGCGACATCGTGTTGATGGACAACCTCAGTTCACACAAGGTCGCCGGTGTCGAAGAGGCCATTGAATCGGCGGGAGCGAGCCTCTGGTGGCTGCCGCCGTATTCTCCGGATCTAAATCCAATCGAGAAGCTGTGGAGTAAGGTCAAGGCCTGGCTCAAGCGAGCGGCGGCGGACACCCTTGATGGCCTGGTCCATGCCGCCGGCAACGCCTTCCGCAGAGTGAGCATCGACGAGTGCGCCAACTACTTCACGTCTTGTGGATACAGAACATGATTACGCAAAGTGCTCTAGCCCCGAAGCGAAGCGGAGGGCAAGGGGACCGTCCCGGGTACGGCGCGCAAAGAAAACCCCGCCGGGGTGGCGGGGTTCGTGGGGGTGTGGGATTCAGGATTGGTTTCAGCGCTGGACCATCGTGGTCGGGCCGGCCTCTTCCGCCAGGACGCGGGCCTGGAGCAGGAGCACCGCTGTCTCGAGCTGCGGGTCGATGCCTTCGTCCAACAGGCGCTGCGGGTCGGGACGCTCCGGATCGTCCGGGTCAAGCTGGGCGACCGGGGTGATGTCGGCTTCCTGGCGAATCTCCAGCAGCGAAATCAGTTGATCCGAGGTCATCCGCACGGTGATGTCCGGCTGCACACCCCAGCTCATGGCCCCGTCCTCGCGATGGATGGAACGGCCGCTGGGCAGGAGGTACTGCTGCTCGGTCACTTTCAGGTACGCCGCTCCGTAGTCGAGCGGGCGCACTTGCTGGACGCTGCCCTTCCCGTAGGAACGCTCGCCGACGATGATGGCCCGGTCGTGATCCTGCAGGCAGCCGGAGACGATCTCGCTCGCGGAAGCCGAGCCGGCGTTGACCAGGACCACCACGGGCAGGTCCGCCAAGGAGGCGCGGAAGGGTATGGCCCAGGTCGGCATGACGCGGCTGCGGTCGGCAACGCTGACCAGCTTGCCCTCGCTGACGAAGCGGTTGGAGATGCCGGTGGCGGCGCTGAAGATGCCGCCCGGATTGAAGCGCAGGTCGAGGACCAGGCCGTGCAGTTCGCCGTCCTGTTGCATGGTGGCGACGGCCCGATCGAACTCCGACACCGTCTCGCGGGAGAAGTTGGTCAGCCGCACGTAGCCGATGTGGTTGATCGGATCAATCAGGTAGTCCCAGTCGGTCTCGCCCTTGCCGGTGCGCTTCCAGCCCTTGGCGCTATAAAGCGGGATGCGATCGCGGGTGAGGACGAAGTCAATCATCTCCTCCTTGCCTTCGCGCTCGACGCTGAGGGTGACGTCGGTGCCGCGCTCGCCGGTGATCTGATCGACCGCCTGGTTGAGCGAGATGCCCACCGTCGATTCACCGGCGATGAACCGGATGAGGTCGCCGCGCTTCATGCCGGCTCGCTGAGCGGGGGTGCCGTCCAGCGGCGCTACGACGCGAAGCTGGCGGGAGTTGTCCAACTCGATCTGAATGCCGACGCCGATGAAATCGCCGGTCAGGTTGCGATCGAACATTTCCTTCTCGTCGGGCCAGATGATGCCCGAGAAGGCGTCAAGGCGTGACATGGCGCCGTTGCCGAACTCACGATAGATCACCCGATCGGGGATGGCGACGGTCGTGCTCGTCCGCTCGATCAGGGCGTCCATGATCCGACGGAAGTCCCGGCGACCCAGCTTCGGCTCTTCCTTCAGCGCCTCAATGTTGGCGTCGAGGAACCGCAGCAGCGATGCCCGGTCAGCCTCATTCTCGAGACCCGGGAAGGCGGCCGTCAGGTCGTCCGTGGTGATCAGGGTGCGAATGCCCAGCAAGCCGCCGATGGCGAGATCGCCGTATTCCACCCCGTCGATGTGCTTGTTCTTGGCGACGCCGATCGCCTCGAACATCATCGACTCGGTGATGTCGCGAACCTTGTCCTGCCAGTCCGGGCCGGAGTTGTTGTACTCGGGCAACGGATCCTCGCCCTCTGCGAGGGCGAACTCGTTGCGCAAGTCGTGCAACCGCTCGGGTGTGTAGAAAGCGAGCAGGCCCACGCGCTCCGCCACTCGCAACACGTCGTCGTAGTACGTCCGTTCCTGCTCGTGCAGCAGATCCAGCCGGCGGAACCAGTCAAGCGATTCCAGAATGCGGCCGTCGGCTTCCGTCTGATGAGCCTGGACCAGCGCTTCTTGAATCGCCTTGCGCACTTCCGCCATGGCCGGCACGGAAGCCGGATCATCCGACAAGTCCTGCAACTCGATCGCCGCCCGCAAGGCTTCCCGGAAGTCTGACTCGGCAAGAGCCGTCGTCATCTCCTCGATGGCGGTGGCGCGGCCGGTCTCCCGCGCTTCCACGATCTGTTCCGTGTGCGACTCCCACTGGGCCACAGCTTCGCGCATGCGGCGGACGCCGAGGTGCGTATGGTCGGCAGGCACTTCGCGCAAGAGGTCGTAGACCACGCCGGCGCCGGCGTCGTTGGCTTGGGCGCTTCGCCAGATCTCATCCGCCCAGTCCGAGACGGTGACGGTGACGGGCTCACTGGACTGGGCCGGGGCCAGCGTCGGGCCGGCCGCGACCAACGCCAACATCAGGGCGGCGGTGCGGACCGATCGACCCACGGGCGCGGAACGAATGTGCTGGAGTAGACGGCGGGGAGAAGCAGCCCTGGTGTTCATAAACAAACTCGCCTCGCTTTCAGAACCTGGATGGCCGGGCCTGGCAGCTGGATATCCCGGCAGGACCGGGGGCCCGGAGGATGCCAAGGGCGCATCCCACGGCTCGATTCTAGGATCCAAGACCCCGGTCGCGGGGTGAAAATGCCAATCAGCCTGATCCGGGGGTGTACCGGCACCGAAGATTCCGGTCGCAGCCTTCTCGGTCCAGCCGGTCGGAACCGTGGCCCCGCACAAGCCGCATATACTGCCACCATGTCTCTCTTGTTCCCCCTTGCCGCCCCGTTTTCACCGTTTCTCAGCGGAGCTTCTTGTCCGCTTCTGCTGGCACAGTCGACCGATGCCTCTGGCCCCTCGGGCCGGGTCGTCTGGGCGATCGTTGCGCTGGTGGGCCTGGGCGTGATCCTGCTCTTGACCGTGCTGCTGCTCGTGCTGATCGGAGGCAGTCGGCGGGCCCGGCTGGAATCCGAGGCCGCCCGTCGCAAACGCATCGTCACCGTCGGCGAGAACGCCTGGGAAGAGGCGGGACGGCGGGCACGCCTGGCGGACGACGACGAAGCAGGAGACGAGGATGTCTGATCGACCACTCGCCATCGTGACCGGCGGGGCTCGCCGCGTCGGCCGGGCCGTCTGCCTGGAATTGGCCCGAGCCGGCTACGACCTGCTCTTCACCTTCAACCACTCCCAGGCGGAGGCCGACGACGTCGTCGCCGAGGCCACCAACCTGGGCGTGGTGGCGGCGGCGGAACCGCTTGACCTGGCCGACCTCGAGAAGGTCCGGCGCTGGGCCGAGGAGCGGGCCGCCAATCTCAAACGCCTCGACGCCCTGGTGCACAACGCTTCCATCTACCAGCCCACCGCCCTGGCCCAGGTCGATGCCCGCGAAGCCGAGCGCTTCTACCGCGTCAACGCTGCCGCCCCCTTGCTGCTCACAGCCGGCATCGCGGACGCCTTGATCGCGGCTCGCGGCGCAGTCGTGGCCTTCACCGACATCCACGCCCAAGGCCTGCCCCGCCTCAGCCACGCGCCCTACGCCATGTCCAAGGCAGCGCTCTCCGAGATGGTGCGGAGCCTGGCCCGTGACCTCGCCCCGGAGGTGCGGGTCAACGCCATCGCGCCCGGGGTGGTCGCCTGGCCGGAGTCGGGGCCGGAAGCCAACCACGCTGCCCAGCAGCGCTACCTCGAGCGGGTGCCCCTGGCCCGGGCCGGGACGCTGGAAGAGGCCGCCCGGGCTGTCCTCTGGCTGGTGCGCGACGCCACCTACGTCACGGGCCAGACGATTCGCCTGGACGGCGGCCGCTCACTGCTCTGAAGGTAGGGCAGAACCCGCTGCATCTGAGGTGGAAACGCTTGGGTTGAACCTCGGCGGTTAGTCTTCCAGGACCACCGCTGCGGCGTCGCGATCGCTCTGCGCTTCTTCGGTGCGCTGCCGCGGCGTTAGGGTCGGCTGGTAGGCCGCCGCCACGATGAGAATATCGTCGTCGGTGGGGCCGAAGCGGAAGCTGTCAACGGTCTGCCGGAGGAAGTCGACCGCCTCCACCGCCGTCCGCGGTGACAAGGCGACCGATTCGCGCAGTCGCCGCAGCCCAAAGGCCTGCCCCGCCCGGTCCTTGTTCTCGAAGGCCCCGTCCGTGTACGCCACCAGGCAATCGCCGGCGCAGAGTTGCATGGTCGCATCGTCGTGACCGAACACGCCGGGCGGCACCGCGCCCAGCATGAAGGTGGTCGAATCAAGCTCGTCGACGCGCCCATCGGCCCGCCGCAGGTAGGCCGGGGGGTGACCGCCGCTCGCCCAGGTCAGCGTCGCGGGCCGGGTCTCATCGCCGGGATCAAGCCGGACGCAAAGGGCGGTCGCGTAGACGCTGTGATGCGAGAGCGTGAACCAGATGTAGCGGTTCAGGGCCGAGAGCAGTTCCCCGGGGTCGAGCTGGCCGTCCTGGTTGACGTCCGCCGCCGCCAGGCCCTCCGCGTGCAGTCGTTCAATTTCGCCAGCCAGGCGATTGACGGTCAAGGCCGCGGCGATGCCGTGCCCGGTGACGTCGATGAGCGCCACGTGCAGTCGGCCGCGTTCATCGGTGTGCACGTGCAGGTAATCCCCGCCGATCTGCCGCATGGGTTGGTAGGAGTACCACAGCTTCAGCTGCCCCTCGGTGATGGGGTCGGGGAAGAGCGATTCGTGCACCCGCCGGGCATCGACCAGCTCGCGCTTCAGACTGCCGAACGCCTGCCGCACCATGCGATGATCGAAGTTGCGGTGGAAGCTGACCATGCGCCAGATGCAGATGCCCAGGCCGGGGGCGCCGACCAAGGGCGCCAGGAAGATCTCCGGCGCCAGCCCGGCGAAGCCGCCCGCGAAGACGATCCTCGCCGTCGCCCAGACCCAGAGCTGCGGCACGAAGGCGTAGATGCACTGCCTGGCTGTCCAGGGCAGGAAGAGACAGGCGATCGTATGAGCCAGGAGGATCCCGCTCAGGCCCGGCCGATCGATCAGTGGATTCCCCAGCTCGATCGCGGCGTTACAGACGAAGATCGTCACCAGGGCATTGAGGGCGATGGCCAGCCAAGCCGCTCGAAGAAGCTCCACGTGCCCTGCGGGTCTGAAGATGGTCCGCCACAGGGCCCCGATGTAGACCAGCGTGCCCGGCAGGGTGGCGATGACAATCGCCAGCAAGCTGGGAAAGAACTCCGGCTGGTTGGGCAGCAAGGCCCCCAGCCCCAGCCCCAGGGCGGCAAAGCCGATCGTCAGCCCGATCATGGTCCAGAGGTACCAGATGAGTCGCCGGCGGAAGAGTTCCGTCAGCTCCTTCTGATATTCGTAGGCGAACTCGGGGGTGATGAGCTGCATGCGTCCTGCCTGGGCTGGTTCGATCCAGAAGGCAGCATACCGTCCCCGGCGCGCCTCCCCAAACCAGAGGGGTCGCAATGACACCCCGGCGAGGCGAAGCCGCGTCGTCAGATTGCTCGTGGCCGGCCACTCGAGATTTCAGCTCAGGGATTGAAGAGGCCTCACACGCGCTCGACGATGAGATACGGCAAGGCCGGCGTGTCCTCGAAGAACTCATCGCCGACGAACTTGTGCTTCGCGCCCTCAAGCGTCATCTGCACCTTGTTCGCGGTCGACGCCGCCAGGCGCAGCTCCGCGAGCGCTGACACCGGGCCCAGAGCGAGGTTCTCGAAGTGCGACGCCGCGATCGTGGCGCCGGTCGTCGTGCCCTTCACCTTGAGCTTGGCGATCGTGGCGTTCGCCGCGAAGCTGGTGGGAAGTTCATCGAGGTCAGCAAGAGCGCTCGTGTCCACGCCCGCGTAGAGCGAGACGCTGCTCAGCGCCGCAAAGGTCGCCTTGCCGATGCCGCCGATCGCATCGAGCACCGCGTTGACCGCAGCGCCCTTGACGGTGAAGTTCGCCGCCCCGGGAGCGCTGGTGCGGGTGGCGGTGAAGATGCCGGACCACTGCCCGCCGACGGTCAGTTTGTTGACGTAGCTGGTGGTGAGGTCGGCGAGCAGGTTGCCGCCGATCTTGGCGGTGCCCAGAGCGTTGAACGCCAGCGTCGCCGCCGCCGCCACGGAACCGCTGAGCTTGAGATTCGTTTCGCCGGCGCTGACGGCAAACGTCCCACCGGTGATCGAGCCGCCGATCTTGGCGGTGCTGAGGCCGGCGCCGGTGATGTTCCAATCGCCGGAGGTATCGCCGGCGAGCTTGAGGTTGTTGATCCCCGCGACATTCACCGCGCCGGTGACTGCCCGCCATTGGGCGGTGCCAATCGCGCCCGTCGAAGTCAGCGTGCCGGCGATCGTGGCGGTCGGCGCCTTGAAGGCGCTGAGGCTGCCGTTCACGTTCACGTCATGCAGCGTCAGCGGCGCGCCGCCCGCGACGGTGATCTTCAGGTTGCTGCTGGCAACGCCGGTGAAGTCAATCGTGGTGAAGTTGGGGCCCCCCGTGATCTCGCCGAAGCCTGCACCGCTCATCTTGAAGGTGACGGCGTTGGCAGCTTGATCGGGGACGACCAGTTTGACGTTGCTGCGGCCATCAAACGAGCCGAAGCGCCAGGCAATGTCGGTCGAGCCCGCCGCGATGGCATCATCGTTGCCTTCGCGCCGTTCATCGGCGACGTTCGCCGTGTCCACCGATGCCAGCAAGGTGTAGGTGCCGGCCGCGGCAGCGCTGGGCACGAGCAGCTTGACGCTGAATGCCTTCGTATCGCCGGGGTTGACCTTGAGGTTCTTAGTGAGCTGCCCGAGCACGAGATCGCCGCCGTCGATCGTGTCATCGACGGAGGCAAAAACGGTGATGGTGATGGGGCCTTGCGCGGTGTCGTTG
>SWCB01000183.1_pt1 | contig 24809 bp, 20 predicted proteins | sample 4692901 | NCBI WGS metagenome assembly SWCB01 (sample SAMN10267276, study PRJNA491770) | bioreactor metagenome | isolation source: DHS bioreactor inoculated with subseafloor sediment | place: Japan: off Shimokita Peninsula | collected 2006-08 | reverse complement strand
CGCCCTTATGACGCGCCACGGGGACAGTGGGGTTGACACGTCTTGGCGAAAAATGTAGCGCCGGGACGGTCCCGGGCGCTAGGTCCCGGGTGCCGGGACTTTTTGGCCCGGCTTCGACCGCGCCTTGCGCGCCGCCCGTCCGAAGGCCGTTAGACCGCGTCGAGGGCCCGCGCGAAGTCCTCGCGCAGGTCCTCGACGTCCTCGAGTCCGACGCTGATGCGGACCGTCGCGGAGGACATCCCCACGGCAGCTCGTCCCTCGGCGCCCAGCTTGCGGTGGGTCGTGGTGGCGGGGTGCGTCACGATCGACTTCGCGTCTCCGAGGTTATTGGAGATGTCGACCACCTGGAGAGCATCCATGAACCGGAACGCTGCGGCCTTCGCTTCATCCCCGTGGGGGTCCGTACCCTCCGGGAGCGCAATGTCGATCGTCACGAGCGACCCTCCCAGGGTCATCTGTGACTGCGCGAGAGCGAACTGCGGGTGGCTAGGCAGCAAGGGATAGCGGGCCGTTGCCACCTTGGGCTGGGTCTCGAACCACGCGGCCAGGTGTGCGGCCGATGCTGACATGGCGCGCACACGTAGCGACAGGGTTTCGAGTGACTTGGCCAACACCCACGCTGTAAAGGGACTCATCGTCGTGCCCAACGTGCGCACCATCGTCCGCACTGGGCCGTTGACGTACTCCGCGCTGCCAAGGATTGCCCCGCCCAGGACTCTGCCCTGCCCGTCGATGTGCTTGGTGGCCGAGTACACCACGGCATCGGCACCCAACTCGAGGGGCCTCTGGCCAATGGGCGTCGCGAACACGTTGTCGACGATGAAGACGGCGCCCGCCTTCTTGGAGAGGGCCGCGACAAAGCGGATATCCACGACGTCTTGCATCGGGTTGGTGGGCGATTCCACGTAGATCGCATCGGCAGGAGTCGCCAGCGCACGCTCCCAATCGGCATTGTCGTGGCCATCGACGTAATCGACGGTGATTCCCCAGTGGGTGAAGTAGTCGTCAAACACATTGATCGATGACCCGAACAGCGCGCGCGCCGCAACCAACCGCGAGCCCTGCTTGAGGATCGAGGCGAGGGACACAAAGACTGCAGCCATCCCCGTGGCGGTGGCAAAGCACGCCTCGGCCCCCTCGACTGCCGCAAGGCGCTCCTCGAAGGTCGTGACGGTGGGGTTGCCGTAACGGCTGTATTGGTACCGCTCGATCTGACCTGCGAAGGCGGCCTCTGCGTTCGCCGCGTTCGGGTACACGTATCCCTGCGTGAGGAAAATCGGCTCGGACATCTCCTCAAACTGTGTCCGGTGCTGCCCCGCGCGTACAGCGAGAGTGTCTGGTCGCAAGCCGGAAACGGCAGGGGGCGTGGGGGCGTCGGGCAGCGGGGCGTCTGTCATAGCCAAAGATTAGCGGCGATGCGGCGTGCCCCGTCAGCGTTGGACGGTCGTGGCCCCCGTGATTGCGGCGATGATTCCCTCATATGCATCGTGAGGCGACGTGAACGTGCCGTTAAGCCTGCCGTGCCTCAGGACCACGATGCGATCAGCCACGGCGCGCACGTCGGTCAAGTTGTGGCTGATGAAAACCACGCCTAGCCCCAGGCTTCTGAGGCTCTGGATGTGAGTCAGCACCTCGGCCGTTTGAGCGACCGACAAGGAGGCGGTGGGCTCGTCAAGCACGATCAGTTGGGGATCGCCCACGAGGGTGCGCGCAATGGCGACGCATTGCCGCTGCCCGGCTGATAGGTGTGAGACGGGAGTGCGCGGCGATGGAATGCGCGCATTGAGGCGGCCCAAGTACTCGCGCGCCAGAGTCTCCATGTGCTCCTCTGCGAGGAGCCCGTGCTCTCGCACCTCGCGGCCAAGGAAAATGTTGGCCGTGACGTCGAGGTTCTCGGCAAGAGCAAGGCCTTGAAAGACCGTCGCGATTCCGTGTGATTGCGCCACGGCCGTACGCGGAATGGTGACTGCCTCGCCGTTGAGCCAGATGCTCCCTGTATCGGGCTGGTGCACGCCCGCGATGACGCGTGCCAGCGTGGACTTGCCCGCGGCGTTGTCGCCAACAAGCGCGACGATCTCGTGGTGGTTGACCTGGAAATCGACATCGATGAGCGCCTGAACGGCGCCGAAGGACTTGGAGATGTGTTGCATGCGCAGCAACGGTGGTGCGGTCATGGTCTCCTCCTTTCTTGAAGTCGGACGGACGCTGTGCTCTCCATCATTGGATCGCAGTGATATTGACGAGATCCGCCGCGCAGGCAAGTGCGCCTTGCACGGCGGCGAGGGAATGAAGCTCTCCGCGTCGCACCTCGAGTGCGTCATCCCGTGAGATCAGCACGCGGCGGTTCACGGCGCCACGGATGGGCTCCAGGAAGACGTCCTCTGCTTGGGCGAGTTCTCCGCCCACGATGACGATCTCGGGATTGAGTACTACGGCGAGGTTGGCGACGGCGACCCCGATAGCGGCCCCGGCGTCGGCGATGACTTGGCGGCAACCAGGGTCGCCGGCCGATGCCTTGTCGAGCATGTCTCGCAAGGACAGCGGTCCTTGGCTAATGCGCAACGAATCAATGAGCGCCTGCACTCCCACCAAGGTGTCGAGGCATCCGCGGCTTCCGCACCTGCAGATGGGACCTTGCGGGTCGATCAACACGTGACCGATCTCCCCGGCTGTTCCCCGAGGCCCCCGGTGTAGTTCGCCTCCCACGATGAGCCCGGCGCCGGTTCCATAGGAGGAGTGGACGTACAGCACGTCGCGATATCCGCGGGCCGCGCCAAAGCGGGCCTCGCCAAGTGCTGCCATGTTGCAATCGTTGTCAACCACGACAGGGGTGTTGAGGCGGGCGCTCACCAGGGCCGCAATGGGGACGTCGCCCCATCCCTTCATCAGGCCCTGGTCGCGGATGGTGCCCGCAATAGGGTCGATCGGGGCGGGTACGCCGATGCCGATTCCCAGGATCTCACTGGTGGTCGATCCGAGACCCTCCACCAGTTCGACGGTCAGAAGGGCCGTGCGGTCGAGTGTGGTGTCGAGCCTGTGGTCGGGCGGCAGCGGCAACGTCTGTTGTGCGAGGACGTTGAACCCTGAATCAGCAATGGCGATCTCGAGCGCACGCATCCCTACGTGGACGCCTACAAGTAGGCCCGATTTGTGCGCGAGCGTGACCAGCTGAGCCCTACGGCCGCTGCGCGTGGTGGTGCGTGTTTCGACAGTGCCCGTGGCAAGTAGTTGCTTGACGATGGTCGACACCGTTGCGGGCGATAGTCCCGTCGCCTCGGCGAGCTCCACCTGGGTAATGCCGCCAAAGCGGCGCACGGCCCCGAGCAAACGCGCGCTGTTTGCCTCCCGCAGTGCTGACTGCGAGCCCGAGGATATGACCTGTCCCGCCACAGGATGAGAGTACCGGAGGCCATTCGTTCTGGCGAGCGTTGACTTCGAAGAGTGAAGACAAAATGGGGACCATTCGGCATTGAGTTTGGGCGTCAGACTCAATATTTGCGTGTTGTGCGGCGGCAGTCGACCCTCCCGAGGGCGTGGGTTTGTGCAAAGAAACCAGCCAACGTCCCCGGCTGCGCCCCAATGCCCTTTGATTCGGGGTTCGTAACGAAACGATTACAGTTGAGTTCGAGACTTGACGCCAATGGGCGCCGGGTTTAGCGTTCGAACCGGTACGAGACCCTGAACTATCCACTCCGAGCTCGAAGAGGCGTTGGGAGACAACGTGGCAAAGACGCACGTGACACTTGAGATGCGCGGCATCACCATGGAATTTCCAGGGGTGAAGGCGCTCGACGATGTGTCAATTTCCGTGAGGCGTGGAGAGATCCACGCTATTTGCGGCGAAAACGGTGCGGGCAAGTCCACGCTCATGAAGGTCCTCTCCGGTGTCTATCCCCACGGCAGCTACGCGGGGGAGATCGTCCTCGAGGGTAAGCCCGTCGAGTTCAAGGACCTCAAGCACTCCGAGCACGCCGGCATCGTGATCATTCACCAAGAGCTCGCGCTCATTCCTGAGCTATCTGTGCGGGAGAACATCTTCCTTGGCAACGAGGTGGTGCGCGGAGCCTTCATCGACTGGGATGGCGCGCACATCAAGACGCTCGAACTGATGGCGCGTGTGGGGCTCGACGTCGACCCGAACATTCCTATCAAGGCGCTTGGCGTGGGACAACAGCAATTGGTCGAAATCGCCAAGGCTTTGTCCAAGGACGTGCGGCTTCTGATTCTTGACGAGCCCACGTCGGCCCTTAACGAGGAAGACTCGGCCAACCTGCTGTCGCTCTTGCGCGGCCTCAAGGAGCGCGGCCTCACGTCGATCATGATCAGCCACAAGCTCAACGAGATCGCCGAGATTGCTGACGCTGTCACGATCATCCGTGACGGAGTCAAGGTCGAGACGCTCAGCACCGATGACGGACCCCTCGATGAGGACCGGATCATCCGAGGGATGGTGGGCCGGTCGCTCGAGTCTCGATTCCCCGCGCACACCCCCAACATCGGAGAGACGTTCTTCGAAGTGAGGGACTGGACCGTCGAGGACCCCCAGGTTCCTGGACGCCTCCTCTGCAAGAACTCGAACTTCTTTGTGCGCCGCGGGGAGATCGTGGGCTTCGCGGGTGTCATGGGTGCGGGACGCACTGAACTGGCACGCTCGGTCTTCGGGCGTTCGTACGGCGTCTACCGTTCCGGAACCATCGTCATGGATGGCAAGGTGGTGAACATCCCCACAGTGCAGTCTGCGATCGCACACCGTATTGCCTACGTGCCGGAGGACCGCAAGACGCTCGGAATGAACTTGCTCGACACCATCCGCAAGACAATCGTCTCGGCTGGCCTCGACAAGATCAGTCACATGTCGATGATCGACGAGGACGAGGAGTTTGCGGCGGCCGAGTCGTACCGTACGTCGCTGCGGATCAAGACGCCCGACGTCAACGAGGGCGTGGCCAAGCTGTCGGGTGGAAACCAACAAAAGGTCGTTCTCGGCAAGTGGATGTTCACCGAGCCCGAAGTCCTGATCCTTGACGAGCCCACACGCGGAATTGACGTGGGGGCCAAGTACGAGATCTACGGCCTCATCCAGCGCCTCGCCGATGCCGGCAAGGGCGTCATTCTCATCTCGTCAGAACTGCCCGAGGTCATCGGCCTCTGCGACCGCATCTACACGGTCTGCGAGGGCCGTATTTCCGGAGTGGTTGATCGCGCGGATGCTGACCAGGAAACGCTTATGCGCCTTATGACGACCACCACAGCCAACGTTGCCTGACCACCCTTACCCACAGAAGGAAAATCGACAATGAAGTCCTTGAAAAGCTTGCTAGGCGGAGACATCCGTCAGTTCTCCATGATGGGAGCGCTCGTCCTCCTCATCGCGTTCTTCCACATCGCGACCGGTGGCAAGGTCCTCACCTCCACAAACATGGTCAACCTCATCAACGGCAACTCCTACGTGCTCATCCTCGCGATCGGCATGGTCATGGTGATCGTGATTGGTCACATTGACCTCTCGGTGGGTTCCGTTGCCGCCGTGGTGGGAATCATCGTGGCACTCGCGATGCGCGACTGGGGCATCCCGTGGTGGGCGGGAATCCTGCTCGGCCTCGCAGTAGGAGCCGCGATCGGCGCGTGGAATGGGTGGTGGGTCGCGTACGTGGGGGTGCCAGGCTTCATCACGACTCTTGCCGGCATGATGCTCTTCCGCGGCCTCAACCAGTACATCGGCCACTCGAACTCGGTTCCCGTGCCGGACGAGTTCAAGTTCATCGGCGCAGGCTATCTCCCGGAGTGGGGTCCCGCCACGGGGCTCAACAACTCGACTCTCTTGCTCGGCATCCTTGCGGCCGCGTACGTCGTGTGGCGGGAACTGAAGCTGCGCAAGAAGGCCGTGCGCATCGGCATGCAGCCCACGAGCCTCGCCATCGCAATGGTTCGCGCTGGCCTCTTGATTGTCATCATCGGCTACGTCACGTTCCTCTACGGAGCGGGCCGCGTCGGTACGTCATTCCCCGTGCCGGGCGTGCTGCTACTCCTGCTCGTGATCTTCTATCACGTGCTCACGCAGCGCACCGTCATCGGCCGCCACATCTTTGCCGTGGGTGGCAACCGGATCGCAGCCTCGCTATCGGGAGTGTCGACCAAGCGCACCTACTTCTTCGTGATGATGAACATGTCGATCCTTTCAGCTGTCGCAGGCATGGTGTTTGTGGGCCGTTCCACGGCATCGGGGCCCTTCGACGGGAACATGTGGGAGCTTGACGCCATCGCCGCTGTCTTTATCGGCGGCGCGGCCGTCTCAGGCGGCATCGGCACAGTGACCGGTTCGATCATCGGTGGATTGGTGATGGCCACTCTCAACAACGGCCTTCAGCTCATGGGTATTGGCTCGGACCGCACGCAAATCATTAAGGGACTCGTGTTGTTGCTCGCCGTCGCGTTCGACGTCTACAACAAGCAGCAGGGCCGTCCCTCGATCATTGGGCTGCTCACCCGGATGCGCCCTCTCTCCCAGAATTCCGTGGACGGCGGGGCAGAGACGCCTCCCATTGTCGATCCACGGACAGCAGCAGTGGCGGGCGTCGGCGCGGAGCCGACAACCTCCGCTGTCCATGAACAGCATCCAACGCCGGATGCGAAAGACAGAAGGTAGGACTTTATGCGCAAGACCCTTCCAGGGCTTATCGCCCTAGCGGCAGCGAGCACGCTCGCGCTCACCGCGTGCACATCGGACCGCACCGAAACCACCACCGCAGCAACCAACGCGGGCACCGCGCCCGCCGGTACCGAGCTGTGCATTCCTGAAGGTGCCGCGATTGGTGTGGCACTTCCCCAGAAGACCTCCGAGAACTGGGTGCTCGCCGAGCAGCTGTTCAACGACGGCCTGAAGGAAGCCGGCTTCGAGCCGATCGTTCAGTTCGGTAACAGCGGTGTCACCGAGCAGCAGAACCAGATCGACGCCATGGTTGAGCAGGGTGCCAAGGTCATCGTTGTTGGTGCCATTGATGGTTCACAGCTCGGCACTCAGCTGGAGGCCGCCAAGGCTTCAGGCGCCACGGTCATTGCTTACGACCGCCTGGTGAAGAACACCGAAGCTGTCGACGCTTACATCGCGTTCGACAACTTCCGCGTGGGCGAGCTCCAGGGCACCGCACTCCTCGAGGGACTCGCCGAGCGTATTGGTGACGGCCCGTACAACATCGAGCTGATTGCAGGTTCGTCGGACGACGCAAACGCCATGCCGTTCTTCAACGGTGCAATGAGCATCCTGCAGCCGAAGATCGACGATGGCACTCTCACCGTCGTCTCCGGTCAGCTCACCTTCGAGCAGGTCGCCACGCAGGGCTGGAAGGCGGAGAACGCACAGAAGCGTATGGACACCGTCCTCTCGGGCTTCTACGCGGGCGACGTCGCGCTCGACGGCATCCTGTCGCCGAACGACACCCTGGCACGTGCCGCGCTCGTCGCGGTCGAGCAGGCCGGCAAGACCGTCCCTGTCATCACCGGACAGGACTCCGAAGTGGAGTCGGTCAAGTCGATCGTTGCAGGCGTTCAGTACTCCACCATCTACAAGGACACCCGTGACCTGGTTGCTCAGACGATCGCGTCGATCATCGAGCTCCAGAACTGTGGTGAAATCCCGATCAACGACACCGAGCAGTACGACAACGGCGTGAAGATCGTGCCCGCGTTCCTGCTTGACCCGAAGATCGTGACCCAGGCGAACGCTGCCGAGGTCTACGCAAACGACTCAACGCTTGGCCCCCTGACCGAGGGCTAAGTCTGCCGAACACGCGAGGCCCCCTCTCAGCATCACGCTGGGAGGGGGCCTCGTGTTGTGTGTGACGCCGGATCGCGGAGGGAAGGGGAGCCCACGCGATCCGGACGCTCAGGCGCGGGAGATGACCTGCACTGTCACTCCCGCGCGGTCGACGACGGGAGCGTCGACGGGACCGGTGATCCTGATCTGGTGCGCCGAGCCGTCCGGCGGGATGACCTGCACGGTGACATCCACGTCTGCTGCCGCGCCATACAAGCGCACGGTGAGTCCGTCGAGGTAGTCGTAGTCGGGCCGATCCGCGCGAGCGCCGATGCCCACCGCCGCGCCCTCCCTGACGTAGAGGGGGAGCGTGTCGAATCCGTGGGTTTCGCGACGCCAAGAGCCTCCCGCACTGACCTCGCCCGTCCAGAAGTTGGTCCATGCGCCCGCAGGCAGATAGAACTCGACCTCGCCAGATGCTGACATGACGGGTGCCACGAGGAGGTGTGTGCCCAACATGTACTGGCGATCCAAATACGCGACCGCAGGGTCATCGGGGAACTCAAAGAACATCGGCCTCGCGACGGATGTACCCGTTGCTGCCGCGTCGGCGCTCGTTGCGTAGAGGTACGGCATGAGGGTGTTCTTCAGTTGGGTGAACGTGGCGGTCACCGCCACGGCCTCGTCGTCAAACTCCCACGGCACCCTGTAGCTGCTCGATCCATGGAGACGCGAGTGTGACGACAAGAGACCGAACGCGACCCATCTCTTGAAGACGGCGGGATCGGGGGTGCCTTCGAACCCTCCGATGTCATGGCTCCAGTACCCGAAGCCGCTCGACGCCAGGGAGAGGCCCCCACGAAGCGTCTCCGCCATCGACGCAAAGGATGACGTGTTGTCGCCGCCCCAGTGCACGGGGAACTGCTGGCCTCCCGCGGTGGCCGAGCGAGCGAACACCACGGCCTCTCTCGCCCCTCGCTCCTCGACCAGCACGTCAAACACTGCCTTGTTGTAGAGCTGCGTATAGAGGTTGTGCATCGTCTCGGGGGCGGTGCCATCGTGCCACACAACGTCCAGAGGGATGCGCTCGCCAAAGTCTGTCTTGAGAGCATCGACGCCTTGCGTCAGTAGCGTGCGCAACTTGTCCTGGAACCACGCCGTTGCGTCGGGGTTGGTGAAATCTACAATCCCCATGCCTGCGACCCACCAGTCCCACTGGAAGACGGAGCCGTCTGCCCGCTTAAGCAGGTAGCCCTTCTCCTTGCCCTCGTCAAACAGGATCGATCGCTGTGCGATATACGGATTGATCCACGCGCAGATACGCAAGTCGCGCTCGGTGTGGAGGCGGTGCAGCATGCCCTCTGGATCGGGAAAAACGCGGGCGTCCCACTCGAGGTCAGTCCAATTGAACTCACGCATCCAGAAGCAATCAAAGTGGAAGACGCTGAGCGGAATCCCGCGATCGCGCATCCCGTCCACAAAGGAGTTAACGGTGGTCTCGTCGTAGTCGGTGGTGAACGATGTGGAGAGCCACAGTCCGTAGCTCCACGCGGGAACCTCGGCCGGACGGCCGGTGAGCGCCGTGTATCCATCAATCACGTCTTTGGGTGTCGGTCCGTCGACAACGAAGTACTCGATGGCCTCGCCCGCGGTAGAGAATTGCACCCGCTCGACGGATTCCGAGCCCACCTCAAAACTGACGTGTTCGGGCTGGTTGACAAGCACCCCATAGCCGCGGCTACTCATATAGAAGGGGATCGCCTTGTAGGCCTGCTCGGAGCTAGTGCCGCCGTCGCAGTTCCATACGTCGATCACCTGGCCGTTCTTGACGAATGGCCCAAAGCGCTCGCCGAAGCCGTAGATGAGTTCCCCCACGCCAAGGTCCAGCTGTTCGTGGACATACGTGCGCGACGGGGCGAGGCCCGTGGTGGTGATTCCCGCGACGCCCGTGGGCTCGGCGGCCACTGCCGCTCCTGCCGCCAACGTCAGATGGCCCTGGGCCTTGGCCCCCGAGCCGGTGAGGCGCTTGTCTTCATGCCAGAACGACAGGTCCCACGGCGAGCCTGCCTTGATGACTGCGCGGAGCGATCCTGCTGTCACAGTCCCACCGGCATCCGTCACGTCGACACTGCCAGACCCTTGCTCCTCATTAACCTCGAAGCCGCGTGAGGGGCGCCCTCCGGTGTGATGCTCGATGCGCACCTTGATGACACCATCGGCCACCGGTGTGAGCGTGGTGGTCAGGACAGGGAGGTTGAGCACATTGCCGCGAGACTCGATACGTCGCGTCGGCGCCGTGACAACGATGCTGTTGTTCACGGCCGTGATGTCATAGGCCTCTTGCGCGTAGCCCGCGCTGACGCCGGGACGGAGGTGCCAGAAACCGTCGGTGAACTTCATTACTTCACTGCTCCTGCCGTGATGCCCCTTGTCAGCGTGCGCTGGAAGAAGAGGAAGAAGATGATGGTGGGAATGATGCTGATGAGCGTGCCTGCCACCAGCGTGGTGGTGTCTGTCTGACGTTCGCCGTTGAGTTGCTCGAGCACGAGCGGCACAGTCAAGGAATCAGTGGTGTTGAGGAAGGCGAGCGGTAACAAGAACTCGTTCCAGGTCCAGATGAAGAAGAACACCATGAGTACCGAGAGCGTGGGCCGCAGGATGGGCACAATCACTGAGACCAGTGACCTAAAGCGCGTGGCGCCATCGACGGCAGCCGCCTCCAGAATCTCTTTGGGGAACGAGCCGAGGAGACTCGAGAGCAAGTAGGTGCCGAAGGCCGACTGAATGACGGTGAAGGTAATGATCACCGACCACGAGTTGGACAGGAGGCCGAGCTTGTCATATAGCTTGAACAGCGGGTCAAAGAGCATCTCTTGAGGCACCAGGTTTGCCATGAGGAACACGAGGACTAGCCAGGTGCGTCCCTTCACGCGGCCGATGCCGATGGCGAACGAGTTCAGTACCGAGAGGATCACCGCAAGGATCGCGACCATCCCTGAGATGAAGATCGAGTTCCACAGTGCCCTGGGGAAGTTGTTCCCGCTCCAGAACGCCTTGATTCCATCGAAGCTCAACGACTCTGGAAGATCGAGGGCGTTCGAGTTGGCGTAGTCCGCCGGCGACTTGAAGGCGTTGATCAGGAGCAGCACCATGGGGAAGACAACCACGAGGGCGCCGACGACCGACAAGGACAGCACGATCCACTCGCTCGCTGTGCGGCGGCGCTTCTTGTGCTTGGTTCCCGCAGCTGCGCGGGCGATGGGCAAGGCGGTCGCTGACATCAGGCGTCCCTTCGTTCGGCGCGGTTCTGCATCTTGATGAAGATCACCGCAACGATGAACACAACGATGGTGATGGCCGACGCGATGGTGGCCGCGTAGCCCTTGTCCGTGCCTTTGATGAACTCTTGGTAGGCGTAGAACGAAGGCACGTAGGTTGACTTTGACGGGCCGCCCTTGGTCAAGATGAAGATAGGGGCGAAGACCTTGAGCGCGGCGATTGTCGTCGTGAGGGCAACAACGAAGACCTCTGGCCGAATCATCGGCAAGGTGATGGCCCTGAAGCGCTGGAACCAGTTTGCTCCGTCCAGTTCGGATGCCTCGTATAGCTCGGGCTCGACGCGCTGCAAAGCCGCCATGAAGATCACGATGGGATAGCCGATCTGGATCCAGACCATCAAGACCATGGTCGAGGCGATCGCCGTGCTGTACTGGCCTCCCAGCCAGTTGACAGTGACATCGTCGCCAGTGATGGCGCTCAGCAACTGGTTGAGGACGCCGTCGCTATTCGGTTTCAAGATCCACGAGAACATGACACCGGCCACGGCGATGGGGAGGATCTGTGGCAAGTAGTAGGTCGCGCGCAGAAAGCTCGATATCCCGCCGCCAAAACGGCGGCCGACGACGTCGAAGAGTGCCGCCGCAACCACCAATCCCACCAAGGTGGGGATGATGACCATGGCGATCACCACGAGCGCGATGTTTGCGAAGGATCGCAAAAACGCCGCGTCCTGGAATAGCGCGATCCAGTTATCAAAACCAGCGAACGATTCCTCTGATCTGCCCCCACGCCAGTGGAAGAAGCTCAGGCGTAAGTTGCGGACGATGGGGTAGAAGATCACCACGGAGACGAGCAGGCCGCCGGGGATGAAGTAGAGCCAGTAGCCCAGCTTTCCGCCCGTACGTTGGGGGATCCTTGCGGCATCGTCAGGATGAACCTGGCGCCGCTTGGTGAGATGTGGTGATGACATGGGGATCCGTCTCCGGCGGGGATCCCGGCTGTGAGGCCGGGACCCCCGCGCTTGAAGGGTTGCTGACTAGTTGACGGTTGAGACGTAGCTCTCGTAGTAGTCCTTGAGCTCCGCCTGGGCCTGTTCGGGCGAGGAGGTGCCGTTGACGAGCCCCTGCATGACGCCGTTGAGGTCGCCATAGAACGTGGGCGTTGGCCAGTCGGGGTAGAACGACAGTCCGTCGCGGTCGTTGACCTCGTTGAACAGAGCAATGAGCGCCTGCGCGTTGGGGTCGGAGATGTCGTCCGTGTTGGCCGCGACGGGAAGCCCACCAGACTCACCAAGGAGTGCCTGAACCTCGGGGCTCATGGTGATGTCAATGAAGATCTTTGCCAGCTCCGGCTCCTTTGACTTTGCGGGAACCACCCAGATGTTGCCACCTGAGCCGGGCGTCAGCGTGGTGCCGGGCCAGTTGGTGATCCCTACCTCAAAGGTGGTGACGTCGGACAGCATGCGCCCGTACCACCACGAGCCCGAGTAGAACATCGGGACCTCGCCGTTAATGAACTGCAAGCCGGCGTCTTCGGCCGTCATTCCAGAGACGTCGGTCGAGAGGTAGCCCTTGTCGAGCCACGACTTGAGCGTGGTGGTCGCGTAGGTGATCTCGGCGCCGTTCCAGTCGACGGGGTTCTCGTAGAGCTCGTAGTCGTTGACCCACTGGCGGTCGGCCTGGCTCAGCGCGAGCTGGTACCAGAGCTGGCCCATCGGGTATTCCTGTGCCGAGGTGGTCATTGGCGTGACGCCGTTGTCGACGAATGCCTGCATGGCCGTCTCGAGTTCGGCTTCCGTGGTGGGCACCTTGACGTCGTACTGGTCGAACATGTCTTGGTTGACGTACAGGAACACGAACTCGCCGTAGTTGGGGACTCCGTAGTACGAGCCGGAGCCCATCACTCCGTTGTCGTCATACATGGCGATCGTGTCGATACCTGCACCCAACTTGTCCGCCCAGCCGTACTGCGCATACGCGTCGTCGAGGTTCTGGATGACGCCAATGGATGCGAGCTGACCGGCGGTGCCGTTGCCCTTGTTGTACTCAGACACATCGGGGGCGTCCGAAGAGTCGAAGAGCTGTTCTGCTGACGCGTTGAGGTCTTCAAACGCGGTGGGCTGAAGGTTAACCTTTGCGCCCGTCTGCTCCTCGAACATCTCGATGGCGAGGTTCCACGCCTTGCCCATCGCCGACTCGTCTCCCTCGTAGTGCATCACGGTGAGAGTCTTGCCGGTGTAGTCGCCCGACTCAGATGCGCCACTGGTGGGGCTGTTCGTGTCGCCCGTACCGGACGAACAAGCGCCAAGTGTGAGGGCTCCGACGGCGATGGCCGCCGCGATAGTGCTCTTGCGGTACTTCATGGGATTCCTACTTCCTTGTAGTGGCCAGGGGCCGGTGAGAACCGTCAGGCGTATTCTTCGAAGCGCTTCGATAACACTTCGACGGATGCGCTGAAGCGGGGTGTGAGACATCAGCGTGCCTGGCGGGAGTGCGCGGCCGCAGGAGCGACCGTGCCGCGGGACTGATAAACGGGAGGGACCAGAATCACGGTGGACGTAAGCCGAGATCCGTCAATGAGGCCAACAAGAATGTCGACCGCGACCGGGCACGTGAGTGCTGGGTCGAGGGGTAGTGCGTCGAATTGAAGCGGCGTACGGGAAAGGTCGGGCGTCATCCCCGCCGCGATGACCGAGATATCGCGGGGGACGGAGAGGCCGCGGTCGGCCAGGGCCGCCGTGAGCGACGCCGCCACGTGATGGGACGTGCTCAGGACGATGCCGGTGGTACCAGGCTGCTGCGAGAGAACCAGCTCAAGAGCATCGGCCGCATCGTCGCTGGGTGGGCTCACGATGACAGCGCTGAGGCCGCGTTCGCTGGCGTACCGCGCGAACTCTCTGTGAATACGCAAGGGGTAGTTGGCCTCACGAGCGAGGGTGTCGCGATTGTGACCGATGAGGGCGATCTGCTCATGTCCAGCCTCGACCAGCGCGTCGATCGACTGACGAACGGATGACTCGAAGTCGAGGTCGACACACACAAGGCCCTCAGTGTTGTCGGGCACGCCAATGAACACAGTGGGGCAAGAGATGGACCGCGCCAGTTCTGCGCGCTCGTCGTGTGCGGCCACATCGAGAACGATGATGCCATCGGCAAGTGAGCTATCTGCCGAGCGCTTCATCCCTGAAAACGCGTCGTCATGGACCAAGAGAAGTGTGTCGTAGTCACATGCACGCGCCGCAATCGTGACCTCCATGGCGAAGGCCATGTGGGCGGTCGGATCTGTATCAGCATGGAGCGGCGCAGTGACGGCAATGATCTCCGAGCGGTTGGCCGCCAGAGCGCGGGCCGATGCTCGTGGTGCGTAGTGAAGCTTGGACGCCGCGTCCTCGACCCTGCGCCGCGTGTCATCGCTGATGCGTCGCTTGCCCGACAGGGCGTAGGACACGGTCGAGATCGAGACACCCGCAACGCGGGCCACGTCTTCGATTGTCGCCATGCTGACTCCGTCGTCGGGTGGTTCGGCTTGATCGCCTCATTGTGTGGGCCATTTGTCGAAGCGCTTCGATGCGCTTAGAAAAAGACAATATGCTCAGTCTTCGCCAAGAATCAAGGCCTTTGCCAAATTGTTATCAAATAGCTGGGTGGCGCGACTTACCCCTGGCGCCAGGGAAGACCCTCAGCCTTCCAGCCCTGAACGCCGCGGTGACCGTCTTCGTCCGTCGGCCCCTCGAAACCGTCGAGGATGTTGTACGCGGGGCCCAAGTCCGCAGCAGTGGCGGCCGTAGCAGCCCCGATGCTTCTTTGGCCAGAGCGGCACAAGAAAAGGATGGGGGCGCCAGTTTCGGGGACAATTCCCGCGCCGCGCAGGTGGTCAACAAAGGAGGCATTGCGCGCGCCCTCTGGGTAGTTCACCCACTCGGTGAAGATGGGCTCGCGGCCCGTGAGAGATGTATCGGGCACGCCCACGAATCGCCATTCGGCCTCGGTGCGCACGTCCACTAAGACGGCTGCTGGGTTGCTCAGCAAGAGCTCCCAGGCCTCGCGAGGCGTGAGGTCGCCCGCATATTCGCCCATTGCATCTCCTCGACTGTGAATCGCCCGATGGCTATTTCCCCAACGAAGTCTAGGGACTCCCGGTGTATACGGCTAGGGGCATACGGTGTGAGGGGTGCGTTTGGTAAGGGGTTCTCTACGCGGCTAGCCGGCGCGCGCGAGGCCATGGCGGAGCACACTCACGGCGGCTGCCACGATGCCTGCGAGTGCCAGGGCCGCGAGGGTTGCCACGAGGCCGTACAGGGCGCCGATGCCCGTCGAAGCGGCGACGAACGGCCATGGCGAACTCGGTTGATAGGACGCAGTCGACGAGGCACTTGCCGCAGTGACGGTGCCAACGAGTAGGCCCACGCCCGCACCAATGGCTTGCGGCATCCACAGTTGCCACCATGCCGCGATTGCCTCGACTCGGCCGGACATCCCCAGTGCGCGCAGCGCCTTGGTGTCCCCTGCAGTGGCCGTACGGGTCGATACAGCGATTGCAGCCACCACCAGTTGGAGCGCGAGCGCAGCGACTACCAGCGTGGTCACTGCGGTGCGACTCAGGAGGGCGTCGCGCAGGTACTCGAGTTGTTCGCCGGAAGGTCGCGTAAACGCGCCGTCGGCGCCGCTACGCCATGTCTCAATTTCGCTGGCCACCATTGATGAGCCGAAGAGGGTGGCCAGGCCAGCTCCAATCGTCATGAGTAGCGCGGGGGCCACCCCTTGACGCGGGCGGGTGGCAAGGGCATCGCCCGCCGCCATCAGGGAGGCTCGTCGAGTGCGCCCAAGGGCGCGCCCTGCCAAGGGGATGAGTGCGCGTAGCCATTCGAGGACGAGCATGAAACCTGTGACCGTCACGGTGATCCGCCCAATCACGCTCGCCAATGACGCGGGAGACGAGGGCACTGCGGTTCCGTATGCCACCATCGCCACGCCGAGGATCATCGGCGCCACGAGCCACAGGGGGCGAACACGCCTTGAGACCTCCGCTTCCGTCACGTCGCTTACGGGCTTGAGGGCCGCGGTGGGAGAGACGCGAGCTGCCCAGAACGCAGGTACGGCCGCGATCACGAGTGCCATCACGAGCGTGACCGAGACCACGACGGGCGCTATTGCCCAATGCAGAGTGACGGTGCTTGGTCCGAAGGGCTCGATCGCTTGCGCCCTCGCAAGTGCCAACTGAGCCTGTGCGATCACGACGCCAAGCGCGGTGCCCACGATGAGTGCCATCGTGGCCAGGATGAGGGACTCTACGAGCGACGCCGCCGCGACGGCGGAGCGCCGCGCTCCCATGACCCGCGCAGTGGCGACCCACTGCGTGCGAGATGCGGCCTGATTGCGGCCTACGGCGAACGCCATCACGATCATGGCGACAAAGAGCGCGCCAGCGGCCCCAAACCATGCCACAGTCGCCATCGGTAGGCTGAACGATCCCTCGCCGATCGGTTCCCAGGGGGTGCTGAACGGCTCGAGGCCTGCGTTAAATCCGTCCCAATGAAGTTCGACCTGCCCGGTGGGGTGTTGAGTGCCATCCGCATCCACCATCACGCCGCTTGAGAGCGCGCCGCCCGGCTGCGTGACCTCGTCCCACGAGACGTAAGCCGAGGGCATCCAGAGGTCGTATCCCGTCAGGGTGGGAGTGGTGGTGATGCCGACCAGCGTGAGGGGATGTGGCACGGATCTGCCGATTCCGTCGCTGCCCCAGTCGAAGGTGTAAAGCGTCACGCTGTCACCGATTGTCGCGTCGAGTTGACGCGCTAGCTGGGGTGATAGAGCCACCTCGCCCCGTTGTGCGGGCCAGGCACCGGACGCAAGCAGGTTCGCGTCCGGTGTTGTCGCGAATGCATCGACACTGAACGGGTCCGCAGGGTGGTAGATCTCAAGCCCAGAAGAATCGGGATCGATGGTGCCAAGGTCCTCTGCCGAGAGATAAACCGTTGCGCGGGCGATCACGTGGTTGTCCCTGGCGCGGGCTAGAAGAGTCTCGAGCTCCGAGGATGACGCCACGTATTTTGACCCTGCGGCGGGTGTGACCCCTTTGGCGTAGACACTGAGGGCACCAAGGTGGTCCATCTGGTAACCATTGACACGGCTGGCCTCCGCCGTGAGCGTTGCCTGTGTGGCCCCAAAGATCACGATGGCGTTGAGGAGCGCGACCAGCAGGGTCATGAGCGAGGCGTTCCACGCGGTCGCGGTCTTGTGGGCGCGAAGTTGTGCAATCGCGAGCCTGATCAGCATGGGGCTCCTTCGCTCCGACACACTGTGAGCCAGCCTTCGCGTGGCGTTGTGCCGCTCATCGCTCGACCCCGGCCAAAGCATCGAGCCCCGCGAGCACCGATTCCGGCGTGGGGTTGTCGATGTGCCCCGCCACCTTGCCGTCCGCGAAGAGCAACACCTTTCCTGCGTACGATGCTGCGGTCGGGTCGTGCGTGACCATCACGACGGACTGGCCAAGTTCGCGGCACGACGTCCGCAGATGGGACAAGATCTGGGCGCTCGCGTGGGTGTCGAGGTTGCCAGTGGGCTCGTCGGCGAGGACGACGCGCGGCTTGGCAATGAGCGCCCGCGCGATGGCGACGCGCTGCTGCTGGCCGCCGGAGAGCTCGTACGGCTTGCGCTCCAACTCGCGCCCGATGCCAAGCATCTCGATGAGAGTCGCGTACCACTCAGGGTCGCGCGGCAACTGATTGAGCCGCAAGGGGAGCACGATGTTGTCTGCGGCCGACATCGTCTGCAACAGGTTGAAGCCCTGGAACACGAAGCCGACAACGCGGCCCCTGATGCGTGCGAGAGCGGCATCGGAAATCCCGGTGAGCTCGTCGTCGCCTACCCACACCTGGCCGGCATCGGGCCTATCCAGGCCGGCTAAGAGGTGAACCAGCGTGGTCTTGCCGGAGCCGGAGGGCCCCATCACCGCGGTCAGCACCCCAGCGTCGATGTCCAGATCGACGTGGTCCACTGCCGTGACAGCCGCGGCCCCGGAGCCGTACGTCTTAGTCAAGCCCCGGGCCCGCAGCGCGAGCGGCGTTTCCACCGCATCGGTGTCCGTCATGGCGCCTCCCCCCTCTAGTCGGCGTGTGAGCCGACCTTCTCAAAGTAGGGCGTGGGACATGAGCGGCGCATCGGACCGTGGGATGGACTTTGGGTCATACCCAGGTATGACGCGTCACCCGTTCGGCCTGACAAGCCCTGTCTCGTACGCGATCACCACTGCCTGCACCCGGTCGCGTGCGCCCAACTTAGACAGCACCTTGCCCACGTGGGACTTGACCGTGGGCTCTGCCACGAACAACTCGGCACAGATCTCCTGATTGGAGAGCCCGCGCGCCATGAGGATCAGCACCTCGCGCTCACGGTCGGTGAGGTCCGCAACGCCCGCGGCGTCGACCGGCTCCGGCATCGTGCTCACCAGGCGCGTCAATAGCCGACGCGTGGTGGTGGGTGCGATGACGGCGTCGCCTGCGTGGACTGTGCGAATCGCGTGCAGCAGGTCCTCTGGCGGAGCGTCCTTGAGTAGGAACCCGCTGGCCCCCGCCTTGATGGCGGCGACCACGTATTCGTCGAGGTCGAACGTGGTGAGGATGATGACCTTGGCGGACGAGCCCGCGGTGATCTCCGCGCACGCATCGATCCCGTCGCGTCCCGGCATCCGCACGTCCATGAGGACCACATCTGCGGGCGGGTCGAGCGCGGCGAGTGCGGTCACGGCATCGTCGCCCGTCCCCGCCTCGGCCACCACTGTCATGTCTCGTTGGGAATCGACCACCATCCGAAAGCCCGCGCGAATCAGTTGCTGGTCGTCGACGAGCGCTACCCGAATGGTCATGGGCGCCAGTATGCCGGTGTTGGTGGGTGGGCCATCATCTGGCGCTCGGTTGTGGGGCTTCGTCCCGATGCGGGAGCGGCAACCGCGCACGCAATACGAAGCCACCTCCCGCTTTGGGTCCGGCCGTGAGCGTCCCGCCAAACACCGTCGCGCGTTGCCGCATCCCCTCGATACCTCCACCCGCATCGTCCTGCTGGGCAGCGGCGCCGCGCCCGTCGTCGCTCACGGTGAGCGTCACGTCGTTGTCTCCCCACGTGAGTTGTAGGAACGCCGCGGCCACTGGCCCCGCGTGCTTGAGGACGTTCGTGAGGCCCTCCTGGGCGATGCGGTAGAGCCCAAGCCCCGCGCCAATGGGGAGAGGGCGCGGCGTTCCCGTGGTCACGTAGGACACCTCGAGACCGCCTTCGCGCGTGGCCGCCACCAGCGCAGGGATATCGCCGATGCTCGGCTGGGGACCCATGTCGGCGACGCCGTCGGATTCGCGAAGCAGACCTAGCAGTGCGCGCATCTCGGTGAGAGCGGAGCGGCCTACGTCGGCGATCGTCTCAAGGGTGCGCGCCGCAGCGGCCGGATCGGTGGGGGCGACGAACCGGCCCCCGTCCGCTTGGGCGACCACCACGGAAAGGGTGTGCGCCACCACGTCGTGCATCTCGCGGGCGATGCGGGCGCGCTCGTCTGAGGCGGCGAGCGCCCTGGCAGCATCGGCATCCTTGGCGGCGGTGAGCTCTGCGGCGTGGGTGCGGTGCCGCTCGACGCGAAGGCGAATGAGCGCCCATGCGGCGAGCGCCGTCGCGGCCGCTGCGATTGCCCACCCCACCCACATCATGGGGTCAGCGTATGCCCGTACACGGGCACTGTGGCCAAGACTGTCCGCATTCTGCTCCCCGCGGCCCGCATCGAGCTCCCTGGAACCAGTTTGATCTCTGACTCGTCGGCCACGCACCGCAAATCGACCGTACGGTCGTGACGCAGACGGGGCGCCAGGTGACTGATGACGATTTGCGGTGCGTAGCCGACGTTTGGAGGGATGACTAAGGGCGTCACGAACAGGGGCGAGGTGGGTTGGGTGGCAGGGCGGTGCGGTCAGCACGGCCACCAACACCTGCCCGCGCCCAGCGGGCCGGCTACCGCGGGTCGAGCACCCTGCCCACGAACAGCACGGCGCCCGTGTCGGTGTCACGGATGACGTACAGGAACGGGTGATCGGCCCTCACCTCAATCGGCGGGTCGGCAGGCATGCTCGTGGTTCCCACGGAGATGGAGGTTGCTGCCGCGGCTTCCGTCCCGTCCTCATCCACGATCACCTTGGTCGCGTGCATAGCTCCAGACACCAAGAGTTCTGGGCCGATGCCGTCCAGCCCCACGGTGTCAAACAGCCCCTTGACTCCCAGGGTGCCGCCGATGACATCACGAAGATCGGTGGTGGACTCGGCAGTGAACTTGGGAAGCGCGAGCGTGTAGTCCCGCCCGCTTGCGCCCGCGTCGATCGCATCGAGCATCGCCTGATCTAGGGCGCCTTCCACGCGCGAGTACGCATCTGCATCGGGCACGATGAGCGTCATCGTCAACTCGTCGTACGCATAGGGGAGCGCCACGGAAACAAACCCGTCGCCCTCATATACCTCGCCAAAATTCTTACCCGAGTGCATCATCGGGACGTCAGCACTGGTCCCGCCAGACAAAAAGAATGGTTCGTCGTACGTGCCATCGGCCGTGAACGGCGTTGCCCATTGGGCCTTCATATATAGCGTATTGACGAGAGTCAGCCGCGATTCCGGAGTGAAGGAAGCAGGTGAAACGAGCGTGGGTATCAGGCCCTCCGTGCGCTTCTCGACCCACGCGTTGATGTCCTTCGCAGACTTCTCGCCATCGGTCGCCAAGGGCTCCGTCTGAACGCCCGCACCAAAATAGCGCGCGAGGTCGTCCCTGTAACTGTCGAGAGGGGTGAACCTGTCATCGACAAAGACGCGGTTGGCGACGCGCACAATCGCGTGCCCTGGCTCGCCCTCGGCAGGCTTCTCAAAGTTGGCAGGCTCGGAGGATGCGAGGAGGTCGAGCGAATTGAACGCGTCCAGCCGCGCCTCGCCGGCCGTGGGATAGGCGAAGAGGCCGTCGAGCGCCTCGGAGACTTCGCCGCTCGCGCCCGCGTCAAGCATCCCAAAGGCAAGGCCGATGCTGAACGGAGACACCGACGTGTTCTCGCCATCCGCGAGTGACGCGTGGAAGATGCGGAAGCCCGCGTCGTTCAGCGCGAGGGCCAGATCGCTTGCGGCCGATGCCTCCGCTGGGGGCCTCTCGGCGGCGGCATCGCTCTGGGATTGGCCTCCAGGTGAGGCGCAGGCTGCGAGCGAAAGAGCGCCCGCAACTCCCAGGGCGACAATTCTTGAGTGACGATCACTGCGGTGTGTTGACGTGGTCATGGTGACCCCCTTCTGACAGCATGACGCTTGAGCGCGCACAACCGTTGGGGGGTGCCGATGATTTTGTCCGGTTTTCGGCCTACGCTGGCTTGTGGGCGTGCGTGAATAGCCTTGCCGCGAGCACATAAAACTGCAAGAGGGAGCATCGGATGGTCACTGGAGGCGAGCGCCACATCGATCCTGACGCACTTCACAAACTCACGCGTCGGCTAGGTGAGGGCTCGTCAAGCTACTCGCCCGAGGCAGTCGACCCCAACGAGGGCCTGCCGGGCCGCACCCCAGGCGCCGCGCTCAACGCCGCTCCGCCGATGCCGGTTGGCCCGCGCGCCATCGTTCTCGATTGCGGCACCTCACGGATGCCCGGATACACGCACGTCTTCTTGATCGCGCACGGCGCCGGTGCGCTCTTGGGGTCCCACACGATGGACAGCCTTGGCCCCATCGTGGGCCAGCTCACTGGTGTCGAATCCTATGTGTGGGAAGGCGCAGACAGGCTTCACGTCAATGCGCCTGGCCTCGAGTGGGAAGATCTGCTTCGCGACGCACAAGACGCAGTGGCGGAGTACCTCGAGACTCCTTAGGTAGCGTGCATCAGAGAGCGGAGTAATGCATCCCGACGGTGGCACGCGCTCACGGGGAATGTGAGAGCCGCTGTCCGCGCCCGCTCGCCGGTAGGCTGAGCCCAGCCCCCTTTCCCGCCCACGTAGGGATTCGCATGACCGACGCGCCCGCAGCCCCCGCAGTTCAGCACCTCGATACCGTCGAGCACGCGCAGGCCACCGCCGATCAGGACATGCCGTTCGCGGCGCTAGGGCTCAAGGCCGACGAGTATCAGCAAATCGTGGACCTGCTTGGCCGCCGCCCAACGGCCGCAGAGCTCGCCATGTACTCCGTGATGTGGTCCGAGCACTGCTCCTATAAGTCCTCCAAGGTGCACTTGCGGCAGTTTGGGGACAAGACCACCGAGGCGATGAAGAAGCACCTCATGGTGGGCATGGGTGAGAACGCCGGCGTGGTGGACATCGGGGATAACTGGGCCGTCACATTCAAGATCGAGTCCCACAATCACCCGAGTTACGTGGAGCCCTACCAGGGAGCAGCCACCGGGGTGGGTGGCATCGTGCGCGACATCTTGGCCATGGGTGCGCGTCCTGTCGCCATCATGGATGAGCTGAGGTTCGGCGACATCGACCACCCCGACACGGCTCGCGTGGTGCACGGAGTGGTGAGTGGCGTGGGCGGCTACGGCAACTCGCTCGGCCTGCCCAACATCGGCGGAGGTTCCTCGTTCGACCCCTCCTTCCAAGGAAACCCGCTGGTCAACGCCTTGTGCATGGGCGTCATGAAGCATGAAGACATTCACCTGGCCTCCGCCGAGGGAGTGGGCAATAAGGTCGTGTTGTTCGGCGCCCGTACCGGTGGCGACGGCATCGGCGGGGCATCGATCCTTGCCTCAGAGACCTTCGAAGGTGGCGTGCCTGCGAAGCGGCCGTCGGTCCAGGTTGGCGACCCCTTCATGGAGAAGGTGCTCATCGAGTGCTGCCTCGAGCTGTTCGCGGCTGATGTCGTGCAGGGCATTCAGGACCTGGGCGCGGCGGGGATCTCTTGCGCCACATCTGAGCTCGCTAGCAACGGCTCCGGCGGAATGCATGTGTGGCTCGACGACGTGCTGTTGCGCGACCCGAGCCTCAACGCAGGCGAGATCCTCATGTCCGAATCCCAAGAACGCATGATGGCCGTGGTCACACCCGAGAAGCTCGACGCGTTCATGGCGATCACGGGCAAGTGGGAAATTGAATCCTCCGTCGTGGGAGAGGTCAACGACTCCGGCCGCCTCACGATCGATCACCACGGCGAGTGCATCGTCGATGTTGACCCGCGCACCGTGGCACACGAGGGCCCCACGTACGAGCGCCCCTACGCGCGCCCCGCGTGGATGGACGGCTTGCAGGCCGACGATGCCAACAGCCTCCAACTCCCGGCCGGCGGCGAGGAATTGCGCGCCAAGACCGCCGAATTGCTTGCGTCCCCGATGCTTTCAAGCAGAACGTGGGTCACCGATCAGTACGACCGCTACGTCCAGGGAAACACAGCGATGGCCCGTCCAGACGCAGTGGGTGTGGTGCGCGTTGACGAGGCCACGGGCCGCGGCGTCGCGATCGCCACGCGTTCGAACGACCGCTACACAAAGCTCGACCCGTACGCGGGCGCTGGCCAGGCCGTCGTGGCCGCATACCGCGCCGTCGCCATTGCCGGCGCCGATCCGCGCGCTGTGACGGACGGGCTCAACTTTGGTTCGCCCGAGGATCCAGACTCGATGTGGCAGTTTGCCGAGGCAGTGCGGGGCATCGCCGATGCTTGCCTCGAGCTGGGCGTGCCCGTGACGGGTGGCAACGTCTCTCTGTACAACGGCACAGGGGAGCCAGGGCGCATCGACTCATCGATCAACCCCACGGCCATCGTGGGCATCCTGGGTGTGTTTGACGACGTGCGCCGGGCCACTCCGTCGGGCTGGCGTGAGGCGGGCCTGGCCCTCTACCTCGTGGGAACCACGCGCAGGGAGTTCGGTGGCTCCGTCTATGCGGCCCTCGATGGTCACCTTGGCGGGCTGCCGCCCGTCGTTGACTTCGCGGCCGAGAAGGTACTGGCCGAGGTCATGGTCGCCGCGTCTCGCGATGGGCTTGCCGATGCCGCCCGCGAGGTCACCGAGGGCGGGCTCGCCGCCGCGGTCGCCATGGGTGCCCTGCGCTATGGCGTGGGCGCACGCATCGTGCTGGATGAGGTTGTCGCGCGTGACGGCGTGGACGTAGCCGAGGCCTGGCTGAGCGAATCCCAGGGTCGTGCGCTTGTGGCAGTGCCGCGCTCCGAGGAACAGCGGTGGTCCGACGTTCTCGCTGCCCGCGGCGTGCCTTGCGCGCGCGTCGGCGTCACTCAAGACGAGCCCGTGATCGAGGTGCAGGGTCAGTTCGCGTTGCCTCTCGATGAGCTGCGAGAGGCCTGGGAAGCCGCGCTCCCCTCGCGTTTCGTCTAGCCTCTCGCCTCGCGGCGCTCACCGAGGGACACTCAATCCATGGCCCATCGCATCGACACCGCCTCAGGCTCCCTGGCCGTGCAGGAATGGGCATCGGCATCGGGGGCGCCCGTGGCCAGGCCCGTCCTTGCGACGGCCGTGAGGTTTACCCTGCAGCAGCTCGAATCGCGCGCTCCTGGCGGCAGCGTTGAGGTGCGCGTGCCGCCGTTTGGGGCGGTGCAATGCATCGAGGGAACGGCTCATCGCCGTGGCACTCCTCCAGCCGTTGTTGAGACCGATGCCGACACCTGGTTGTCGCTTGCGACCGGTGCCGTTCAGTGGGCCGATGCAGTGGCGAGTGGCAAGGTTCTCGCGTCGGGTGAGCGCGCGGACCTCTCGGGCTACCTCCCGATATAGCCGTTGGCGGTCCTGTTGGGGGTGTGATCGGGGGTGTGATCGCGGCTGTCCCGCGGGTGAAACCCGG
>SWCB01003813.1_pt1 | contig 24909 bp, 26 predicted proteins | sample 4692901 | NCBI WGS metagenome assembly SWCB01 (sample SAMN10267276, study PRJNA491770) | bioreactor metagenome | isolation source: DHS bioreactor inoculated with subseafloor sediment | place: Japan: off Shimokita Peninsula | collected 2006-08 | reverse complement strand
ACGAAAAAATAAAAGTGATCAAGGACATATCTGCAGCGGCCACAGGTATCGCCATTCTTCTTTGGGTTGTAGTGTTAGTTGTTGAAATTACAAAATTCTGGAATCTATTTCATACTTAGGTCTCCTCGACCGGCAGCCCATCCAAGCCTGACAGCAGTTTTCTGTCCTGTCGCATGCTCTGTCAAAAAGTATATTGATCTTTGTAGGAGATGCTTAACGATGCAAGATAACGCAAAAAAACCAGACAGTACGCGGTGGCATTCCTCGTCGGCGCAGGACGTCATGACCGAGCTAGAGACAAGCCTCAGCGGCTTGAATGACCGCGAAGCAGCAGAACGGCTGCAAAAATATGGTTCCAACGCGCTCCTTCGCAAGGGAAATGATAGTCCCTGGCTGATTTTTTGGCGTCAAATCAATAATCCGATTGGTTGGCTCTTGATCTCGGCTGGCGCATTGGCGGTCGGGCTGCAAAAAGTCACCGATTCCCTGGTGGTTTTCGGTGCGGTAATCGTGAACGCGATTATCGGATTTATACAAGAATACCGGGCAGGCAAAGCCATCGAAGCGCTTGCCGCCATGTTGCCGGAATTTACAACCGCTCTGCGAGATGGCCAGTCAATTTCCGTTCCCGCCGAAAATCTGGTTCCTGGCGACCTTGTGACCTTGCAGAGCGGCGACAAGGTTCCCGCCGACCTGCGTCTGATCAGGGTCAAAAATCTTCTGGTCGAAGAAGCCGCCCTCACCGGCGAGTCGCTGCCTGTGGCAAAGAAGAGTGATGCCGTTGCCCAGGATTCACCTCTTGGTGACAGGTTCGGCATGGCCTATAGCGGAACGCTTGTTCTTCAGGGTACGGCCACAGGTGTCGTGGTGACGACCGGCGGCGCTACGGAACTGGGCCGCATCAATGCCCTGCTCAACCAGACCGGGCAGATGGAGACCCCGCTGACTCGTCAACTGGCCAAAGTCAGCAGCGGCATTACCGTCGCCGTAGTCGTAGTGGTCGCGGTACTCATCAGTTTCGGCATCTGGGTCAAAGATGCCCCTCTCGGCGATTCCCTCATGGTTGCTGTTTCTCTCGCGGTGGCGGCAATCCCTGAAGGTTTGCCGGCGGTAATTACCATATGCCTCGCCATAGGAGTTCGGCGCATGGCCGACAGGCATGCTGTCGTTCGGCATCTTCCTGCGGTCGAAACCCTTGGCTCCACCACGATCATCTGTTCTGACAAAACCGGCACACTGACCCGCAATGAGATGACTGTGCAGGTGGCGTGGCTGGGCGGGCAAGAATACCGGTTTTCCGGTATCGGCTATGCCCCGGTCGGGGAAATCGAACGCGATGGTGCCCGCCTGACCGAACTCCCGGCGGCCTTGCACGATCTGCTGACCATCGCCATCCTTTGCAATGATGCCGCCCTGCGCCTTGAGCAAAACATCTGGACCATCACCGGCGACCCAACCGAGGCCGCGATGCTTTCTGCCGCTGAAAAAGCAGACCTTTCGAGCCAGGATTTTCGCGCTCACCATGCTCGCCTGGACGTCATCCCGTTCGAGTCGGACAGTAAATTCATGGCCACCCTGAACGCGATTGACGGGCAAACCCATATCCTCCTGAAGGGCGCTCCGGAAACTGTCCTTGAGCGCTGCACCCTCAGCGAATCAGAATTGCGACGGATCAATGATGCCATGGCCACTTATGCCCGCCAGGGCATGCGGGTCATCGCCTTTGCACAAAAGAAAAACGTCGCTGCGAAGCAGATCGAACCGGAGTCCGTCCGGGCGGGTTTGCAGTTTGCAGGTTTGCTCTGCATGATCGATCCTCCCCGAACCGAGGCAATTGACGCCATCCGGGTCTGCCAACAGGCCGGGATTACGGTTAAAATGATCACCGGCGATCATCCAGTGACTGCCGAAGCTATCGGGCGACAGCTCGGTCTTCTGCCGCAAGGACAGAGTGCGATGTCGGGCCGTGACCTGGACGGCCTTTCCGAAAAGCAACTGCAGGACGCGGCCATGAGTACGAATGTCTTTGCCAGAGTGGCCCCGGAGCACAAACTCCAGCTTGTCGAGGCCCTGCAGGCACAGCGCCATGTCATTGCCATGACCGGCGACGGAGTTAATGACGCACCGGCCCTCAAGCGAGCCGACATCGGCATTGCCATGGGCATAACCGGTACGGCGGTATCAAAAGAAGCGGCCAAGGTTGTGCTGATGGATGACAACTTCGCTTCCATCACCGCAGCGGTGGAGGAAGGACGGCGGGTCTACGACAACCTTATCAAGTGCCTGGCGTTTGTGCTGCCCGCCAATCTCGGCCTGGCCTGCACCCTGTCGGTGGCCATGTTTTTCTTTCCGACAATTCAGGTTGATGGTGTCAATGAACTCCTTTTGGCCATGTCTCCCAGCCAAACCCTGTGGATAAATCTGGTTGCCAGTGTTACCCTGTCAATCCCTCTGGCCTTTGAAGTGCTTGAACCGAACGCGATGCGGCGACTTCCGCGCTCTCCCGACGAACCCGTGTTTTCGGGCTTTATTGTGACCCGCTTGATTATTGTCGGGGTCCTTATGGCGGCAGGTGCTTGCGGGCTGTTTCTCTGGGAGTACTATCGTATTGTCGGCCCAGAGCCAGTGACGAGCGTCCGGCATGCTTTGGCCCTCTCCGAAGCGCAGACCCTTTGCGTGACAAGCATTACCTTCACTCAGATTTTTTACCTGCTCAACTGCCGATCCCTGCACTCTTCGCTCTTTACCCAGGGCTTTTTCAGCAATCCTGCGATCTTTATAGGCATCGGCATCCTGCTCGTGCTCCAGGCATGCTTCATTTACCTGCCACCTCTGCAGACGCTTTTTAACTCCGCGCCACTTGATGGCCGGGGCTGGATGTTTGCTATGGCGGTCGGAGCCACCGTGCTCCCAGTGATATCATTTGATAAGTGGGTCAGAAATCGAAGGAAGAATAAGGCAGGGATTGGAGAGTAGGGAGAGATGAGTATCGGCGAGATTTGTTCGGCGCTGTTCTTTTATGGATATATTTTAGAGATTTGCTCTATCCATCCAGCTAGGCGGGGTTTGTGAAAGGTCTGGACGAAGTGCGGGAAACAAGATGTGACAACGAGGACTATGAGCATGTGGCAAGATGTATGGAATACAGTGCTATCGGAATTTACGGATATCTCAGATGTGACGCAAATTACACGAATCACGCTACGCCTTCTGGTTGCTGGAATCCTTGGCGGCCTACTGGGGTACGAGCGGGAACAGAAAGGTAAAAGTGCGGGGGTGCGAACGCATATGCTGGTCGCCATCGGGGCAGCACTCTTCGTCCTCATTCCCCAACAATCCGGGGCTTCAACCGCAGACTTGACTCGGGTACTGCAGGGCTTGACCGCCGGGGTGGGGTTCCTTGGGGCTGGGGCCATAATTTTGGGAAGCAAACAGGAGGATACTCGGGGGTTGACTACGGCGGCAGGCATGTGGGTAACTGCAGCAATCGGTATAGCTGCGGGAATGGGGAGGGAATCGACTGCTGTCCTGGCCACTCTTGTGGCTCTGTTTATCCTTACAGTAGTTCCTTGGATTCTCGGATATAGAAGAGAAAACAAAGAGTGACGTGAGGAATCCAAACGAATTTGTTCGTCTCACAATTCGTTGCATCTGACTTTGCTACGCGCCACAGGGGTGAGCTCAATAGTCAGGCTGGATCTTTGACATGATATTTCTGAGTGCCTCTAAACAAGAATAGGCGTGCTCCACGAATAAGCCATGATTACGTCAGCAAGCCCTCTTGCGCATTCGATATTACCTTTGGAAGTGGGTTCGATCAAAATGCGTGGGGACCCAGCCGTTACATTCGATGATATCACAAATTTTGACGGCTTGCACTTAGGTCATGGTTTCCAAAGCAGCCATTGCTTTACGCTTGAATCGTATGTTTTCGTGTGCGTAGCCAAGGCCGTGAGTTGGGGACTTCAGAAGAATCATGGCGACATATTGGCGGGTTTTGAGGAGTAGCAGGGACTGCGCGTAGAATTTTTGTGGCCTGGCTTCTGTGCTAACATTTGTTAATTTTTTTGCAATGATGGACGTCTTCATCTGGCAAATATTTTGTGAGCGTGGGTATCCCGTTCTGATGGCATACGTAATCATCCGCAAGGGCGTACGGCACCTCTGCCGGGTTAACTCAAAATTGGGCAATTGGATGTGCAGTTCATTGTGTGGGAAGCATATCGGCACAAACGAAATGCGCTGAATCTGGCTTGGTTCGAAAAACCATGCGCTCGGTTCCAACGCTTGGAACTGGGCGTTTGTTATCTTAGGACCGTAAGCGCTCAGGCATCCGCACCTTCCACGGATGTACCTGATTTGCTATAGAAGCAGGAGCCTTAACTTTTTGAGTGGTTTGGGGCGCTCCGTCTGCTTTCCTAACGCCGCTGTTCTGCGAGCGTTTCGGCCATTATCTGCATGAGAGACTCCATGCTTACGGGCTTTGCTACATATCCGCTCATGCCCGCAGTCAGGAACTTCTCCTTGTCGCCGCCCATGGCGTAGGCCGTCAGGGCAATGATCGGGATATCCCGTTTGTGGGAGTTTCTGGAGCCTCGAATGCGCTGGCAGGCTTCGATGCCATCCATGACCGGCATTGATACAGCATCTCCTTGCTTGGGGCTTGATTGTGCGGCCCATATCCGGCTGCTGACATGCCGGCATTCTTTTATGTCGCAGGTGAGTCCGTTTCTCTCAAGAATGCACCGAGGGCCTTGTCTTGAGCAAGGATGTGGTCCTGGAGCCATTTCCTGAGGAAGTGGATGAGAAATTGCGACTCCGCGTTGGCCATCTCCGAGCCGAAGCGGAACAGTTCCTCCAGCATGCGTTCGTGGTCCGCATCGTGTTCCGATTGGTCGGGGTAGGAGTGTTGGCGCATGAGCTTGTGTTCCGAGGCAAAATGGTACTCCGTGAAGGCGACGACCATCTTGAAGAGGCATTCGGCGATGACGGGCTCGTCGTCCTTGTTGGCGATGTTCATGCAGAGGCGGTTGATCAGGACGGACAATTCCTTGTGCTGCGCGTCGATTTCGCGGACGCCCGTGAGATAAGTATCGTCAAGAACGATCTCCTCCTCGGTTTTCGACGTTTCGCCGGCAAAGGCATAGCGGTTTGTCCCCTTCTTTTTACTTGCATACATGGCCATGTCGGCGGCCATGAGCAGAGTGTCTTTGTCGGTGCCATGCTCGGGATAGATGCTGATTCCGATGCTGGCACCCACCCGGCATTTTTCCGTCGGTGAAAGAAAGAGGTCCGTCGCCACGGCATTGAGCAGCTTTTGCGCCACTAGGTGCGTATCGGTTATATCCTCCAGTTCGGGGAGGAGGATGACGAACTCGTCGCCGCCAATCCTGGCGACGGTATCTGAAGCCCGTAAAGCGGTCGGGAGTCGCTTGGCGACGGTCTTCAGTACGTCGTCTCCAGCATCGTGCCCGTATTTGTCATTGATCTTCTTGAAACCGTCCAAGTCGACAAAAAGGATGGCCGCATGCTTTTTGCCGCGTTTGGCCGTGGAAAGGGTCTGGTCCAGACGATCGAAGAAGAGCATCCGGTTGGGTAGTCCGGTCAGGCGGTCGTGGTAAGCCAGTTCGTGCAGACGCATCTCCGTTTCCCGGCGTTCGGTGATGTCGTGAGCGGCTCCGTATATGCGGCCTTCGTGTGCCGCGGCGAACCATTCCAAATAACGGTACGACCCCTGTTTGTGCCGAAAACGGGCTACAAAGTTCATGATGGGCTTGCCTTCTCTGATGGCTGCAAAGATGCTTGCGCCCGCGTCCCTGTCATCAGGATGAAAGAAGTCGAGGTAGTGGAATCCATCGAGTTCTCCCGGAGCGTAACCCATGACGTTTCCCCAGGCAGGATTGAGTTTGATGCATTTACCGTCGAAATCGCCGATGGTCAGGAGATTTGGAGCGATGGAGAAGAAACTTTCCAGCTCCACCTGCATCGAATGGAGCCGGATGCCCATGCGCTCCGCCTCCTGACGTGAATGGAGACGCCAGCGTTGGGAGCCGAAGAGGATTGCCGCTCCAACGAAGGCTATGACAGCGTAAAAGATGGCGTATACCTGAATTTGCTGGCGCCAATCAGCGTAGATGGAACGCGTACTCCGGGCGATACCAAAGACCAGGGGGGTGTTCATCTTCAGGTGTTTCGAGCTGACGGTCTGCAGCACGAGCAGAGAGTCCTCGTTGGTGCCGAAGCTCTTCCCCAGGAACAGAGATCGTGGCTGCCCACCCTCCAAGTGGCGGGTGAAGAACGTGTCGGGCCTAGCCAAGTTTGTGCCGACCATGTTCGGAAGATAGGGTTCCCAGATGAAGACGATGCCCCGCCCATGGACGATCCTGACCGAGGCGTTTTCGGAATAGCGCAAGGCGTTCATGAGCGTTCTGAAAAAATCCGAATCGAGGGTGGCTGTCACCATGCCGACGAATGGGCCGTCATCGGAGGTGATGACACGAGAGAGATTGATAGTCCATTCGCCGAGAACGTTTGTGAAGGGGGGGCTAATAAACAGGAGTTCGGGGTCGGGGTTCAGTCTGGGTGTCAAGTAGTCAGAGCGTTGGCTGACATTTTTGCCGACGATCTCGTCCAGGTTTGAGGTCACGATGGTGCCCCGGGCATCGACAACGGCCAGGGTGTGGACATTGGTCATGGCCCCGGCCAGGATCTTGAGTTTGGAACCGACATTGCGCAGGACGTCAGGATTCTCGGCAGGATATTCCTTGATTGGAAGGGGAACGAAGTCCCGAATTTTTGAGAGAGTCGTGTCGATCGTTTCGAGTTGGCTTGCGAGCATATACTCGGCCACCGCTGCCACGGCGGATAAACGCTGTTTTTCGCGTTTGGTGATGTCCTCGCGTTCATGATAGGTCACATAGCCGAGCAAGGAAGCCAGGGCCAGTGCGAGAAAGGCGAAGACCAGCCATTCGGAGATAAAACGTTTATCTTTCTTGTCCATGCTCGTCGCCCCGGGATGTCGGACATTGTGCTGTGCGTAAGCGAGTTACTAGCACTTACCAATAGGCGTGTCATTGGATTAAATTATGTACGGGGAGGGTCGCGCAGAAAAGTATTGGAGTTTCCGAGCGGATGCCTGACTGGCGCTGTCTGGGTGTTTGTGGTGGCGCTAATGACGGAAATATCGCCACGCACGGAGTCATCCCCTGATAAGAGAATAGAAGACATCACTGTAGGCGGTATTGTATCTGGCAATTTTCAACTTCCATACCGTCAAGCCTCGTGAAGATTGTCACGGAACAGAATGTGGGCCAAGCATCAGCGAGGTTACCGCGCTATGGGATATGTGAAAATGCAGATTAGAGCATACTTAAAGAAAAACAGCTAGCAACTGCTTCAACCTGATAATTCCTTTTGTCATGAAATTACAATCATCGCTATGACCTGCCGGGAAACTTCAGACTCCTCAATTCTTGAGGGTTGCCAAGTGGAAAGGGTGGTCATCCTGTTTACTTCTCGATAATGCCACGTAAAATGCCATGAGCACTGGACTCAGGCCATAACAGTTGAACAGAAATGTAGCGATCAGCGTTGCATATCAAAATAGGCCGACTCCCGGGATAAAGCGAAGTCGGCCCAGATTGGCATTTTTTTGTGTTATTCGGCTTTGACCGCTTTCTTGCGCTTCTCCCACAGCTTCATGTCCTGCATAGTCTTGCGGCGATCCCGAGCCAAGGATTTTGCCACAAGAGAAGTTCCTTTCTTGTAGCCATATTTTTCCTTGTACTGTTCGGGAGTCAGTCCGTGGGTTATGAGGTGGCGCTTAGTCAAAACTTTGAATGATTTTCCACACTCGCAGCAGAGGACGCTTTTCTCTCTGATGGCGTTTTTGGGATCGACAGCGGGTTCGGTTTCGACAGCAGGTGCTACACCTTCAGCGACTCCACGAATGCTGCCAGCCAAGGCTTTGATCATGGATGTGATCTCTTCCTCTTTCATGTTGCGCACAGATGCTTGGGCTTTTACGATTTCGATTGCTTGCTTAAGATAATCTTCCATGTTTTCTCCTTAAGGATCTATGGGAATTTGATTGATAGCTCTAAACACAAATTGTGCCTGCGCCGATTTAAAGGCGCCATTGTAGAAGCTACACCCAAATAGCAAGAAGGTAAATGCCGACTAAATGCTCCCACACTGATTGAATTTGAGTTCTTTTACTGCGCTTCCCCGTAAATAACTCGCTGGACGCTGGACAGGCTACATCCGAGTTGCTCTGCGATCTTTCGAAATGAGACACCTTGTTCTCGCAATGCGCGTACCTTGGTCCGGTCGACACTCTTTTTCCTGCCACCTTTGCCATGGGCATATTTGCCTGCGGCCTTGGCCTTCTCAATACCCTCACGCTGTCGTTCTCTCAGGATATTCCTCTCGAATTCCGCAAAGCTGCCCAGGACGTCGAATAGCAATTTGGTGAACGGGTCGTGGTTGTCTCTAGTGAACGTGAGATTTTCCTTCACGAATTTTACAGTAACGCCTTTTGCGATCAGCTGGCTGATAATGTTTTGCAGATCCTGAAGGCTGCGAGCAAGCCTATCGATGGAGTGGATCCACAAGGTGTCACCTTCGTCCAGACGCGAGAGGCAGTCTTGAAGCTCAGGCCTGTCAGTGTTTTTACCGGAGGCCTTCTCTTCATAGACCTTCCAGAACTTGACCTGGCAATCGGCCAGTTGGCGAACTGTATTCTGGTCATGGGTGCTCACCCTGACATATCCGACGTGACGTCCATTCATTGATGTCTCCGGCATTGAAATTTGGGTCTCTTGCCAGAAATCGTGCCCAATAAAGATCTAGAAGTAAACATCAAGTGTGCCCAAAAACTCGAAAACAAATAGTTATGGGCACGATTTCTCGTGCCCATAACTGTGCCCAGAAAGGGTATACCATTTGTTGCGTGTGTACGGCTTGCTGTTTGGATTCTCACGATTTGTCCGAATTTACGGACAATTGGTGATTTTTTACTCAGTTGCAGCTGGTAATCCTCTGTTGTCGCAGTCGGACAGGACTGATAAGCTTGGGTTGTGACGGGCTTTAAATTGACTTATTGTTTTTCTTCGTTTTAAATAATGGCTGATTTGTTAGAATCATCTTGGTTCCATCTGATGTTGGCCCAAGCAATCAAGAGTGATCCACGGGAGAGTATATGCCGACAGTAATGCGTATTGGCTCATTACGATTTCATTTTTATTCAGATGAGGGTAATGAGCCTCCGCATATACATATAGAAACGCCTGATGGTGAATGTAAATTTTGGCTGGATCCGATTAAACTCGCCCGCAATAAGGGAGTTCCTGCTCCAATGTTGCGAAATATTGAAAGGCTTGTTTTTGAAAATATTGAATTTATAAAGGAGAAGTATAATGCATACTTTGAGTGAAGAACCAACAGCTATCAAGGTATGGGTAGAAAAGAGAAGAATTTTCATCGAATTGACAGATGGGAGGGTCATTGGATTTCCTGCAGATCGTTTCCGTATTCTTTCGGAAGCAACAGATGAGCAACTCCAGGGAGTTCATTTGAGGCTAAATGGGTTTGCGCTTCGTTGGGAAGAGTTGGATGAAGACATCACTGTTGGCGGTATTGTAGCTGGCAATTTTCAACTTCCATACCGTCAAGCATCGTGAAGATTGTCAAGGAACAGAAAGTGGTCATGTCCCTTGCATAGAAGGATAATCAAGCGTCCTTAACATCCATGGGTTGTGTAAATACGGGGCCTTACAGGTAACGTGCTGTAAGGCCCTTCCGTTACTCGATCCGCGCTAACAAAGACGACCTGAGTCGAAATCAAAAACCTTTCAAATCCCACGTCTCGTCTCATCGTCATTCTTTGTACACGTGAGCGTGCTGAATAGTCTCACATGCAAAGACTGTGTTATTGATCTTTTATATCTTCCGTTTTTTTCACACTTTCTACCGGTTTTTCCTCATCTATTGGTCGCTCAGAGATGCCCTTTTTGAAGTTAATGAGCGCCCGTCCCATATCTGCACCAATCTGTGGGAGGTTTTTACCTCCAAACACAATAAGTGCAATCACGAGAACTACAACCAACTCTTGCACTCCAATTCCAAACATAAAAACTCCTATTTAAAAACAAAAAAATTTTGGACGAAATAAACTATTATAATTGAAATACACTGAACTTGCTAAGAAAAATACTTTCGCAAGTAGATTTTTGAAACGCTATAAAATAAATTATCTATATTAGCGTGATTCAAAAAACCAAAGTAATAAAAAAATAATGACTGGAATGGAGAAAAATTTCAGCATTATTTGAATACTTTCAGTCAAATTGTATTTTTTTGGTGTATAGTCTATTTCTTGCTGTGGAGACTGCTGCGTGGGGTGGTCGTAATGTTCTTTATTGTTTTGCATAACAACTCCTTTATTCAATAAAATAAGGATCACTCAATACTTTGAAAGTATTAGTGAAATATATGGTGCTTATTTAAAAGAATATAGGAGGTGCGCGAGTTGCTGTTGAATCAATCCAAATTTTATTGGAAAAACAATCAATAGCGTTGAAAAGGACAGAGAGTAGCGGCTGCGTTAAATTTGTGAGTGCTTGATCTAAAATTAATGCATATTGAAAAAGGTTATCAGATGAATTATGAATTGTTTTAGAAGTCAATCCAACAATTGCTACTGCCGATCCCAGAATGGCTGGTCCGAAATGAGCCATGCTGGAACTATATTGGATCAACTTCCCTGTGTCCTGAGCGCATTCTTTGGGTATAGGATGAGCGCAGAATACCAGTAATAGAGAAATAGTCAGTCGTAATAGACTATTTGCGCATCTGATCATTATATTTTTTATTAGGTATTAAAACCTTTTTTTGTTGAATAATTGGGAGACATTAAAGGGATACTCGTAGATTTGAGTTGGTATTGCGCCATTTAGTGATCTTTTACGAATATTTCGAATCAAAAATAAAAATATTTTCTAAATCAACCTTTTGGTTCTGCTTGTCAATATTGGCGCGATCGGGAGTACGTTGTCAGGCGGTTAGTTACATGAAACTGACCGCACTATTCTATTTGCCTAGTCAAGCGGTGTTAAATGCCGGTTAGTCGAATATAATCGAGTTATTATGTGTGACATGAATGTTTTTAGCACAAGAAAACAACCGCTCACAGGGGGAGTCTCGCAATTGAAAAGGTGTCCTTCACTAGCCATGCTCACCCAATGGACTGAAGAACTCTCGTAGTTTCAAGTATCCTCAAGACTAAGATAAAGATGCATCTCTGAACGGATTTCCCCCCGCCTGTAAAGGAGAGCGGGGGGAGCGGTGCAATTTTTCAGCTTGCAGATTGCAGCGCTGCAATCCGCGATTCAAGGGGCGGGTGACTGCTGAACAGCGCCATCATGCCGCCACCTGCAATCCCACTGGCCGCCATCTCCTTGGGTAATTGGCCAGCTTGAAGATTGCCCAATGCGTGCAAGGCATCAATCATCGGTCGTCGGTCGCCCATCAGCGCGGCAGCGCCTGCGTCCGCCCGGTATTCGCGCTGGCGTGAAAAGTAGAAAACTACGATACTGGCCAGGACGCCGAACAGGATTTCAAATACAATGCTGCTGACCCAATAGCCAATGCCCGGGCCGCTCGATTCTTCGCCCTTGCGCAGAAAGCTATCCACCGCGTAGGCAACGACCCGCGCCAGGAAGATTACGAAGGTATTGACCACACCTTGGATCAACGTCAGGGTCACCATATCACCGTTTTCGATGTGGGCGACTTCATGGGCCAACACAGCTTCCACCTGTTTTCGGTTCATGCTTTGCAGTAATCCGGTCGATACTGCCACCAGAGATTTGGACTTGCTCGGACCAGTGGCAAAGGCATTGGGAGCGCCTTCATAGATGGCGACCTCGGGCATTGGCAATCCGGCTTTGGCTGCCAGTCGTCGGACGGTTTCCAGGAGCCATGCTTCTTCCTGATTGCCCGGCTGCTCGATAACCTTTGCTCCGGTGCTCCATTTCGCCATGGTTTTGGACATCATCAGCGAAATAAACGACCCTCCGAAACCGATCAGGGCGGAAAATGCCAGCAGCATACCCATGTTCAATCCATTGCTGGTCAAAAAGCGGTCGACACCCAGAATGCGGGCGCTGATCGACAGTACCAGCATCACCGCAATATTAGTCAACAAAAACAGAACAACTCGTTTCATCTAAGTCTCCCTACTCATGATGGTTATTGATCAATCATGCTTTGCTTGGCCAATTGTTTCCTTATCATTCAAAATCATGCTGAATTTTCATTGGAGCTGTTCGATTTTGAAGTGTTGAACTCCCGTATGAAAATTTCCCAAAATGCAATAAAAAGAGCTGCAACCAAAGGACCAAGAACAAATCCATTTATCCCAAACAATGAAAAACCGCCAAGCGTCGAAAGCAGAACGATATAATCAGGCAATTTGGTGTCTCGACCAACCAGAAGGGGTCGCAGAATATTGTCGGCCAATCCGATAACGACTGCTCCAAATGCTACAAGAATCATTCCTTGAGACCAATCTCCAATAGCAAACAGATAAATAGCGACTGGTCCCCAGATCAATCCGGCTCCAATGACAGGTATTAACGAGAGCAGTGTCATCACGACCCCCCATAAAAACGCCCCATGAATATCCAGAACCCAGAAAATAAAGCCTCCCAACATTCCTTGCACGGCTGCAACAAGCAGATTTCCTTTCACCGTCGCACGTACGACTTCGGCAAACTTGCTAAAAAGCAAATACTCCCGTTCATCACCCAAGGGCAAAGCACGAACAAGTAGTTCAACAATTTTATCACCGTCACGGAGCATGAAGAACGCCATATAAAGCATCAATCCAAGAGCGATGAAAAACTGTAAAGTTCCCTGACCTAATGAAATTGCATTTTGAGAAATATATCCGCTAGCAGTGAGCGCAAAATCAGAAAGTTGTTCTTGAATGCTGTTGATATCTAGATCAAATCGCTCAAAAAATGTATTTATTCCGGGAAAAGCTGTTTTGATTTGTTCGATTCGACCTGCAAGATCAAAATCTCCGCTTTTGAGACGATTATAAAGACTTGATCCTTCTCGAAAAAAGGAGATGATTACAAATAATGAGGGGATGATGCCTATTACAAAGCAAAACAAGAGTGAAGCCAGTGCCGCCAGATTGGGCTTGGGTTTTCCCATTCTGAGCAGGCGGTGGTACATAGGCGAAAAAATCAGACCAATGATACATGCCCAAAAGATCGCTCCCCAGAAAGGCAAGAGCAGGAGTACAAAAAGCAGGCTCACGAGCACAAGCATCATGAGAAATGTGATTTTTTCCAGTCGGCCCTGCTCTGATTTTTGAATTTGAGACATATTGTTCATATCCTTGGGTAACGTCTGAGTTCAAATAGCAACAACTTCGTATCCGGTTTCCGTGTGCAGTTACGGTTTTCAAACCGGGAGTCGGATCGGTTCATGCCTGTTGTCAGAAAACCGTACTGATCAGGTAGGTCGTGTATCCCATGTAACAGGCCAGGAGCAGTACACCCTCGATGCGGTTGATACGGCCTGGCCCTCGGAACCCGTAGCCAATGACGAACAGCAACAGGGTCAGTGCGGTCATTACCATTATATCCCGATTGAAAACCTCCGGTCCAACGGCCATTGGACTGATCGCACCCGCGATGCCCACCACCGCCAGGGTGTTGAACAAGTTGGAGCCCAGGATGTTGCCCAGGGCGATGTCATGCTCTCCTTTCCGGGCGGCGATCACCGACGAGGCCAGTTCCGGCAGCGAGGTACCCACTGCGACTATAGTCAGGCCGATGATCAGGTCGCTGACTCCAAAGCCATGGGCGATTTCAACCGCTCCCCATACCAGGATGCGGGAACTCACGATGAGCATCATCAGTCCGGCCACCAACCAGAAGACAGCTCGGCGGGTGGGCATTGCGTGGACATCCAGTTCACGCTCCATCTCTATTCCCAGCGCATCCTCTTTATTCTGCACCCCTTGCCAGATGGTCCAAGCCATCAACCCGACAAAGACAGCAAGCAACACAACGGCATCGAACTGCGAAATTACACCATCCTTGAGTTGCCATGCTGCGAGAAAGGTCACAAACGTTAGAATGGGCAGTTCCTTGCGCAGAACACTTGAATGTACGGCGATGGGGCTGATAAGCGCCGTGATCCCCAGGATTAGCGCTATATTGGTGATGTTGGAGCCGTAGGCGTTACCAAGCGCAATTCCCGGGTTATTCTGCAAGGCGGCCAGGGCCGAAACCACCATTTCAGGTGCGGAGGTGCCGAATCCGACAATGACCATACCGATCAAAAGCGGCGGCATACCAAAATGACGGGCGACAGAGGCCGATCCCTCGACAAAACGGTCGGCGCTCCAGACCAGAAGAGCCAGACCAAAAACAACAGCGATAAAAGCGAGGGTCATGAGAAATTTGGACTCCTTGAAAACCAATGAACCAGATCCTTTGGGCGGATAAGGATCGTTTCTAATGAGATATCTGCTATGTTGGTCGAGGAACATCGCAGCTATTCGATGTTGATCCAGACTTATCGCTATTCTCGTGAGTGCCATCCAGTCTACTGGCTAAAACTTTATCGACCCTGTTGCCATCGAGGTCAACGACTTCAAGTCTCCAGCCTTCCCACTCGACCACATCGCATGTGCGAGGAACGCTACCGATAAGCCACATCATCATGCCGCTTAGCGTATTGTACCGCCCTTTTTGCTCTTCGGGTACGGCCTTCAAATTGAGTCGATCCTTGAGTTCTGGAACAGGAATGAGGCCGTCAAGAAGCCATGATCCATCTTCGCGCTGAACACCCCAAACATCCTCAGGATCGCGTGGTTTGAACTCACCTGCGAGCGCTTCAAGCACATCTTGCAGTGTAATGAGCCCCAATATTTCTCCGTACTCGTCAATGACAAAGACCATTTGAACGCCGGATTCGCGAAACTGCTCCAGCAATTTAATTCCAGTGAGGGTTTCCGGTACGAAAATAGCGGGCTGGAGATAGTCTTGAATGCTGCTTGAGTCACCTTTTATGCGTTGTTTGAGCAATCTTTTTGCGGTGATAATCCCAATAGTATTATGCAATCCACCATGGCAAACAGGATACCTGGAATGGTCCGAGTTCATCAGACTTCCCAGACTGCTTTCCAGGGGTTTGTCTATATCGAGATAGATAATTTCGCTGCGTGGCGTCATCAAAGAGGCGATTTGACGATCATCCAGGCGGAACACATTGCGCATTATTTCATGTTCTTGTTTTTCGATCAGTCCGGCCTGTGAACCTTCGGCCAGCATGGAGTGGATATCTTCTTCGGTGAGGTTTGCGCTACTCAATTCCTTTTTTCCAAGAATCCGCAACAGGCCGTCCGTGGAAATGGAGAGCAGGAAAACAAACGGGCGTGACATGGCAGCCAGCACCATAATCGGTCTAGCCATGAAGGTTGCGACGCCCTCCGCATGGAACTGGCCAATTCTTTTCGGCACCAGTTCGCCAACAACAATGGAGAAGTACGTGATGACCACGACAACAAGAGTGGTAGCGGTTATCGAACTGGTTTTTCCGTCAAGGCCAAGTTGGTTGAGCACGCCGGCAAGAGGGCCGGCTAGTGCAGCTTCGCCCACGATGCCGTTCATGATGCCGATGGCGGTGATCCCGATTTGGACAGTGGAGAGAAACTGCGTGGGATCTTCCCCCAGGCGCATGGCGACAACCGCGGACTTGTCGCCGTCTTCAGCCAGCCGCTGAAGGCGGCTTTTCCGTGCTGTCACAAGTGCTATCTCGGACATGGCGAACACGCCGTTGAGTACGATGAGGAATGCTAATAATGCAATATCCATGCATTTTCTCCTAAATTCATGTTGTGCCCTTTGCTCAGCGAAAGAAATATAAGGATTTATTCATTCATGTTACAGATTATATGGAATAAATCATGAATAAAAAATTGAGTGATGGTGATTAAAATTGAATCACTCAACGATTGATTTAAATATGAGTTTAATTTCATACCAAAAAAGTGAAATTTTGCTTGAAAAACAAGGAATTGTGCTGTTTTGAGGGAGGTCTTTTCCTGAAGCCCATACATTATAAATAATTATAGAATTATTAGATATGTAGCAAACTGTGTTTTTTTCAATTTCGCTTGAATGCTGATTGTCGATGCAAATATCTACAATGTTGCTATGAACATGCTTATTTTCTGAATTAATGATTTTTCCGATTTGATTTCCTCCATGAAAAACTCCGTCTAATGATAATATCATGGGAGAAGAAAATGATACTTGGAATTTTTTGCACTGGGCATCACTTTGTCCAAAAGCTGTTGAAGAAAAAATGAATATGAATGCTAAAATTATAAATGTAGATGTTTCGCGCATATGCTTTCCTTTAATCATGAATTCCAACTAAAGTTGTCAACGCCGACCCCTTAGTCCGCAGGAGGGTCGGAATTGCCCTTTCGTACATGCGTTCTCGGGATCCACCAGCGCAATGTCTTGCGTTTTCATCGTGTCCGGCGGCAACTCTTCAATATCTCAAATAAGGCAGTGATCCGCTGCTTATGCGCCCGGTGGATGACGATATAAGAAATGTATCACACGACACATTGGCTTTGGCAATGTGCCGTGCAGGTTTAAAACAGACTCGTCACAAAGTCAGTTGCTGGATGCCTTCCAACATCCATTGCGATGGGGAAGCACTTTCGTCGCGGCGGATATGCCAAACCTCTCTGACCTGTTCCGCCGTGGCGTTGGGGCCGTCTTCGCGCAACATGGCGTCAAGGAGAACGCTGATCACGGTTTCAGTCCCCTCGCTGCGAGCCTCAAGCACGCGTGCTTCGAGCATCAGGATTTCCGTTCGGCCTGGCGCAGGATCAAGAGTCGCCTGACGCGCGATCTCTTCATGGACTTCCGGACTTGTGAACTGCCGGATGTCGTCGATATCCCGGCGGTCCCAGGAGGCTTGCAGCCGCGTGTAAAGAGCTTTCGCTCCTGTCAGGAATTCCTGCTCATCCAACCCTTTCGGCAAAATGGGTCCTTGCGGTGTTTGCGGGTCAAGGCGCTGCTGTCCCCATCCACCACCATGAGTCGTCGAATTCCGGTCTTCTTCGTGCCCGGCGTAAGCATAGGGAGCGGAGTTTGCCGTGGCCGCCCTGCGGGATTTGATAAACTTGAAAAGGAGAAATCCGCCCATCGCCAGAAGGAGCATGTCGAGCATGCCGGGTCCCGCGAAGCCGCCACCTCCGAAAAGCATGGAGCCAAGCAGGCCACCCATAAGCAGGCCGCCAAACATGCCGCCAAGTCCACCGAAGCGCGACGGGGCGTTCGGCGCGGCCTGCTGCGCCATGGCTGGCGAGTCTTTGGCTGGAGGAGCCTGCTTGTTGTAGCCACTGTTGTATGAAGGCTTGCTACCAAAAGATCCGCCGCCGCCCATACGTTTGGCGTCCGCCAGATCGGGCCAGGCAAAGAGAAGAAGGGTCAGGGCTATAAGCGGAAAAAAAAGATAGGCCAATCCTGGATGCGCAGCAGCGCAGGATAGCGGTGCGGGAACGTTCTTCATGGAGCCTCCTGTGGTTGGCTGGAGGTCCTTTAAAAAAAAGAAACCTCCAGCATGGGTTATCATGCTGAAGGTCTGGCTCATCGGTGGGTTCCGACGGCAAGACCAAGCGCTTTCGCGCCGAGATTGTTGATCTTGCCTTTGGGAGTTACTCCCCTTCAATTTGAAGATTATTTTACGACATGGCGACTCGTCAAGTATAATTCTGACAGGAACAGTCCGTAAAAAAAAGATATGTAGCAAGCTGCTCAAATGTTGCGCGAAATAATCATCTTTTCAAAATGAACAATTCTTGAGAAGATGTGATTTGTGTGGCTGTGGTTTTTTAAAAGCCCTTGGGCTTTAATTCAATTTCTTAAGTAATGCTGAGGCCTAGAATGTTATGTTTGCTCAATAGATCTATATCAATATTTCTAGTATCTTTTCTTGTCTCCATGTTTTTGCATGCTCAAGACTGGATTGTTGCTGGAAAAAGAGGAATAATGACATTTGTTGTAGTGTCAAAAGAGCGGGAAAAAGATGAAAGTGTTTACAAAGAGGCTATACAAAGCCTTTGCACTGATAATGATTTTTGCAAGATAATGTTTTGGTCTAATTCGAGTGATGTGCCGACTTCATGGCCAATGACTGAGCACGAAAAAAATTCTAAGGTTGCTGACTACTATCATAATGGCAATTCGGGAGAAACAAAATTTATATTTAAATATTCCGATGATAATTGAATTATTCAAAATTATTGTTCTTTTTCTTTATGAAATGACATTTATTTGATGCTGAACGGATATGCACTTCGTTGGGAAGAGTTGGACAAAGACATCACTGTTGGCGGTATTGTAGCTGGCAATTTTCAACTTCCATACCGTCAAGCATCGTGAAGATTGTCACTGCACAGAATGTGGGCCAAGCATCAGCGAGGTTCTCGCGCCAAAGGTATGTGATTAATGACTTGGCCCGCAATGCCCAACTGGAGGTGATCTTCACCATCCCCAAAAGCAAGCACGGATAAATTTGTCATTTTCATTTTTTGCTTGATTCTGCGGGGTCAAGAATGTAGGTCATAAATTACATATTGTTTTTGCTCTTAAATAGTTAAATTTGATTGATTTTAAAGAATTAGCTGCGACGCCTCCGCTAGTCCCCCCTTCGACACCATCTAAAAAGATAAGCCGCTGAAATGTAAAAATTTCAGCGGCTTTTTCTTTTTCAGGGTTCCGGCGCGGTTTGTCGGATTGTTCCTTGACTGGAAAATGCGGGGCTTTCTTGAAAATGGAGATATCGACTCTGGGTTTCTTGTCTCTCTCGTTGGATGGAGGGGGCGAGTATTGCGGATATGCCCATGCTGCCCTGTTGCGGATTTATGCGAAAATCAGCATCTCACTCGAAGCGCAGGTTTTGCCGCATGCATGGTTTCCGATGATGTCTCATCATGTATGAATCTATCGATGGTTTTGAAGATTTTGTTGGTCATTACGCAATAGATTTTTTCAACAAGATCTCATCACCGGGAGTTAGAATCCAAGCTCAGTTCGCGCACGTTCGATTCCTTTCTTCTGAACTTCGAGGTCCGGGCTTCTCTCGGAGTTATGGATCGCGCTGCGGATCAGTGCATCGACTTTTTCCCGTCCGCTGGGTGATTTTGCCGCTTCCCTCGGAGTCTGCCCGTCAAGGATCGGAAGAGGGGTATCGACCCATTGACCCCAGTGGTTGAGAAACATGTTTTCCATGTGTTCCCTCACCGCAGGATCTTGCATCATCTTGTTGTGGAAACCAAGCGGGTCTTCATCGTCTTTGGCGCCCTCGTCAGGATTACGCATGGGCTTTATGCTTGTGGTTTTGTAGTGCGCCTTTTCGCCCATCGCGTTTTTAATGATTTCCCGGATTTCAGCCGCTCGTTTTTCCGAGTTCACTTCAACGGTCATGGATTCACTTTCGATGTCTATGTAGCCGAGGATGGTGTTTGACATTGGTGTGGCTTTGGCTGTTTCAAGGCGACTCCAGGGGATTGTCACGCCAGCAAGTTCGCCGCTCTCGGTATAGTCGGCGTTTTCAAGGAGCTGTTCTGGCGACTCCGTCACGCAGAGGTGGACCAGTGCGTCAAAGGCGTCTTTGGGGCTTGAGATGCGGTAGTGAAGCGTTTGCAGGGATAGAGGATCGCCATCCGTGTTCGACAGGGACGGAGGGTTGATGGCCGCCGCGTACAATTCCAGAAAAACCTCACGAATCTCAAATTCGTAGTCAGGCAGATCTTCCTTTGAGATAGCTTTTTTCCTGCCTAAGAGGGAGGTGCGCAGGTCGATGACATGGGTTTTCCATGGCAGGGGAAAGGATATGGGGCTCGCGGCAGAGAGAAATTCAACGTCGTCGACCCTGGAGATGGCGCCAAACAAGATGGACCCTTGAGCCAGCCATTCTGAGGCGCTGTGATCGGTGACCCTGTGCGAACTGCCGGTGAGAATGTCGATGCAGGCGAAGCCATTGCCCGGAAAGACAGCCGTGACCTCATAGAACGAAAAAACCAGACGACCCACGGATTCAAGGACGTGAAGTTCAAGGCTGTCGATCTTGCTTGATCGTTTTTGGCGGTAGAGTTCCGCGATCGTGGTGTCGGCGGGAAGGGCAATTTCAAAATCGAGTTCTTCGATGTCCGGCTGCGTCAGATCCCAGCTACAGAGAATCCAAGGCACCATCACCTGTGAGAGTTCATCGATGGTGTCCTCGGTATCGAGTTCGTCGCCCCAGAGCAGGAATGTGTCGATGGCCTCGTCCATGCCTTCTGATTCAAGGGTGTTTTGCGCGAAGGTCATGAGCTTGCCGGTCAGGCTTTGGAAGGTCTGGCTGATTCTTCGGTAGGAAAAATCCTGGCTCTCTTCCTTGGGCAGGCAGCATTTCTTGTATTTCTGTCCACTGCCGCAAGGGCATGGGGCGTTCCGGGATATTTTCACCGCACATCTTCTCCCTGAAAGGATTTTTCGGCACCAAGCCGTCTTCTGGTTAAACTCCTACGATTGTTCGTCGTTTTCCACAATCTGAACTCGCAAGGCTTGTTCGGCAAGGATTGCGACACATTCGGGACGTTATGTGTGTCGCTTCACAGCGGTTTTATTTCAAAAATTTCGGTAGATAAAGAGGAGAGGGTGCCACACGACGTTTTTGACGTGATGGACTTGACACGAATCGAATTGATGCCCAGAAGACTAAATTGAATTCACGAAAAAAAATTCGTGAATTTGTTTACGGCGAGTATCCTTTAAGGCGGTAATTCAATTAACGTTTAATCAGGGAGCATATACTTGTGAAAAAGCCAAGCGAATCAGCGTCAAATCTTAAAGAACTCATCAATCATGCGATTCAAGATCTGGAAATAACACCGGATGAGTATAATAAGATCATGGATTGCGCTCACGATGATGGTCATATTGACAACGAGGAAAAGGAATTGTTGTCGCAGTTTCAACAAATGCTAAGCAATGGAACAATCAAGCGGGTAAAAGGCTGAAGCAGAAGATTGAGCTTTAAGAGAACCGAATCTACTCTAATGTTATAGAAGTTTGGATACAACACAGCCGCGCCTCCGGGTGCGGCTGTGTCATGAAGTGTAGTAGTTCATACATGATCTGGCAGTTGCCCTTTTAATGGGGTGCTGGAGGGTGCTGTTTGCTCTGGAAACGGTGCTCGGTTTCTCCGGAATGCGCACCTCGCCCGAGACTCAACAGGGAACATGGCAGGCAGCTCCCCTCTGATTGCTGCAGGTATTGACCGCAGGCATACGGCGGACGTGAAAGTGTGCCGACTCCTCATGAAACGATGGTGGGAAAGGATTTCCTGTGCCAATGTATCCATGACATGCATTGATCTGCGCTCGTACTGAAGCCGTCAATTGAAGCAGCCATGCAGGGCTGGGTCTTCGTCCAGCATCGCGACGATCTCGGGCAGGCAGTCGCAGGTGGAGAGCACAGTGAAAAAATCACTCTTGATCGAGGGGGCCACTCGGACCGCCTCGAGCCATTGCGATCGTGAAAAAGGGTCTTCCCGTACCACGTCCCAAAAACCCGTGGTCGTGAAGAGTGCAGCCACGGTCTCGGCCTGCTGGCCCGCTACCGTCATCGAGGTCTTGAAGGAGTACTGATGATTTTGGTTTTGGGATAGTCGCCGGGGTTGAAGAGCAGATCGATCCGGTACACATAAAAAATCGCTCTTTGAATGGTGTAACACTCCTCCGGGAAAAGACCCCTTTCGTGTGTTTCGCGCTTTTCGCGGTTCATGAATCAATTCCTTTCCAACTGCTTGACGTCTCTGTCGGCGAGCAGGAGCTTCATCTGGTGAATGGCGGTCTGGTTCAGGATTTTGAGCCGTTCGGCCTGGGGCAGTCCCTGATGAATGAAGTGGGCGTTCAGGGTTTCGAGATTGGCCAGACAGACAAGCTGAGAGACATTGGCTTCGTCCCGAATATTGCCTTTGTGGTTCGGGTTCTCGTCCCGCCATTGATTTGCGGTTTTGCCGAACAGAGCCATGTTCAGCAAATCCGCCTCGCTGGCGTAGATCAAATTGATTTCTTTCGCTGTGAGCTTTGGGGGGATCAGGTTGGCCTTGATGGCGTCAGTGTGGATTCGGTAATTGATTTTGGTCAGATTGCGGCGGATGTCCCAGCCGAGTTGCTGGAGTTCCTGCTCTTTGAGTCGTTGGAACTCTTTGATCAGGTAAATCTTGAACTCGGCGCTGATCCACATGCCGAATTCAAAGGCAATATCTTTGTGGGCATAGGAGCCTCCGTAGCGGCCGGCCTTGGCCACCAGGCCGATGGCATTGGTTTTGGACACCCATTCCTTGATGCTGATCTTGTAGCTGTTTAGCCCGGCTTGACTTTTAATTGTGGCGAATTCGCCATAATTAAACGCCGGGTTATGCACCTGTTCCCAGATGCCGAGGAACTCGACGGTATTCCGGTTCCGCAGCCAGTCCGAAATGAAAAAATCTCCATCCTTGGCCCGGAGCATGTCGGTCAAGGAAATGAAATCCATGTCACCCTCCGAATAGACCGCGATTTCTGTGCCTCTTACACTAATTTTAGAGTTTTGTTTCATGGCTACTCCATTTAACCGCCTCGAATTCGACACGGATATATCTGCGCCTATCTGAGTAATCTGCGGATTCATTGCCGGTTTCGACCATTTTCGTGACTCCACGCAAATGGTCATTTGGCTCATAACCTGTTGATTCACAAGCGGTAATGGCTCGCTGAATGGCAGTTTGGGAATTTTCCCAGCGGACATAGTTCAGCGGCTCCATCAAATCGCGAGCGAACCAAAATTCAATGCCTTCGTCCGGTACGGTTTGGCTCAAGCCATCAAACCGCTCTTGCAGTGTAATCAGGGCGGATTTGTCCATGAGCGTATCCCTTCCTCATTTCGTGTCGTTCGCGCTTTTCGCGGTTCAATTCATCAACCTGCCAAACGCTCGGTGAGCTGCAAGATTTCGCTGATCTCAGAAGGACTGAAGACTCCGCGAATCCCCTGCGGGTGAATCACCGTGAACGGCGCGTTGATGAGGTCTTTTTTCTCCACCTTTTCGCGGTCAATGATGAAGCCCGTGAGCGGGTTCAGGACCTCCAGTTGGAGGCTGGGCAGGTTGCAGTGCTGTCCGATGAACTGGTCAAATGTTTCAGTTTAGCCATAAAATGAGGCTGGTTGACGCTGTAAACTTTGGAACAATGCCTTGCTCGGGCGAAGAACTCAATACTGGAATATACTTACAACATGGCGCACGGTGCCACGGTCGGCGCTTGGCGTGACTCTCGGGGAGAAGCGCGATATGGGTGCAAAGGCCGCGAGGCTCAGGAGGAAACCATGAGAAGGCAGATCAGGCATATCTATCACGGCCAGCGGGTGACCGAGGGCGCGGGCGTGTCCCTACGGCGAATGTTCAGTAGCAAGGAAGCCGCGCTTTTCGATCCCTTTCTTATGCTGGACGATTTTCGCTCGGACCATCCGCAGGAGTTCATCAAAGGGTTTCCGTGGCACCCCCACCGGGGCATCGAGACCATCACCTATGTGCTCAAGGGAGACGTCGAACATGGCGACAGCCTGGGAAACAGCGGGGTCATCTCCTCCGGCGACGTGCAGTGGATGACCGCCGGCAGCGGCATCATTCACCAGGAAATGCCCAAGGGGGACGAGAGCGGGGCCATGCACGGCTTCCAGCTCTGGGCCAACCTGCCCGCGAGCCGCAAGATGATCCCGCCGCGCTACCGCGGCATCACAGCAGGCGAGATCCCCGAAGCCAAGACTCCTGAAGCGAACATCAAGGTCATCGCAGGCAAGGTCGGGGATGTGGCGGGCCCTGTGGACGACGTGGTCATCGACCCACAGTACCTGGACTGTGCCATCGCCCCCGGCATGGAGTACGTTCACCCGACTCCTCTCGGGCACACCGCTTTCGTCTTTATCCACGGCGGCGAGGGGACCATCAACGGCACTCCCGTGGCCAACGGCGCCCTCGTGCTTTTTGAGGACGGAAACGAACTGGCGGCAACCGCAGGACAGGCCGCCCTGAAGTTGCTGCTCCTATCGGGAAGGCCCCTGCGCGAACCCATCGCCTGGGGCGGTCCCATTGTCATGAACACGCAGGACGAGCTGGACTTGGCCTTCCGCGAACTGCGCGACAAGACCTTTATCAAGCACCGGACTTGAACGGGTTACCCCTGGGTTGGTGGCAAACCGCGACGCGTGCGCTTGGCGAGAACCTTCGCGAGCGTACGCGAAAGATTTCAGTTTACTTTTTTTTAACCGCGAAAGGCGCGAAAATCGCGAAAGTTTGTGTTGGCGAGGCGGACAATTTCTGCCTTTGGGTAGGCCCCGAAGTTGACCAGCAGACCGAGTTCCAGGCCGGTTGCTTTCAGGTAGTTCAAAAGCTGGGCTTTATGCTCTGGGGCGATTTCTTTGACCGCCTTCAGTTCGACAATGATTTTGCCGTAGCAGATAAAATCGGGTCTGTAAGTTTGGGCAAGCTGTTCGTTTTTATATGAAAGAACAAGCTCCTTTTGAGCCTCAAAAGATAGTTGCCGCAGTCGAAATTCCCTTTCAAGACACTCCTGGTAGACAGCTTCCAGAAAACCGCAACCCATCTCCCGGTACACATCAAAAACCGCCCCTTGAATGGCGTAACACTCCTCTGGAAAAAGAACCTTTTCGCGTGTTTCGCGCTTTTCGCGGTTCATTTCTGAGAGTTTTTACCGCGAAAGGCGCGAAAATCGCGAAAGTTTGTGTTCGCTATTCTGATGATCGCAGCTTTGGGATGGGCACC
>SWCB01004805.1_pt1 | contig 24960 bp, 18 predicted proteins | sample 4692901 | NCBI WGS metagenome assembly SWCB01 (sample SAMN10267276, study PRJNA491770) | bioreactor metagenome | isolation source: DHS bioreactor inoculated with subseafloor sediment | place: Japan: off Shimokita Peninsula | collected 2006-08 | reverse complement strand
TCAGTCTGGGAGCTGGGTTGTACGAGGAGCTGCTCTTTCGCATGGTCTTGATCGGCGTGGTGCTGGTGCTGCTCAGCGATGTACTCAACCTCAAGTCCTGGCTGGCCAACCTCATCGCGGTGCTGTTGGCGGCCTTGCTCTTCACTGCCTACCACCAGCCCATTGTGGACGGGCAGATGCTTTGGTCCGCCATCGTGCTGTATCTCGGCTCCGGGATCTACCTGGGCTGCCTCTTTCTTCTGCGTGGATTCGGCATCGTGGTGGCGGTGCACGCGCTCTACGACATCATGGTGCTCGTGGTGCTGCCGCTTCTCGCTGGTTCTTGAGCGACCGGGATTTCACGGGCGTCCGGGCAGCAGCCCCGGTAGGATGATGCGCGATGGACGATGTGACCCGGGTCAGCCTACTGCTGCGCTTACGCGATGGAACCGACCAAGTCAGTTGGGCGGAGTTCGACAAGCGCTACCATCGACTGCTCTACGGCTACGCCCGCGCCAAGGGCGCCAAGCACGACGTCGCGGACGAGATCGTGCAGGAGGTGGTGCTGGCGATCTTCAAGTCGATCGGCAACTTCGAGTACGACGCCGCCAAGGGGCGCTTCCGCGGCTACCTGCGGCGGGCGGTGGCCAACGCCCTGAACCGTCGGGCCGCCCGCGAACGCCGGGCCCCCATGGCGATCGACACGGCGGAGAAGGACTACATCCTTGTGGAGGAGGACAGCCAGGACGAAGCCTGGGAGCGCGAGTGGCGGCAGCACCAGTTGCGTCGGGCCATGGAGCGCATCGCCGAAAGCGTCGACGCCAAGACGATCGAGGCCTTCACCATGCACGTCCTGGAAGAGCGGCCGGTGGAGGCGACCTGCGCCGCGCTCGACATCAGCCGCGACAACCTCTATCAGATCAAGCGTCGAATCCTCACCAAGCTGAAGGAAGAGTTGAAGAGTCTCGACGACGACATCTGACCCTTCCAACCCCCGCTGCTGCTATGGACGCGTCACCTGAGCAACCCGACCCGCGCGCCGCCGACGAGCACGAAGAGCCCCCGGCGGATGAGGAGCTTGAATCCCTGGCGATGGAGCTGCGTCAGGTGCTGGGGACCGGCGCTGCCGACCGACTCGATGCGGAGGAGGAGCACGCCGCGGCGAGCGCCGACTCGGCAAACCCCCACGACGCCGGCACAGCGCCCGCAAGCCCATCTCCTCTCGGGATCCCCAAGCCGGGCGACCGCTTCGGCGGTTTCGAACTGCTCACCGAACTCGGCCGAGGCGGCATGGGCGTCGTCTTCCGCGCCAAGCAGGTGTCGCTCAACCGTCTCGTCGCCCTCAAGCTCTTGCAGGCTGATGCCCTCGACTCGCCGGACCGATTGCTGCGATTCCGCAACGAGTGTCGAGCCGTCGCCAAGCTGAGCCACCCTGCGGTCGTGCCCATTTACGCCCAGGGCGAGTTCGGCTCGGTGTTGTACTACGCCATGGAGCTTGTCGAGGGCGAGTCGCTCGATCATCTCCCCGCCCAGGCAGCGCCGCCGCCCGGCTTGCGCGAGGAAGGCGATGTCAATCGCACCTGGGCCGGCCGATTCGCCGAGATCGCCCACGCCTTGCAGCACGCCCACAGCAAGCAGGTGTATCACCGCGACATCAAACCGGGCAATCTCATTCTCGACCGCGAGGGCAAGCTGCGCATCCTCGACTTCGGCATCGCCCGCCTAGTCGACATGCCCAGCCTGACCATCACCGGGCAGATCCTGGGAACACCCGCCTATCTCGCCCCGGAGCAGGTCGGCGCGGAGATTGGCAGCGGCCGCGAGACCGGATCGAGTCGCGTGAGCCTGACGCAATCCGGGGGCACGAGCGCCGGCGACCATCGCAGCGACATCTACTCACTCGGCGTGACGCTTTACGAGGTGCTGACCGGCACGGTCCCCTTCCACTCCGGCGGCATCGCCGAGACACTTCGCCGCGTGGCGGAGGAGGAGCCGACCCCGCCGCGAAAGCTGAACCCAGCAATCAGCCGCGACATGGAGGCGGTCATCCTCCACGCCATGAGGAAAGACCCGGGGCGACGCTACCAGTTAGCGGCGGACTTCGCCCACGACCTGGAAGCGATCGCCGGCGACGCGCCGGTGCGGGCGCGGCGGGCCAGTCTGGTCGAACGGACCTGGCGCTGGACTCGTGCCCACCAGGCGCTCGCGGCGGTGGTGGCGCTGGGCGGCGTGCTCAGCGTGGTGCTGCTGCTGACCGACCAGTACCTGGTCCTGCTGTTGGGGTTGATCTTGCTGGGCTTGATCGGCGGGCAACTGAACTTGGCCAGGCGACGGGAGATGAACCGCCTCGTCGAAGAGTCGCTGCAGCACCTGCTGCGCGAGAGCTACCTCGACTTGGAGACGGTACAGCCGAAGCTTGCCCGGGCTCAGAGGCTCGGCTGTCGTTCCACCGACTTTCAGGTGACCCAAGCGATCACTTGCATTGGCAAGTCGCCTGACCAGGCTGAGAAGCTGCTGGAGAAGATCCTTGATCGGGAACCGAGGCATCGCGCGGCGATGTACCTCTTGGCCTGGGCGAGCCGTCTGCAGGGGCGCCACGAGGAATGCGGCCAGTGGCTGCGACGCGCTGACGAGCTTGGCGCGCCACTCTCACCGGAGGAATGCTTCTTGTGTGGCCTGGCGGCCCTGACCACCGACAGCGAGCGCGCCATTGCCTGCCTCCGTCGCGCCATCGCCATGCGCCCAGGATTCACACAGGCCATGCTGCACCTGGGAAGGGCTCTGAATCAGTGGTTGTATCACCATCGACGGCTCGACCATCTGTCGGAGCAAACCACCTGCCTTGAGTCGCTCTGCATCCTGCGCCCGGCGAGCGCTTATCCACGCTACTTGCTCTCCCTCACCTACCGCTTGGCCGCGGAAGTGCATGAGCAACTCGCCGGCGATGCGAACTCGGAGGTGGAACGAACCGAGCACCGAGCGAACGTACAAACGCTCTTCGCCAAAGCGTACCAGACGGCCAAACAGGCGCAACTGGTTGAGCCGACCTCGCGCCGCGGCTACGCCGCGGAGGCCGAATATTGCGAGAAGACCCAGGATCTCTATGGCGCCATCGCTGCCTGGGACACCGCCTTTCGTTACGAGTCGCACTGGTCCACTCGTATCGAGGTCCACCAGTATCGGTTCCGTCTGGAGTGGTGGACGGGACAGCTCGATCGGGCGCTTTGGGACCTCGAGGCGCTGCACCTGCTGGCTCCCGAGGATCCGTTCCTGACCATTCTCTACCCGACGCTGCTTCGCACCGAGTGGGGGCAGCCTGCCCAGGCGAGGGAACTTCTGAGGATCGCTGAGCAAGCGGCCGACAACTGCCCGGCTGCGCGCCATGTTTGCGTCGCCACCCGGCGCTTGTTGGGCGCCACCCGGGCGACAGGACGGCTGGTGGAATTCGAACCCGCCGAGTCAAATCCGGACGGCGCTGATTTCCCCCCTGCGGATCTCTTTTTCGGCGGTGTGGAGGCCTTAACGCAAGGCGATGGCCCCACGGCCGTCCGCTGGCTCGATGCCGCCGTTCGCACCTACGACAACGAAGAGTACACCTTCCATGCCCTGGCCCTGGTCACCAAGTTGCGACGGCAGCCCAACTGGCCGGCGGAAATGGTCAGCCTGGCCCAGAACAGCTGACTGAGCGGCAAGCCGCGCCGGGAATGCCGAGAGCAATCCGCAGCATTTCGTTTGGCGGTCTCCAGGGCTGGGTTACACTCAGACTGGAACGGTTCTTCAGAGAGGAGACGATATGCGCATCCAGCCCCCACTCCACTTGGTTCTCGGACTCGCCCTGGGGCTGGGAGGCGTGTGCGCCTGGGGAGCCCACGCCCCCGACCCCATCGCCACTCCGCTGATCACCCTGGACGCCGCCTCCCCGACGCTCGCCCTCACCGGCTTCAGCGCCGCGGATGTGCTTTCCGCGCCCCCGCCCACCCCCTTGGTTCCCTTTGATCTCATCGGCTTGGTGCCGGCAGACGATCTCGACGGCTTCTCCTGGGGACCCGGACCACCCGCCGGCGAGACCTACGCCCTGCTCTTCTTCGTCAACCGGGTCGGCTTCATGGGCGCGCCTCCGGACGCCAATCTCGCCGCCCTTGGCTACGAGTACAACGCCGCCCAGCAAGCCGGCCTCAACCAGGCGGCGACCGACATGTTCATGTCGACCGCCCTCTTCGACAACACCGGGCAGGTTGACAAGGGACGAGCGGTCCAGAACAACGTTCTGGTGCGCGACGGCGGCAATGCCGGCGGAGCGGACTTCTCACTTATCCCCGGCCCCCCCATAACCGTCGACGACCCCAACCCGGGCCAGCAGGACAATGTCAACGGCAGCAGCAACCAGTCCGGCGGCAAGGGGCGCGGCCTGGATGTCGTCTACTTCACCCTGCAGCGGCAGAGCCCTTCACTTCCCGATCTGCCCGGCATCGCCAGCCCCGCTGACATCTACTACATCAATCTCGACACCCCCGGCACGGCGCCCGAGCTCTTCGCCTCGGCACTCGACCTGGGGCTGAACCCGATGGACAACGTCGCGGCTCTGACCGTCATTCGCGGCAGCGACACGGCCGTGGGGCCGTTTGGCCCGGGCGATCGAGTCATCCTGGCGCTCGACGAGAACTCGCCCTCGCTGCCCGACCTGGGCGTGACCGCGGCTGACCTGGTCACGATCGGATTCGACCTTCCTCCCCAGGTCTACGCCCGCGGCAACGAGTACGGCCTGGACGCCAGCGCCCAACTCAGCGGCCTCACCTTCTACCCCACCGACGACATCTTCGCCTCCGTGCTGCGGCACGGGGTCAAGAACGGGCCGGTCATCGGCGACCTGGATGGCGACGGCGATGTGGACCAGTCGGACCTGGGCATCATGCTCGCCGCCTACGGCCAGAACGCGGGCGGCGACATTGATGGCGATGGGGACACTGACCAGTCCGATCTGGGTTTACTCCTAAGCAACTACGGTTTTGGGACCTAATTGGCAGGAATCAAGCCGGCATCCGCCGTGAAGGAGCGCAATACCTGCACTTCGGGGATGCTCAGGAGCCCGGAGTTGGTTAGAATCTAAGCTCCGTCCGTCGAGCGATTTCGAGGGCGGGCGGCCACACCGGTTCGTCCCTTCGGGCTACCGGCAGAGAGAGAACCCACCCATTCGGGTGGTGTCACAAAAAAAGTCGCGTGGCGGGGCTTCTCGCCCCCAAGCGCGATCAGGAGAGAGAGATCCGCAGGAATGACAGCAAGTTGCGGTCGTGTGCCAGAGTGACCTTGAAGCAGCGCACAATTTGGCCGATGAAGTACGGGCGGTCGCCTACTTTCGCGCCGATTTCCGGACGCCGTGACCGGCCATAGCCTTGCCTAGACCGCGATTTACGCGGGCGGCTCCCAGATCAGGGCCGCGACTGGATTGGAGATGTTGGGATTTTGTGCAACCGCACGCGAGCCGATAAGCGAACATAGCGTTGAGAGACGGCTCGATGGGCGGCGATTGACAAACCAGTAACCGGCCGCTCCGCTCGCCCCAGAACTGGGAGGCGGCTGGGAAAGACCTGATGGCTAACAGAGGACAGAAAGAGATGACCACTAACCGGCTGCAGCGCATTGCGTTCCCCCTCGTACTCTTGGCAGGCGCCTGTATTGCTCAGGCCGATCCCATCGCCTCGATCATGCTCCGCCAGTACCAAACCGCCTCCGGCGACGATGTGTACGGCAGCTTCGGTGCGATTGACTGCCAGGACTCCTATGCAGCCGTGCACGCCACGCTCGCCGCAGGCGCCAACGGCGATTTTGACACGCTGATCTGGTATTGGGACGGGACCAGCGGCGGCATCGAGTTCCGCGAGGGCCTCGTCACCGTCATGAACCACCAGATCATCGGCGATGACTTCACCGTCAAGATCGGTCAGCTCGGCACCACCGTCGGCGTGAACCGGCACGGCGATGTGGCCTACCAGACTCGCCTGCGCATCACCTGCGACGAGCCGGATGACCCCGCCTGCGACTACGACAATGCCGTCGCCTTCATGCGCAACGACGTCTACGGCATCGGCGGCGCCGACCCGGCCCTCATCTGCGGCCTGGCTGGCTACGGCGGCGCTGAGGACGCTCGCGTCGACAGTCTGGGCAACGTCATTGGCAACCTCACGACCGGCGGCCTCTCACCCAAGGACAACATCGCCAAGGGTATCTTCGGCATCACCACGGAACTGATCTGTGACGGCGACCCCATCGGTGACTCCCCCGGCTTCTGGGGTCGGCTCAAGTCCGCCACGACGCTCGACGTCGTCTCCTTCACCGGCCAGTGGTACGCCATCGACCAGATCAGCCAGGTCCCTTCCGACGAGAACCTCGTCGCCATCGTTGACGGCAACCGGATCTTCGGCGAGAGCGACGACGTCTACTTCTGGACCGACCCCACCGTCGATCCGGACTGGGATGTCACCGCCACCGTACTGGACATCGATGACATCGCCATAAGCATCCAGGGAGAACTCTTGTGGACCGGGCAGCTCGCTGTCGGCGGGGACATCACCTTCGACAACAACGACGTGGTCGGCTACGGCCCCTTCGTCATCCTCCAGGAAGGTCAGCTCCTCAGCGGCATCGACAACGCCCTCTCCGTCTACTTCGGCCGCCTCTCGGGTGGCGGCGCCGCTCGCTACCTCGCCACCGACGATTCCGGCAACGTCATCTGGGTCCTCTCCGCTGTCGCCACCTATCCCGGCGATGACTGGCCCGATGATCCCCTCGACACCTACGAGGAGCTGATCGACGTCATCATGTACAACGGCGAAGTGGTCCTGGCCACCCACGACCAGATCGACCAGAACGGCGACGGCAACCTCGACCCCAACACCGAGTTCCTCACCGTCTCACGTGACCTGGCACTCGACGGCGTCAACGAAGCCTGGTTCATCGGCTCCGGCCTGACCTCGCTGGGCGAGCGGACGGCGGCCTTCCGCTTCAACAACCTGCCCAATACCGACAACCCCTGGCATCCCCTGCCTGACATCGATATCTGTGACGCTGATCTGAACGGCGACAACAAGGTCGACCAGTCCGACCTCGGCATCCTCCTCGCCTCCTACGAGATTGACGATGGCGGCGATGTCAATGACGACGGCGTCACCGATCAGTCCGACCTCGGCATTCTCCTGGCCGAGTACGAGATCTGCGGCTTCTAAGCCAAGCCACAAGAACTACCCGCGCAGTGAATCCACGGAGACCGGCCCTTTGGGCCGGTCTCTTTTTTTGCGCCTGGACCTGTTGCCACGATGCCGTACACTCGCGATGTGACCGACCTCCCCGTCCACGACCACCCCGCCTGCCTTGACGATGAGACGCTCTTGCGCCAGTGCGTCACCGGCCGATCGCGCAGCAGCGGACCTGGCGGCCAGCACCGCAACAAGGTCGAAACGGCTGTGACCCTGACCCACACGCCCAGCGGCGTAACGGGCCAAGCCTCGGAACGCCGCAGCCAGATCGAGAACAAGAAGCGGGCCCTGCGGCGTCTGCGGCTGAACCTCGCCGTGGCGGTGCGCCGGCCCACCCCCGACGGCGACGCCCGCAGCGCCTTGTGGCGCTCGCGCACGCGCGGCGGACAGATCTCGATCAACCCCAAGCACCACGACTATGCCTCGCTCCTCGCCGAGGCTCTGGACTGCATTGCCGCCTGCGGCTTCGACCCGAAGAAGGCCGCCCTGCGCCTCGAGGTGACGCCTTCGCAACTCATCAAGCTGGTGAAGTTGCATCCGCCGGCCCTGGAGATGTGGAACCGGCAGCGCGGCGAGCGCCAGGAGCACACCTTGCATTGAAGGCGCTGCGGAGCGCCTGGTGACATCGGAGACCTCGCCATGCCGTCACTCGACGCCGCCCAGATTCGCGAGCTGATCCAGGCTCGACTCAACGAGGTGACCGCGCTACGCCGCGATCTGCACCAGCATCCGGAACTCATGTTCGAGGAAAATCGCACCAGCGAACTCGTGCAGCGGGAGCTGACGGCGGCCGGCGTCGTGTTCGTACCGGGTCTGGCGAAGGGGACGGGCGTCCTGGCCCACCTGCCCGCCACGGTGGATGCTCCCTTGCCCGCCATCGCCTTGCGGGCCGACATGGACGCCCTGCCGATCCGGGAAGCCACGGACAAGCCCTACGCCTCGCAGCACGAGGGCGTCATGCACGCCTGCGGCCACGACGGTCACACGGCGACGCTGCTGGGGGCGGTCAAGGTGTTGGCCAAGGTCACGCACCGGCCGCGACCGGTGACGTTCCTGTTTCAGCCGGCCGAGGAAGGCGGGGCGGGCGGCAAGTTCATGGTCGAAGATGGAGCGCTGGATGGCAGCCGCCTGGGCCCACCGGTGACACAGATCTATGGCCTGCACGGCTGGCCGGTGCTGCCGGTCGGGAAGGTCGCGACGTGCGTCGGCCCGATGCTCGCCGCCACGGATGAATACACGATCCGGGTGCGCGGCCGGGGCTGCCACGCCGCCTTGCCGCAGATGGGCCGGGACCCGATTCTCGCTGCCGCCCAGATCGTCAGCGCCACGCAGTCGATCGCCGCCCGCAATACGGATCCGCTTGATTCGCTGGTCATCAGCATCACCACGATCCACGGCGGCGACGCCTTCAACGTCATCCCGGGCGAGGTCACCATGACCGGCACCATGCGCACGCTTCTGGACGAGACGCGGCGGTCCGCCAAGGAGCGTTTTCTTGAACTGATCGACGCCACCGCCAAGGCGCTTGGCTGCACGGCGGAAGTGGACTGGGCCACGGGGTACCCGGTGACGCGGAATCACCCGGAGGCGGTCGAGCGGCTGCGGGCGGTGGCCGGGGAGACGCTGGGGGCGGAGCGAGTGCTCGACTTCGGCAAGCCGATCATGGGCGGCGAGGACTTCTCGTTCTACGGCGAGGTCATCCCGGCCTGCTTTTTCGCCCTGGGGCTGCTGCGAGAGGGCGACGACCCGGCGACGGTGCCCCAATTGCATCAGGCAACGTTCGACTTCAACGATGCGGCCCTGGCGACGGGGATGGAGGTCTTCGTGCACCTGGCCCTCGCGGACTGAGGGCAGCACCGTGTGGCCCGTCGGGCTTATCGGACCATCCGGAGCCGTGCCGGCCCAGGGCAGAGGCTTGGCACCCGCATCGCCAGTTGTTACTCTACGCGGCTCACTGCCCTGTGGTGGGGCAACAACCAAGACCGTAGGCACCACTGTTCGGCGTCGTCTTTTGGCTGGACGATGCTCCTGAGGAGACCCTCAGCGAACGGTGGGAGGTAGGAGTAACCATGGCCAAGCAACCTGTGACCGCATGTTTCAAGCTGATGGCTCCGGGCGGGCAAGCCACCCCCGCGCCGCCGCTTGGCCCCGTCTTGGGCGCCAACGGTGTCAACCCCGGCCAGTTCATTCAGCAGTTCAATGACCGCACCCGCGATCTCAATGGCAAGGTCGTCGGCATCATTGTCACCGTCTACAAGGACCGCAGCTTCACCTTTGAAGTCAAGTCCTCCCCCACTTCCGTGCTCCTCAAGCAGGCGGCCGGGCTCGAAAAGGGCTCGGGCAACCCGCTCGAGGAGAAGGTGGGCAAGATCACTTCCGCACAGTTGGAAGAGATCGCCAAGGAGAAGATCAAGGACCTCAACGCTGGGACCGTCGACTCCGCCATGCGGGTGGTTGCCGGCCAGGCGCGGTCCATGGGCATTGAGGTGGAGGGCTGATTGATGCCAAGAGTGAATAAGCGAACCAAAGAGAATCTCGCCGCCCAGCCCGTCGACGCCCTGCCGCTCGACGAAGCAGTCGAGGCGGTCAAGAAGTACAAGGGCCCCAAGTTCGACCAGACCGTGGAGGTCTGCCTGCATCTGGGCATCGACCCTCGCCAGGCGGACCAGATCATCCGCGGTGCCGTGGCCCTTCCCAAGGGCGTGGGCAAGACCAAGCGTGTGCTGGCCTTCTGCCCGGAAGAGCATGTCAGCGACTGCCTGGAAGCTGGCGCCGTCAAGGCCGGCGGTGAAGAGCTGGTCGAAGAGGTCGCCAAGGGCTTCATGGATTTCGACGTCGCCGTCGCCACGCCGGACATGATGCGAGTCGTCAGCAAGCTGGGCCGAGTGCTCGGTCCTCGCGGTCTGATGCCCTCGCCCAAGAGCGGCACGGTGACCAAGGACATCGCCCAAGGCGTCACCGAGTACGCCGCCGGCAAGGTTGAGTACCGCAACGATGACGGCGGCAACATCCACGCCGTCGTGGGCAAGATGAGTTTTGCGGCGGCGGATCTGGCGGAGAACATCGACTTCTTCATCAGCACCATCGAGAAGGCGCGTCCGGCGGCGGCCAAGGGTCAATACGTCAAGAAGATCACGATCAGCGGCACCATGACGCCCTCCGTGATGATCGCGCGATAAGGAGCGAGGCACACCATGAGCAAGCCAGTCAAGAACATGATTGTGGCCGAGTACAAGCGTCGCTTCGCCGACATCGAGGACGCCGTTCTCGTCAACATCCGCGGCATCGACGCCAACCTGAACAACGAGATGCGTCTCGGTCTGCAAGAGAAGCAGATCCGGGTGACCGTCGTCTCCAACACCCTGGCCCGCCGAGCCTTCAAGGAGACCGGCCTCGAAGGACTGGATCCAGTCCTGGAAGGACCGAGCGCCATGGTTTATGGCGGGGCCTCCGTCGTCGAGGTCGCCCGGGAGCTGATCGATCTCTCCAAGACGATCAAGGAACTCGAGCTCAAGGGCGCGGTGCTGGACGGCACCCAGTTCATCGGCCCCAACGAAGTCAAGCGCCTCAGTAGCTTCCCCACCCGGGAAGAGGCCCAGGCCCAGGTCGTCACCCTCATTCTCAGCCCGGCCCGCAATCTCGTCGGCGCTGTGCAGGGTCCCGGCGGTCGCCTTCTGGGCATCGTCAAGACCATCCAGGAGAAGCTGGAAGACGGCGAGACCATCGAGAAGACCGCCTGAGTCGAACCTCGGCGGCAGCCGCCGATTCGCCTCAGTCAACTTTGCACGCAAGTCCTGTGTTGGACTGGCCCGCCTGGCGGGTTAAACGGCCGAGCGTTTCGGTCGCCTCTCCGGCACACCACTTGGAGAAAACCAATGTCCGAAGATACTGCCACCGTGGAAGCCAAAACCTTTGACGCCAAGATCAGCAAGATCGGCGATGAGCTGGCCGGCCTGACCCTCAAGGAAGCCGTCGATCTCGGCGACTACATGAAGGACACCTACGGTATCGAGCCCGCCTCGGCCGGCGCCGTCATGGTCGCTGGTGGTGCCGGCGACGCCGCCGCCGAAGAAGAGCAGACCGCCTTCAACGTCATCCTCGAAGGCGCCGGCGACAAGAAGATCCAGGTCATCAAGGTCGTCCGCGAGATCACCGGACTCGGCCTGAAGGAAGCCAAGGCACTCGTCGACAGCGCTCCCAAGGCTGTCAAGGAAGGCCTCCCCCAGGAAGAGGCCGACAAGATCAAGGAGCAGCTCGAAGAGGTCGGCGCCACGGTCAAGATCGACTAAGGCACCCCACCACTTCCAGCCTCGCCCACACACACGAAGGGCCGCCCACAGGGACGGCCCTTTTCTCATGCGCTGCTTGTGACTCTTGACTCAGGGCTCGATCGACCGGCGAAACCGCTCGGGCGACTCCTTGACTCGGTCGTAGGTGATGTTCACCAACTCCTCCAGCTCACCGCCCTCGAGATGGTGGCTGAGCACGAAGCGGTACACATCCGCGCTTTCCGGCTGCATCAAGACGTGGTACCGGGTCTTGGCGCCGTTCGGCGCCTCCGAATTCCAATCCCAGATGAGCGCCTCTGCGTCGTTCACAGTAATGGTCCCGCGAGCGATGGCGCCCTTTTCGTCGAGGCTCTGGAACCGCACCTCTCCAGTACCGGGCTCGCGCCAGATTTGGGTGTCGCCGTGTCGGAACATCCCCTTCTCGGTGCCGAGCCACCCCTTGCTGATCAGGCTCACGCCGTCGGGGCCGTGCTCGACGAGATTCCGCACGCGAAAAACGCGGCCGTTCGGCTGTTCGGACTCATGAATCCACTCACCCCCGACCATCCAGGCCAGCTCCCGCAGCGGGTCGTGCTCGCTGGCTGGCGTGTCATCACCATCCACGTGGCTCTTCAGTTGGTCGAGAGTCCAGCGATTGCCCGCCTCGAAGAACTCTGCCGCGGCCTCCCATTGTTCGCCCTCACCCCAGCCAACCGAAGCCAATCGAACTTGGGTGCGATTCGGCCCCAGCCTCTCGAAGGTGGTCACGCCCCACGCCTGCTTGATCACCTCGCCGAACGGGAAGCCCTCGGGCGCTCTCTCGGTGCGCATGGAGATCATGCGCTGGGGCTCGTAGCTGAGCACCCGATGCACGATGCACTTGGGGTTGTCGAGGGTCGGTTCGCCCTCGTAGGCCGTGATAAGCGTCCCCCCGAGGCGGAAGTCCACGGTGGCGTCCGGCACCATCCAGGACTCCACACCCGCTTCCGTCGTGAAGAGTTGCCACACCTCCTCAACCGACGCGTTGAGGGTGACTTCCCAAGCGAGTGTCCGTGTCTCCGCCCCTGCTTGCACAACACCCGCGCTCGCGAGGCTGAAGCAGAGGGCAGCAAGTCTCCAGCCCGGGAATGGTGATCTCATCGTTGTTTCTCCCAATTCAGTCGTGGTGGACGTGGTGCGAGGATCAGTCTCGCGGGGACATGCGTGGGGATGACCAGTCGGTCCCGTCGGCCAGCAATCGTTCGACATGGTCGCGCAGCTGCGCGACTGCCGACTCGAAGGGCTCGATGCTGCGGTACGTCTTGGCCTGCATCAGCCCCCCTTCCATCACCGTGAGGATGTACGCGGCAAGCTGCGGGCGATCGGCATCGAGGGGCAGGCGGTCGGCGGCCGCGTCGAGGCACTGCTCGATCGCCTGCCGCCAGCCCGTGAAGTTCTGGGCGAGCAGAGCTCGTGCCGCCGGATGGCTGTCGGCGAGTTCCAGAGCGAGATTGCCGATCGGGCAGCCCTTGCTGCAGCCGGTCGCGAGCAGCATGCGTCGGTATCCATCCAGCACGGCGAAGATGCGTTCGATCGGGTCCGACACACGGTCGAAGGCCGGCTGAATGACCATGGGCCAGAGACCCTCCTTGTATCGTTCCAGGACGGCGAGGAGGAGGTCTTCCTTGGTGGGGAAGAAGTAGTACAGGCTGCCGCTCTTGGCAGCAGCGACCTTGAGGATCTGGGCCACGCCGGTTGCCGTGTAGCCCTGCTGCCAGAACAGATCGGCGGCGGCCTCGAGAATCCGGACCTTGGTATCGGTGTTCGGTGTCATGAAACCTCTTGAGTTGAACGATCAATCAAGATAGCACAGATGCCACCGATGTCAATCGTCAGCCCTGCCACTCCAGTCGCTTCCGCATGCCCGACACAGAGCACCCCTGGCCGACCCGAGTTCACCCGGGACCGCCGGAGGTGCCCGCCATGATGCGTACAGTGTTCCCGGACGTCGCAGACAGCACCATTGATGTCGCTCCACCCGCCGCGCCCCAAGATCCCGTCCGACTCGTTGCCATCCCTTCGTTTGAGCGTACCGTTCAGCTACGGCGAGTCACTCTTGCGCGATGGCGTCGATCCAGGGATCGCACTTCGCGCCGGCACCGGACGAACGTACCGACTCGCCGCATGATGGTGGATGGAGGAGTCAGGAAATGATGCATAGAACAGTGACGACCCTGGTCTCAATCGCTCTCTGCGCCGGCTGTGCCAGCGTGGCGACCGCCGACGACGGCGACTTCTACTACGACGCCACGGATGCCAACGCCCTGCGTTTCGATGGCTCCAGTGAGGCCGGCTCGCTGGTCTTCGACAGCATTCCCGGACGGAGCTACCGCGTGCAGCGGGCCGGCTGGGCGGATCAGACCCAATTCGGCTTCTACAGTGGCGCTGACATCTCCTTGTCGCTGTCGGTGGAGCTTCAGGCCTACTTCACAGCGGGCCAGGGCGGACCCAACGATCAGGCGCTCTTCGCCGGCGTAGGCGCCCTGCGCGGGCACGACCTGATCATCGCTGACTCGCAGGGGAACGAACTGACCGCCTCGGTCAGCGCTCTTGAACTGATCGACGACACCGACTCCTGGATCCAGCCGGCAATCCTCGGCATGGCCCTGCTCGAGAACATCGCCTTCTCCGGCATCGCCTTCGAGAGCGTCGACGTGGCGGGCCTGGGCGGCTCGGGCTTCCTCGCCTTCACCGCCCTCTCGGACGGCAGCGCCACTATGAAGCAGTACTTCGACAGCCCCGAGAGTCACAACGAACCGATGCTCCTGGGCTCGCTGGAGATCACCGTCGGAGCCGTCCCCGCCCCGGGGAGCCTAGCCGTGCTCGGCGCAGGCACCCTGGTGATGCGGCGCAGACGCTAAGCCGTCTGCCGCGATACATCCGGCTCCGCCCGTGACAGACTCGCGTCCCGGCAACGGCGTCGCCCGGACATCGCATCTCTCTTCTCCGAACGCGAGTCGGAGCACTACGAACCCACTGGCGACCGGCCGTGCGTCGCGTCTGCCCCGTCCCCACGAGGTGCGGCGACTCGCGGTCGCTGCGCCCGGCTGCCAGGCAACTCTGCAAGACCTGCATTTACAATATGTTCGGACGAGTCCCCTCGTGGCCGAGACCAGTCGGGAACCCTGGCAGCAGGCGTGAACTGCCCCGAACCGGGGGGGGAGTCCCCGACAAGAACTTAGTAATTTTGTCTATTGGTAAGTTGACATGTCATGAATACCTGGCAAGTTCTACCCTGACTGCCGGGCTTGGCTCTCAATGTCTGCCCGGGCGGCATAGAGGAGGAAGAAACACATGTCACTGCGATTAAACCTGCTTGGCGCGCTCGTGGTCGGAGTTGGTGCCGCCGCGACCGCTGCGGACTTTGCTGAGTTCTACTACGACTCGACGCAAGGGGCCACGACCGTCTACACGGGCGATCTGGCGGCCGGCATTCTTGACCTGGCCCACATCGATGGTCGGACCTTCCGCGCCCAGCGTGTTCCGGGCGACACCGGCTTTGGCACGTTCAGCGTGGGTGGTGCCTCGCTTGACGCACAGTTGGCGTTCGACAGCTTCAACAGCGCCGGCATGGGAGGCCCCGGGGATCTCGCCATCTTCTCGGGAACAGGTCTCTTCGGCGGCTTCGACTTCCTCGCGGTGGATGAGTTTGGCGAATCCATCGCCGGCTTCCTGCCCGAGGTCCGCTTCATGGACCGCACCGACGACCCGTTCCTTCCCGGTGTCGTGGGGACAGCAGCGGTGACCGGCTTGCAGTTCTCGGGACTGAGCTTCCAAGGCATCTCCCTGGAGGACCTGGAGGACCAAGGCACGCTCTTCACCTTCACGATGGTCATTCCGGGCGTGACCTTGGAGGACTACCTTGCGTCGAGCGGTCTGGGGGGCGTTGCGGTCCCGCTCGACACACTTGAGTTGCACATCAATGGCATTCCCACAGCTCCGACCGGACTCCTCCTGGCAGCTGCGGCGATGGCGGTCCCACGTCGCCGGCGCTGATCCGCCAATCCCACGGACGATTCGATAGGCCGACGAAGCACGCCTCCGTCGGCCTTTCTCGTGTGTTCTCCAAGCCAAGACAGGACACCGCCTGGGTAGCCACCCGGGGCCTTCTGCGCGCCGACCGCGACACCGGAAAAGCGGGCCTCAAGCCGCTATGCTGGTGGGTCTGTACTCGCTGGGCCATGAGGACCGTACCCGACGCCGCGGAGGCAGCAGATGGCGACCGCAACGCACGAAGCCACGACCGAAATGGAGAAGAAAGACCGCATGGGCCACCTGGACCATCGGCCCCGGGTCTTGCTGGCCAAGATGGGGCTGGACGGCCACGACCGGGGCGTCAAGGTGATCGCCCGGGCCATGCGGGACAGCGGCATCCACGTGATCTATTCCGGTCTCTGGCAGACGCCGCAGGCCCTGGCCATCGGGGCCCGCGACGAGGACTGCGACCTGGTGGCGGTGTCGATGATGTCGAACTCCCATATGGTCCTGGTGCCCCGTCTGATCAACTTCTGCAAGGAGCGCGGCCGGCCCGATATCCCCGTCGATGTGGGCGGCATCATTCCCCAGGACGATGTGCAGCCGCTGCTCGATGCCGGTGTCAACCGCATCTACCACACCGGCACGAAGCTGGAAGACATCGTCGCCGAGGTCGCCGCGGTGACCAAGCCCTACGAACCCAGCGTGCCCACGGATCATCCCACCGCGCAACTGGCGCGGGATCTGACCCTCGCCGCCGCCGGCCGTGAATTGCGCTCGGGCGTGCAACGTCGTCGGCCCAAGCAGGTCGTCGGCCTCACGGGCGCTCCCGGCGCAGGCAAGTCGACCCTGGTGGCGGCGTTGGCAAGCGAGTACGTCCGCCGCGAGCTGCCGGAGAAGATCGCAGTCATCGCCATCGACCCGCAGAGCCCGATCACGCAAGGGGCTTTGCTGGGCGATCGGTTACGCGTCGATTTCAACGCCATCGGCGAGGGGCTGTTCTATCGCAGCATCGCCATCACCGGCGAGGACTACGTGACGCTGCCGGCCCTGATCGAAGTGCTGGGCGGCGCCGGGTACGACCGGGTCATCGTCGAGACCGTCGGAGCGGGCCAGAACGATGTGGCAATCCGCGAGCATGTGGACGAGACAATCGTGGTGCTGGTGCCGGGCATGGGCGATGCGACCCAGATGGACAAGGCGGGCATCATGGAGATCGCCGACCTCTTCGTCTGCAACAAGGCGGACCACGAGGGTGAGTCGGTGCTGGTGAAGCATCTCGCGGAGATCGCCGGTAAGAGACCGATCATCGAGACGGTCGCCACCCGCGGGCAAGGCATCGACACGCTCGCCGACCATCTCTTCGCCACCTGAGCCTCTGCCGGCCCATTTGGGCTGGCTCCGCGCAGGTGATCCACGGAGCTTGCATGGACGCCCTGGACAACGCTGCACCGAGTGTCGCTTGCCCTCGCTGCGGCTATTCCCTGCGCGGGCAAGTCGGCTTGTGGGAGGACTGCTGCCCTCTCCGCGGCACCTGCAGCGAGTGCGGACTCGAGTTCGACTGGGGCGACATTCAGCGGCAGCGGCGTCTGCACTGGCTCTTCGAGCACGCTTGGCGCCAGCAGCCGCTGCGGAGCTTCCTCCGCTCATTCCTGGCGGTGCTGCGGCCCTGGCGATACTGGCGAGCCCTGGGCATGACGGATGCCTTCCGACCCGTCGGCTGCGTTCTCTTCGCCGTGTTATCCATCCTGGTGACGCCGCTCGCGCTCTGTGGGTGGGACACGATTGCTGTGTGGTACGAGCAGGTGATTCAAGGCGGCTCATCGCTCGTCTCTCTGGGCGGGATCATCGAAGACATCAAGTGGGCGTGCGCGGTGGATTTCGAGTACATCTTCGCACGACATTTCTCTGCGGTAAGCGCCGCCGCCTGCATTGTGACCATCCCCGCCGCCTTCGTGCTCTTACCGTTCACGAGACGAGTCTGTCGCGTTCGAGCTCGTCACCTCTTTCGAGCGGCGGCGTACTCGGTTGGCTGGCTCTCTTGGCTGGCACTGGCCTGGGTGGCCCTGGATCTGCTGCGCGGCCTTCCCCTGGTCGACAACGCGGCGAGATTCCTCCTGCGCGTGAGCAGACTGGAGGCGCTTGCTCACACCATTGACGCTCGCCAGTGGGTCTACATGCAGACCATCGCTCTGACCACGCTGCCGCTCACCCTCTGGTGGGGATGGGCGACCTCACGCTATCTGAAGATGAAGCACGCTTGGCTCATCGCCTTGACGTTGAGCCTGCTCGCAGCGCTCGTGGCCTTCGGGCTCGAGGATCTGCGCTTGCTCGTGCACTTCCAACGCGGCGGGAAGTAGAGGACACTGGGTGAGGCACTCTCCAGGCCAAGAGAAAAGCCCACTCGCGAGGAGTGGGCCTGGGATCGGGCAGGTTGTCAGCCAACGAGGGGGGCTGTTCAGCCGAAGATGATCGGATCGTAGTCCAGGCTCAGCGAGTAGGCGCCGGCCGAGGTCTTGCCGCGAGGCTGGATCTCGACGAAGAACGACTCGCCTTCGCTGACCGCATGGGACAGCGCCAGCGGCGGACCGCCGGGGACGTAGGTCCCGTGGGCTACCGGCTGGTTGGTGTTGCCCACCGCGTAGAGCCTCACCTTCGCCTTGAGCAGCGGCCCTCCTGCGAAGGCAAGATGCAGCAGGCCATCACGGTCCACGGTCACTCGGTAGATGTCGATGTCCTTCCGGTCGAGGGCAAAGCCCGTCGCGTCCAATCGATCGGCAAGCGTGCCCAGATCGTCGGCAGTGGCGAAGGTGTTGTTGTAGTCAATCTCCGCGCGGATGGTGTAGGCACCGGCGCTGCGTCCCTTGATGGAGGCGGCGTGCACCCAGTACTCCGCGCCCTCTGTGAGGTTGACTCGAACTTCGGCTCGCCCATCGCCGATCGTGTCCTTGCTCCGCGCCAGCTTCCGCAAACCGCCCGCGGGGCTGCGAGCGTAGACGGTCAGATCTGAGAACAATTCACCGGGATTGGCGTCCATGGCGAAGTAGGCGGTGGTCGCCCCGGTGGGCGCGACGAAGGTGTACCAATCCTGGTCGAGGTTGACCGAGATCTCACCCTCAATCGTTGCCAGCAGTGGATCCGCCTCTGACTCCAGGGCACGCTGCTCGAAGTCGATGGTGGCGGCCTGGGAAGAAAGCCCGATGTCGTCGACCATCAAGGTCACGGTGTAGTCGCCGATTTCCTTCTTGTGGGGCTCGACAAGCAGCAGATAAGCCTCGTCTTGCAGGGCGTCGAAACGAATCTGTGCAGCCTTGTTCTTCTTGGGCGTCGCCTTGGCGATGCGCGCCCCGGTGGCCGCATTGTAGATGGTGATTCTCTGGGCCGGCCCGCCGTCCGCGAGTTCGACGATCACCGCGCCGGTGATGCTGGCGGTGAACTGGAAGTAGTCGATGTCGTCCAGGCTGCTTGTCTGTCCTTCGACAACCGTGGGCACGGTGGTCAAGGCGCCGAGGTCGTCGGCGCTGGCGGCGGTGTTGTTACCGTCGATGGCGACACGCAGGTGGTAGTCTCCGAGGAACGAGTCATCGAGGTGCTTGACGCGCAGGTAGTACGTGGCGCCCGGGCTCAGATTCTCGTTGAAGCTGAAGCCTCCGGTGGCGCCCTCGTCGCGGCTGATGCGCTGGGTCTCCAGGTCGCCACCCGGTCTCTCGATGTAGATCGTGAAGTGTGCCGCGAGCAGACCGGGCGTGGTGGTGAGGCTGAAGCTCGCCAATCCGCCCGCCAGCGGAGCCTGGAAGGTGTACCAGTCTTCCTCCGCCAGCGAGGAAATGCTCTCATCCAACTCGGCGATCAGACCATCCGACTCGTCGCCCACCGGCGTGGCGGCGAGGTCAAGCGGCATGGCGTTGGCGGCGTTGCCGTACTCGTCGTAGGCCAGGGCCAGGGTGTAGTCGCCCCAACTGTCGCCGATGCTGCTGAACTTGATGCGATAGGTGTGTCCGGCCAGCGCGTCAAAGCGGCCGTACGGCTGGATGCGATTCAATTCACTCGCCAGGGCCACTTGTTCACCCGTAGCCACGTCCTCGATCTTGGCCCGCAGGCTGAGGGTGAAGGAGCCGGTGCTGCCGAAGAGAACGGGGCCATCCCGGTCCGCGGTGAAGCTGAACCAGTCCTGGTCCGTGCCTGGGAAGATGGTGCCTTCCAGGGACAAGGTGTCCTCCAGCGTGCCCAGGTCGATGGGGAACGTCTCGCTGAAGTCGGCGGCAGCGGCGATGCGAGCGCTAAAACGTCCGGTGGTCTCCCGACTCTCAGAGAGCACCTTGATGTAGTAGGTCACGCCCTCTTCCAGATCGGCCGTCAGGTAGGCGTTCTCATCGACGTCCGGCGATGCTCCGGCGTCAATCTCCACAAGATTGTCGAGGTCGCTGCCGTCGTAGAGTTCAAGGCGACCCGCCAAACCGTCGGCGGTGTAAAGGGTAATGTCGACCGAGCCGGTGGTCACAGCGACGAAGGAGAGGAAGGTCTGGTCGACCCGCTCCGACAAGGTCTGGCTGCTGAACTGTCCCAGAAGGACGTCGTTGCCGTCGAAGCGGTCCAGGCCGATGAGGTCCACCTCATGGGCGTCCTCAGGCCGACCGTCCGGATCCGGCACGATGCTGAGAGTGAAGTCGCCGGTGGCGTCCTGATACGACTCAACCTCCAAGCGGTAGCCGCGGCCCACCTCCGCCTGGAAGGTAATGGCGGCGGGTCGGCTGCTGTTGGTGCGGTCGGAGTCGAGCACCTCCAAGGTGCTGCTATCCAAGATACGCAGCCAGAACTGCTCTTCATCGGCGGGCTCAGATAGGAGAACCATGTACTGGCCGCTGGCCGCAGGCGTGAGGAAGATCCGTCGCTTGCCCGCGTCGGCTAGGCCCGATTCGATCTCCATGCCCTCGGCGGGCAGGTCCGCGGAAGCCACCTCAATGGCGAACTCGTACTCGGAGAAGTTCCCGGCATCGTCTTCTGCTTGGATGATGAAGGTCTGGTCACCGATCTGTCCGGAGGTTGGGCTCCAGACGATGCGGCCATTGGTCGGGGTGAGATTAGCGCCAAAGGGCTTCTCCAGCGCGGAGTAGCGAATGTACCGCCCGGAATCCTCATCGTCCGTCGAGAGATCCAGTGAGACGGGGAATCCGACGTAGGCGATGTTGTTGGGATCAACCTCGTTGAATTCCGGACCGGCCGTGTCGACGACGACCAACAGGATCTCAGAATCGGCGCTCTCACCGTTGGCGGTCATCTGGCTGGCGGTGAAGCGGGTGGTGCCGTCTTCCAGCGTGGTAACGCCGTCCGTCGTTACCACGATCTCGGTCTGGCCGATGGGAACCAGGGCACTGCCCACGAGCACGCCGTTGGCGTAGAGACGCACGATCGAGCCTTGAACGGCATCGGTCACCAGGAAGTCCAGCGTCGTCTCAGCTGAGCTGTTGTTGCGGCTGGTGACGTTGTCGGTGGCGTCATTGCCGGTGTCGAAACCCTCTAACAGGTCCGGCGCGCCGGGTGGGGGACCGGCCACCGTCACCTCGAAGTCAAACGTGGTGACGTTGCCGGCGTCGTCCTCGGCCGTCACCGTGAAGTCGTGCGGCCCGACATCCGCCAGGGTGGGCGTCCAGGTGATGATGGCGCGGTCGGCTTGGAAGTCAACACCGTCCGGAGCCGTCACCAGCTCGTACACAATGCCCGTCACCGGCAGGAGTTCCTCCGGCGTATCCAGGTCGAGTAGATACTCGAGATTCACCGAGGCGTGCAGTTCGTGATCCGTCACCTCTTCAAAGATCGGCCCGGTGGCGTCGATTTCCACCTGCAGCGCCTCGGAAGCAGCGGACTCCACACCGTCGATCGTCTGGGTAGCGGTGAACTGCACGTCGCCATCAGGGATCGTGGTGGACCCGTCGCTGGTGACGCGAGCGGTGGTGTCACCCATCGCTACCACGACGGTTCCTACCGCCACGTCATCGGCATAGATCGTGACGGTCGCACCTTCGGCCACCGCCACCACCACGAACTGCAGGCGCAGGTCCATGCTGGAGTTGTTGTTCTTGGTGAGATCGTCGAACTGCGACGAGCCGCTGTCCGCCCAATTGGCAAGATCGGGAGCGCCGGGGGTGGCGGGAACCACGCGTGCGGCGAACTCCAACACGCGGGTGTTGCCCGCCAGGTCAGAGGCCTGCACCCGGAACTGCTGGTCACCCAGGATGCCGGTGCTGTCCCACTCAATCTCGCCGGTGTTCACATCGATGCTCGCGCCGGCGGGCGCTGCCAGGAATTCGTAGCGCAGCTCGTGGCCCGCTGTCTCCTCGTCCGTCTGAATGTCCAGCACCAGCAGATCGCCCACAACCAGTTCCTGGTCCCCGACCGGATCAAAGACCGGTGTGGAGGTGTCGATCGTGATGTGCAGCGCCCCAGAAGGAAGGCTGTCAATGTCGTCCATGGTCTGGACGGCGGAAATCGCGTACTCCCCATCCGCCAGCGCCGTCGCGCCGTCCGTCTCGACAAAGACAGAGGTCGCGCCGTCCGGCACGAGGAGCGACCCGATGGCCGTGTCGTCGGCGTAGAGCGTGATGGTCGCTCCGGGGACGACGTCGTCCACCCGGAAGACCAGGGTGTTGCCCGGGGTGCTGTTGTCCAGTTGGGTGATGTCGTCGGCGTTGGAGAAGCCCGTGTCGGACACCATCGCCAGATCGGGTTGCCCCGGCATGGACGGCGTCACCCGTGCTTGCAGCGCCACCACGTACTCAAACACCGCTCCATCCTGAGCGAAGCGGAAGGTCAGGGTGTCGCTGAATTCACCAAGGGCGCTCACGTCCAGGCCCAGCGTCGCGACGACTGACTCGCCGTTGACAATCGACCAGTCATCACCGGAGTTGCCGGCGTCGTTGGTGGGAGCGATGGAGTACTTCGTGCCGTCGTCGAAGAAGACCGCGGTCACCGTCATGCGACTGGCGCCGGTGTTCAGGATGCCTAGGTCGAGTTCGTGTAGCGTGTCCTGGCCCAGGATGCCAAGGTCGTGCACGTAGTGCGCGCCGCCCACGGGGTCAGCCTCGGCGCCGCTGATGTCGAGCACCAGTCCGGTGAAAGTGACCGCACCGTAGCTGGCACCGGCGCCGACCCGCTCCAGGTGGACGAGTTCATCGTTGCTCAGCGGTGGACCGTCGTAGTTGTCGAGGACCGGCAGGCTCGACAGCGCCCCGTTCACGCTGGAGGCGTCCTCGATGGCCAGGGCGTTCATCTGGTCCATCACCTCGTAGGCCGTGCCGCCACGCAGCGTCGCGAAGACGGTGAAGCCACCGTTCTGATCGTCGAGGTTGGAGCTGTTGTCCTCAATGTTGTAGAACCACTGCGAGGTGGCGGAGTCGGGGTCGTTGCCCAGCTTCGCCATCGCCATGGTGCCGCGCACATTGCTCATCAGGTCGCCATCGAACTCGTTGACGATGGGATCGAAGGTCTCGATCTGGCTCACGTCGTCGCCGTCGACGAAGAAGCCGCCACCTTGCACCACGAAGTCCGTGACCGACCGGTGTGCGAAGGTGCCGTTCCACCTCCCCGCGTCGGCGTAGGCGTGGAAGTTGGCGACCGTGCCCGGCGTGATGTCGGGCGTCAAGTCGATGTCGATCGTGCCCACGGTGTAGTCCATGCGCGCCACGTCGGTGGCCTCGCTGACATCGACGGCGGCGTGGAAATACCCGCCCTCAACGCCGTCTCCCGAATAGCCGTTCGAACCCAGGCCGGCAAACTCGCCGTCCAAGCGCTCACCGCTCATCGAGAACAGTCGGTTGTCGATGATCTCCACCCGAGAGTCCTGCTCCACCAGGTTGTCCGGCAAGAAGCGGACCTGCCGAGCGTCAGCATCGTAGGTAAGCGTTCCGGCCACCCGCGTGTCATCCGCCGAGCCGACCAGATCATCATCCCCCGCTGCGTAGACGCGCAAGGCCGCGGCGTCGATGAAGCTGGTGTCGAGCGGCTCGTCGAAGTCGATCCAGACGCCGCCGCGGCTGTCCGTGAAGAGATCCACGACGCGGGGTCCGCCGGCCGGCGTCAACTCGCCGTCGACGGCGAAGGTGTATTGCTGGGGATCATCGCCCACGTCCCAGGTGAAGGTGATGTCGCCGCTCTTGGCTCCCGCCGTGCCGCCGTCCGTGTCGAGGGCAACTGAGAAGGTGACGCTCTCGCCGTCGGCGACGGTGGTGCTGCTGAAATCCTGAACGAGGACGAAGCCGTCCGGTAGGACCAGGTCCGCGAGGGTGAATTCGTCACCGTCGTTTCTGATCTCGAACTCGCGTATGCGAGCGGTGCCGCCGAGCTGCTCGGCCCCAAACTCTCGGGCGATCGTCTCGCCGCTGGCCAGTTCGGTCAGGCCCGTGAAGACCAGGGCGTCGAGCAGCCGCCGCTCCTCCAGCCGCTCCAGCGTGGGTCGATGCCCGGCCTGGCCTCGCCCCGCCGCCTCGATCAGTCGGCGTCGATTCCACGCCGATCGTCCCAGGGCGCCTCTCGTGAGCGATCCAAACGCAAAGCCATTGAGGGGACGTGGCATGTCTTGCAACTCCAGCAGATGCGAATCGCGAACGCTCTTCCGTCCGCGGTGACCTCAGGACTCTCTGAGGCCAAGAATTTATCGGACAACACGGCGTCGAGCAGCGCCGTCCTTCGACCAACATTCGGAACCTAGCGAGTCCGCCCCTCCGGGTCGAACCGGCCGCCGAAATCGGCGCGCGGGGAGGGCTCGCTATGCCCCTCCTCAGAATCGGCCAAACATCGCGCCAAATCCTGCAATTGCCTCTCCATACCCCTGCCCAGGGCGGTTTGTTCGACCCTTCATTGATGGAGAACTCTCTCGCAAAAGCCCCGGTCCCCGACCGCCGCCTCGATCCGTTGACGCGATCGCCGCCGGGTGGGGGCTCCATCCGTCAGTACGACGAATCAACCGGCCTGGTCATTGCCTGATTCAGGTATCCAGGTAGAGTTCGTATTCGTAGTTGTGGGGCCGAGTCGAGATCGCCCGGACGTGCCGCCGCAGCTTGCCGTCGATCCAGCCGGCCAGGAAGTCCGCGGGGAAGACCTCGCAGCGGGTCAGGAAGCCCTGTTCCGCCGCCAGGGCCTCCAGGGCGTCGTGCAGGCACCAGGGCAGGCTCTCGATCTTGCTGCGGAACTCGACGTCCTGGGTGGCTATGTCGACATCGAACGGTCCGAGATTGTTGGCCGCCGGATCGATCCCCTCCAGGATCCCGTCCAGCCCCGCCATCAACATGGCTGCCAGCGTCAGGTAAATGTTCCCCGTGAAGTCGGGTGGTCGATACTCGATGCGCTTCTCCTCCGGGGAGGTCGCGTACTTGGGCACCCGGATCGCCGCCGACCGGTTCGCCAGCGAAAAAAAGAGGTTGACTGGGGCCTCGTAGCCCTCGACCAGCCGCTTG
>SWCB01003739.1_pt1 | contig 25011 bp, 21 predicted proteins | sample 4692901 | NCBI WGS metagenome assembly SWCB01 (sample SAMN10267276, study PRJNA491770) | bioreactor metagenome | isolation source: DHS bioreactor inoculated with subseafloor sediment | place: Japan: off Shimokita Peninsula | collected 2006-08 | reverse complement strand
CCTAGCCCGCTACGCGGTGCCTAGCCCGCTACGCGGTGCCTAGCCCGTGCACTCCGCGAGGTAGCCGGCGTTGATGCGCTTCTGTACGGACGGCTGCTCCTGGATGAGCGCGGAAGCCTGGTCGCTTCCCGACAGAGCGGACGTCTGGTCCACAAGGCTTCCGTAGTTCGGAGCGTCTTGCGCAATCTGGCCAAGGCCCACCGCGTAGAGCGTCCAGTAATCCTGAAGCGCCGTGATGTCCGTTGTAAGCGTGTCTGGCGCCATGCTCGCGGCGGTGCCCAGGGCGGCGGCGTAAGCCTCGGAAGCGGCCGTGCTCGTCTCGCCCACTGTGTGCAGGTTGGCGATGTCGCCTTCCTTGCTACCAGCGGCCATGTCGTCGATCGTGGTGAAGAGCGTATCGAGGCCGTTTGCGGCGGGCTTCGCCAACTCCGCGGCAGCCCTCATCGCGTGGCAGAAGTCTTTGGGCTTTGCGGGCGCGGCCGACGGGTCTGGCGTAGCGCTCTGGATGCATCCAGAGAGCAGCAGAACGGCGGAGGCGGCGAGGGCGGTTGCACGAATCACGCGCCTATTGTGACGCGTCAGCGGCAAATCGGCAAAGGCGGGGGGTCATGTCAGACCTCCGAGGGACCATGGTCCTACGAACAAAACCCCTGAGATGTTGCCGTTTTTCGACGGTTCGCATTGGCATCAAGCGCGACTCAGCTGTCCACAGGCTCATCCCCAGTTTGTGCACAGGACCACTACATCTAGGGTTGAAGGCGAAAAGAGGCACTATATGTGGTTGCGACGAGGCCGCATACGTACTACTGTCAAAGTCAGCGCTTGAGGGGTTTTGGGTAGAAATGTGACCCTGTATCCCTCCAAAGTGAAAGTCCCCTGGTAGGACCCCAGCACGTCCGGCAATTGAATGCCGGAGTCCCCATTTGGCCCACGGGTCACAGTTTTCAAAGGAGTATCGTGACGATCACGGAGAACAATGAGGCCGACGTCAACGCAGACGTGGCCATGGCAGCTGGCCAGGTCGTTTCGACCAAGTCCGGAATCCACGTCACCAAGCGTGATGGCACGCGCGAGCCGTACAACGCGGACCGCATTAACAAGGCAATTGAACGCGCGGCGGCCGGGCTACCCGACCAGATCTCGATCACCACTCAGGTGGCGTCGGAACTCGCGATCACGTTGTTCGACGGCATCACCACCGAGCAGTTGGACGAGGCCGCCATCGGCGTCGCTGTGCAGAACGTCAAGGACGATCCCGACTTCGACATCGTCGCCGCGCGCCTCTTGCGCAAAGTGATCTACAAGCGCGTGCTCGGCGGGTTCGACACAGACCTCGAACTCGCGCTTCTTCACCAGGCACGCTTCCCCGGTTACATCCGTGAAGCTGTCGAGGAAGGCCTGCTCGACACGCGCCTCGAGAGCCTTTTTGACCTGGACGCCATCGCCGCGGCTATCGATCACCGCCGTGATGACCTGTTGCGTTACATCGGCACCGTCACGATGCGCAACCGCTACATGATCACGGACCGCCACGGTAAGTCGCTCGAGGTTCCCCAGTACTTCTGGATGCGCGTGAGCATGGGGCTCGCGTTGAACGAGAACAACCCCACCGAGATGGCCCTCAAGTTTTACGAGAAAATCTCGCGACTCGAATACCTGCCCGCCGGTTCTACCCTGGTCAACGCCGGAACCTCATACCCGCAACTGTCCAACTGCTTCGTGATGCAGATGGAAGACGACATGGAGCACATCGCCAAGACCGTTGGCGATGTCATGTGGCTCACCAAGGGCACAGGAGGCATCGGCCTCTCGGTCACCAAACTGCGCTCCGAGGGCAGCCCCATCAAGTCGAACAACACATCGTCTACCGGTCCCATCCCTTTCATGCACACCATTGACTCGACGCTGCGTGCGGTGAGCCGCGGCGGCAAGAAGTTTGGCGCCTTGTGCTTCTACATGGAGAACTGGCACCTCGACTTCCCGCAGTTCCTCGACCTGCGCGCAAACTCCGGTGACCCGTACCGGCGCACCCGCACGGCCAACACGGCCGTGTGGATCTCTGACGAGTTTATGAAGCGCGTTGCGGCCGATGCCGATTGGTACCTCTTCGATCCGGCCGACGCCCCCGACCTTGTCGAGCTTGTTGGCTCGGCGTTCTCGCGTCGCTACAACGAGCTGATTGCGCTGGCTGAGGCGGGCAAAATGCAGCGTTTCAAGAAGATGCGTGCCCGTGAGCAATACAAGTCGATGATCATCTCGTTGCAGGCGTCATCGCACCCGTGGCTCACGTGGAAGGACACGATCAACAACCGTGCCCTCAACACCAACACTGGCACCATTCACCTGTCGAACCTCTGCACGGAGATCTGCCTGCCGCAAGACCGCGAGAACATCGCCGTCTGCAACCTCGCATCGATCAACCTTTCCGCGCACTACATCGACGGGCAGATCGACTGGGATCGCATGGAGACGTCCGTGCGCCTTTCGGTGCGCCAGCTCGACAACCTCGTGGACATCACCTTGTCATCCGTCCCCGAGTCGGATCACGCCAACACGGAAAACCGCGCGATCGGCCTGGGCGTCATGGGCTTCACCGACGTGACGGAGAAGATGGGCCTTGCGTACGAGTCCGAGGAGTCGTACGACCTCATCGACCAGATCGTCGAGTTCGTGTCGTTCCACGCGATCGACGAATCCGCCGACTTGGCGCGCGAGCGCGGCTCGTACGCCAATTTTGAGGGCTCCGGCTGGTCCAAGGGCCTCGTGCCTTTCGACACGATCGCCCTCGCAGAGGCGGACCGCGGGGTGCCGATCACGGTCAACCGCACCACGCGCCAGGACTGGGATGCCTTGCGTGCCAAGGTCAAGGGCGGAATGCGCAACGCGACCCTCATGGCCGTCGCCCCCACGGCATCGATCGGCCTTGTAGCAGGTACGACGCCAGGCTTTGACCCCCAGTTCTCGCAGATCTTCTCCCGCGCCACCTCATCGGGCAAGTTCCTTGAGGTCAACCGCAACCTGGTGAAGGACCTGCAGGATCTTGGGCTGTGGGAGCACGTCAAGGATGAGCTCCTTGCCACGCAGGGCGACCTGTCGCAGATCGACTCTGTGCCCGCGCACTTGCAAGAGGTCTACAAGACCGCATTCCAGCTGAGCCCTTACGCCTTCATCGAGGTCGCGGCGCGCGCCCAAAAGTGGATCGACCAGGCCATTAGCCGCAACATGTACCTCGAGGACCGTGACGTCGAGCGCATGATGGACCTCTACGCGGCGGCTTGGGAGCGAGGCGTGAAGACCACGTACTACCTCCACATGAAGCCACGCCACACGGCAGAGCAGTCCACCGTGCGGGTCAACAAGACCGAGAAGATCAACGCCACCGGAAACGCTGTGGGCAAGGGCCCTGGCTCAGCCGGCCCCGCAAAGCGCGGCTTCGGCGGCTCCAAGAAGGGCTTCGGCGCAGGGACGGCATCGGCGTCGGCATCGGCCGGTGTTGTTGTGAACGACGCTCCTGTGAACGGCGCTCCTGTGAACGGCGCTCCCACCACGGGCGCTTCGACCGCGGCCTCCCCCACTCAGGAGCAGACTGCAGTTCAGGCTCCTGCTGAAACCAGCACGGCACAAGCGCCGGCGAGGCGCGGCTTCGGGGCGGTCGCATCAGGGGCGGTGGCATCCGGTGCGGTGGCTTCCGGGGCAATAGCCTCCGCCGTCACTCCCGCTCCTGAGGTCGCGTCCGACGAGTCCCCGGTGAGGGGTGGAATCTCGATAGCCCCGGCATCGTTCATGTCCGCCGTTGCCGCTCAGGCGTTTGCGCCTGCGCCCGACCAAAAGCCAGCCGTTCCGCCCACGTCGCTCCCTGCGATTGTGGAGCCGGAATCGACGGACGCCACCGATCACATGGACGCGTACGGCGCTCCAGAGGGAGCCACTGTGCTCGAGGTCATCGAGACGGAGTACTCGCTCGACGGAGACACAGAAATGGTGGGAGGGGTCGCGTGCCCCGTCGATCCGATGGAGCGGCTCCAGTGCGAGTCGTGCCAGTAGCCAACGCCCCCCACCCAGGTCACGCAGCAGAGTTAGAGCAGAAGGAGTAGCACGATGGGAATTCTTGGAACCGGCATTCAGGATGGGCTGTTGCTCAAGCCCGTGCGGTATCAGTGGGCGATGGACCTTTACGACCAGGCCGTGGCGAACACGTGGTTCCCCAACGAGATTCAGCTGGGTGAAGACCTCTCCGACTTCAGGAAGATGACCGACGAGGAGAAGCACGCCGTCACGTACCTGATGTCGTACTTCAACCCCAACGAACTCTTGGTCAACAAGGCGCTTGCCTTTGGCGTATACCCGTACATCAACGCACCCGAGACGCACATCTATCTCGCGAAGCAGATGTGGGAAGAGGCCAACCACTGCATGTCGTTCGAGTACGTGCTCGAGACCTTCCCGATCGATCGGGAGCAGGCCTACGCCTCTCACGTCACGGTGCCTTCGATGGCGGCAAAGGAAGAGTTTCAAGTCGCGTTCATCAAGCGCATGACAGAAGAGACGCTCGACATCACCACCACGGAGGGCAAGAAGGACTTCATCCGCAACCTCGTTGCCTACAACATCATTCTTGAGGGCATCTGGTTCTACTCGGGCTTCATGGTGGCGCTGTCTTTTCGCCAGCGGAACCTATTGCGCAACTTCGGCTCGCTCATGGACTGGGTCATTCGAGATGAGTCGCTCCACCTGCAGTTCGGCATTAATCTCATCCTCACCGTTCTCGAGGAAAACGAGGACCTCCAGGACGAGGAATTTGCCGACGAGATCCGCAACATGATCCTGAGCGCAGTGGAGATGGAAGAGGCCTACAACCGCGACTTGCTCCCCAAGGGCATCCTTGGCCTCAACGCCGATTACGTGAACCAGTACGTCAAGTACCTGGCAGACCGCAGGCTCGAGGAGCTTGGCTTCGAGCCGCATTACAACGTGTCGAACCCCGCCAAGTGGATGGCGACTGCCAACGACACCCTTCAGCTGGTCAACTTCTTTGAGGCGACCAACACGTCATACGAGGTCAACGCGAAGGCCTCAGCCTCTTCATAGCGCACCTTGTGGACGAAGGGGCGAAGTTCCCCCGAGACGGCGGTCAGGCTTGATCCCTCTCGGAGCAACTTCGCCCCTTCGTTGTTTGCGTTCGGGGAATGGCAATGCCCCTCTTTCGGTTCACCTCCCTACAGCGGTGATACGCGGCCTTGTTCGCACCGGTCACAGCTAATCCCCGTCTGCGGCATCGGCGCCCTGCTTTGATGCGCGGTGTTTTCACTTGCGGTGCCTTGATGCGCGACGGTTTTCTCTGGAGGTTCACCCGTGTCAGTCGACACTGCCCTAACGGCGCCCGCATCGGCCGCGCAGAACGAATTTGCCGCACAGCCTGGAGACGCCTTGAGCCGGCGCGAACGGCTGGGTTACATCGTGATTCTTGGCACCTTGGTCGCGCTGGGCCCGTTCACTATCGACATGTATCTCCCCGCCTTTCCCGATGTGCAGGCCTCCCTCAAGACCACCGAGACCGCGATTCAGTTGACGCTCACGGCCACCATGGTGGGATTTGGCCTAGGGCAATTGGTCGCGGGCCCGCTGAGCGACTCACTTGGCCGCAGGCGGCCCTTGCTGATCGCTACCGCGATCCACGTGCTGTCCTCCATCAGCATCCTGTTTGCTAACGACGTGACGTCAGTCATGATCGGTCGCGTAGGTCAGGGAGTGGGTGCAGCAGGGTCCGCTGTGGTGGCCATGGCGATGGTCCGCGACATGTTCGGGGGACAAGGTCTGGTGCGCATGCTCGCCAGACTGGCGCTGGTATCCGGGTTAGCGCCAGTGGTCGCCCCCCTCGCCGGCGCCGCCATCTTGAGTTTTGCCCCGTGGCGAGGCGTCTTCATTGCACTCGCCATTTACGGCACCCTGATGACGATCATTGCGGGACTTTTTCTGCGCGAGACCCACGACAAGGATCGCAGGGGGCCGCTCAAGGCGCGCGCGATCGGACAGCGGTACCGCGTGCTCTTTGGCGATCCGGTCTTTCTGGGGGTCGCTCTTGTGGGCGGCATGACGTTCTCGGCGCTCTTTGCCTATCTGTCGGCGTCATCGTTCATCTTGCAGGACCAGTACGGCTTTTCGACGTCCCAGTTCGCCATGACCTTTGGGGTCAATGCCGTCGGGTTCTTCATCTTCAATCAGATTGCCGCACGCATGATGCGAAGGGTAGCGCCCAGCACTGTGATGGCCATCGGGGTCAGCGCTGTATCGGTGGGTGCGCTATCGCTCCTCATCCTGGGCCTGGCTGGGGCGGGCATGCCGTGGCTGCTGATAGCGCTGTTCTTCACCGTGGCACCGCTCGCCTTCATCATGCCTACAGTGCAGGTCCTCGCGCTTCAGGATCATCCCAATGAGGCGGGAACCGCAGCGTCCCTGTTAGGTGCGCTCAACTTTGCTGTCGCCGGAGCTATCTCGCCGCTTGTGAGCGTGGGGGGAGTCTCCGTGACATCCATGGCACTGGTCATGGTGGGGTCGATAGCGGTTGCTCATGCGAGCGTGTGGCTCGTCGTGCGTCGGCGCGCATCCACAGAGGTGCTTCGCTAACAGCGCCAGTCTTCGCCGCCTGGACCCGCGAGCGGCCGTTAGCGTGGTCGCATGACAAAGCGCGTCGCGATCTTGCTCTTTCCAGGCTTTGACCTCATTGATGCGGGAGGGCCCTACGAGGTCTTTCTCACCGCGTCACGGCTTGCCGCGCGGGATGGACTCCCACCTCAGTACGAGGTCGTCTTGGTGAGCCCAGATGGAGACGATGCCGTCGCCTTTGGCGGCATGACAATCACAGGACTGTCCCCGGCGCACGACGTGGGGGCGGTTGATCTTGTGGTGGTACCGGGCACCATTGACGTCGCGCGCGTTCTGAACGACCGACGCATCATGGACGCGGTGACGCGCATGGTGGGTAGCTCGCCGGTCGTGACATCGGTGTGCACGGGGTCGTTTTTGCTTGCCGCGACGGGTGCCCTGGCAGGCAAGTCGGCTACCACGCACTGGGAGGACGTCGAGTTGCTCGAGGCCACGGGACAGACAGGGGAAGTGGCGCGTGGAGTGCGCTGGGTCGACGAGGGTTCAGTGGTGACGTCAGGAGGACTTACGTCGGGAATCCACATGGCCCTGCACATCGTGGCGAGGGACTACGGCGTCGAACACGCCATGCGGACCGCTCGCCAACTGGACCAGCCGTGGGATCCGTCGGGCATCACACACTAGCTGGGGAATGCGAAGCGCTCACTCGTAGGCGATGGTCACCGTGAGCGTACTCAGCATGAAGTTGTCGCCTGTGGTCTTCACCGTGACGGCGTGAGTCCCAGCAGCGACGGACCCAGGAAGGAACATCTTCGCGTCGACGCCAAGGGTGTTCGCGTGAATGCCACCAAAGGCCGTGGCATCGGCCGCGTTAGTGGTTTGTCCTAGGGACGTGGTGGTGCCGTTCCAGCGCAAGGCGGTGAACGGAACTCCGTCGATGTCAACCTGGTCCCCGGCGAGGCCCCTATCAGCTTCGAACGAGGTCCAACCGAGAGTGATATCGGCGGTATCGGTCGTTGCGAAGGTGAAGTCAACCTTGTTGCCTGCGGAGACCCATTCGGCCCCATCGAAGATCGCCACGCGGGAGTCGCCGAGTGATGGGTCCTCGTACACGACGGTGATAGCAAAACCCGCCATATACGTGGCGTCGGGATCCAGTTGTGTTGAGGGCAACGCGATATCGGCAAGCGCCCACGATCCGGCGCCGTTGGCCTTGACGAGTTCGGTGACGTCGAGTCGGGCTTGGTAGTAGATGCGACCTGCAGGGTCCGTGGTTTGGGTGACGGATCCTGCCGTGATGTCGACGTAGTCGCCGCCGGGGGCGCGTAACCTGGCCGAATCGAGAGGGGCGTCGAACGCATCCGAGGTGTACCGGTTTGCGGCCCACTCGAGGGTGGCGTACTTGACCGTTGAACCCGGGGGGAGGGTCAACACGGTGGCCGCAGAGTTGCGCACTCCGCCGGCCTCGTTGAGCGGCTGCATTGCCCAGCCGTTGTTATTGGCTTGGCCGCTGGTGCTGCTTGCCGCGCTTGCCATGATCGTGGCGCACGCAGGGCTGGTGAGGTCACAGCCCAAGAGCGTCGCGCCAACGTGCGTCGCGGCTAGGTGGCCCTCGGCGGTGTATACGACGTCAACGTTTTCTTCGTTTGTCTCGATGCCCGTGAGCACGCTGTACGTCAGGTTCTGATCACCAGATACCACCGTGAAAGAGGTCAAGGCATCGTCTGTCAAGACGCCCGTGATGGTCACGTCGAGGTCGAGCCTGGTATCGCTACCGACCGCGAGAGTCTGGAGTGCACAGTCAGCTGTCGTAGCGTCTGCGCTGAGTTCGCACATCCAGTCTCCAGAGGAGAACTGACCCTCGAGCCCAAAGCTCACAAAGTTGCTCAATCGATCGGCATTGACGGTCATGAGTGGGGCGGCGCCGCCGCCGGGCGCTGCGAAGGTAAGCCCCGCCGGGAGAACGATGGTGGCTGCGAGAGCCGAGGCCGCCGCGTCGCCTGAGTTGGAGACCTGCAGGTCCACCGCGGGGTGGGACAGAGAGATCTCCAGGAAGTCGAGTGGAGCTTTGGCCATGGAGAGGACGGCGACGGCGGCGGTGCCAGTGCCAGTGCCAGTGCCAGTGCCAGTGCCAGTGCCAGTGCCTGGGTCAGTGCCCGGGTCAGTGCCAGTGCCAGTGCCAGTGCCAGTGCCTGTACCAGTGCCAGTGCCAGTGCTTGATCCACTCTCGCCGCCGTTGGCCTCGGGCTGTGGTGGCGCCGTCTCTTGCGTGGACGGGGCCTTCGGCTCCTCGGGGGTGACAGGCGCCTCGGCGGGCCCGGTGTCACTGGGTGGAGCCTGTTCCTGCGCCTGCGCAATAGGTTCGGTAGGGCTGCCGTCGAACACTCCGAAGTAGTTCGCGCCAGCTAGTGCCAACGAGGCAATCCCTGCGACGGCAACAATCGGAACAATCAAGCTGGCAGCGCTTGCAAAAATGCTGGCGCCTCCCCCCGCTCCTGACCCGGCGGCGACTGCCCCTGCGGCCTTGACCCCGGCAGCATGGGCCGCAGCAGCGGCAGCCGCCTGTGAACCCGCTGTTGGCGCGGCCGCGCCAACACCGAGGACGTGTCCAGCAGTGGCCCAGGGCGCTGAATTCCCGGCCTGTGCCCATTGAGCAGCGGCCGCAGAAGCAGCCGCTCCAGCAGAAGCAGCCGCTCCAGCAGATGCGGCAGCTTGGGCGGCCGCGCTCCCTGCCGCAGCGGATCCAGCAGCGGCCCATGGGGCAGTTGCCGCTGTGGCCGCGTTCGCTGCCGACGTGGCAGCCGCGGCACTCGCCGCGGGCCCAGCGGCTCCGCTCGTCAACGCAGCCCCGAGTGCTGCGATACCCGCCGTACCTAGTCCGGCGGCGACCCCACCTGCAGTCGTTGCTCCGCCGCCTGCGCCTGCTGCTCCAGCACCACCAGATCCAGCAGTACCGCTCGCTGTTGCCCCAGCGCCCACGGCGCCGGTACCAAAGATCCCGCCAATTGGCAGACCACCCTCCAGTGCACCCATTCCGAGCGCACCAAGGACGAGGGGGGCGATGATGCTTCGCATTCCCTTGTTGACGTCTTCGAGTTCGGCGACCAGGGCCGCGCACTTGTCGCAGACCCGGACGTGTTCGTCGACGCGGGTCGCTTCTCTCCGGTTGAGGCCGCCGCGTACAAAGGCACCCAGCTGCGCGTTCGCCTCAAGGCACCGCGCATCGATCGTGGTTGAAAGGTGCTGCTGGAGGTAGGCCTGACGCAGAGCCTCGCGCGCTCGGTAAGACAATGCGGCGACGCCGTTGGCAGATAAGCCCAGGAGCGGAGCAATCTCCTTGGGGCTCTTCTTCTCAACCTCGGTGTACCACAGGACCGCTTGCCACCGTTCGGGAAGCGACTTAAAGGCATCGGCGACAAGACCGTGCTCGAACCCATCCATCGCCGTCTCGTCGGACGGTGCCTCGTACCCAAGTGCGGATTCATAGGGGGACATGTCATCACGCGGCTTTGTGCGGATGGCCTTGTTGATGACGTCCATACCGGTGCGACGGACGATGGTAAAGAGGTAGGCGCGGAACGCGAGGTCGGGTCCATCCCCTTGTTGCAACGCGCGCAGCACGCGAGAGAAGGCCTCGGAAACCACATCGTCGATGTCCACTGGGGTGTTGGTGTACTGAGCGGCAACCTTGCGCGCGGCATCGGCGTGACGCTCGTAGAGGACACCAAAAGCCGCGGTGTCACCAGCGCGCACGCCGGCAATCAACTCGGGATCGCTGGACATCTCTGTCCATAGCGCGATCATCTCGTGACTCATCTACCCTCAAGTCCGCCCGTATATGGGCACTCTTCTACTCAATGGTCCCCTTTAATGGGGGCATTCCACAAGGGCGAGTTTGTGGCGTATGTCACACCGCCACCGTAAAGAGGGCCGTACGTCCCTAAAACTGAGCTTTCCGCGTCATAAGTGCACGTCAGGGGCGTCTCATAACCCATGAACGGTAACGAGCCCCATGTGGGGACGGTGGAGGCCCCGGGTCTGCTGCAGCAATGGCAGTCCAAGAGCATCCACTCCGTGTGGCTCCGCCCTGGTGACTGGTACACCCCGGCGACCGAGGCCTTGGTAGAAGCCCTTGAGGCTCGCCTGGATACCGCGGCAGCCGCATTTAGGCTCGGCCAGGCCCGGTCAGAGGCGGGCGTCGGCATCACAGAAGCGATTGACGACATGGCGGTACTCTTCCGGGCAGCCGGTTACGAATCCGCACCGATCCGTTCCATTAGGGCGCTGTGCGAGGGTTGGACCGAGGGTTCCACCGCACCGCCGTCGGCGCCACGCATGGCGGACCCGGAGTCGGGTCTTGGCACGGCCGAATACCTGACACAGCGACTATCTGAGGTCTACGGGGCAGCCCATCGAAGCGGCGTTTCCGTGACTAACTCCCATGCACTCGTCATGATCGACGTATCCGTCGCAGACACGGACCCATGGCAGCGCGTTGCGCGCAACGCCGCCGTGGGACACGCCCTCATCGGTGTGTACGGCGAGGGACATCCCATCGCGCGACTCTGTGATGGCCTCTACGCAGTACTGGTTGAACGCGGCCCGATGCTCGGCGAGGGCATTGCGGCCTTGCGCGACCATCTGTCCGACAGCGCCGTCACCATGAGTGCAGGCAATCTTGTGCGCCAGCCTCCTCGCGTGTGGATCGAGGCTCTTCCTGACACACACCGCTATGCCCACGAATTGATCGATTCGCTGCAGCGGTAACTACATCGTGCGGCGCGTGACGAGCTGAGGGCGTCACGCGCCGTTTCTTTTTTTGGAGGCTTGTTAGGCCTTCCGGTTGTACGCCCTGATCGCGAGCGGCGCGAATACCACGACAAAGATTCCGCACCACACGAGCGTCCACGCGACGGGGCTTTGCCAGTCGGACACGCCACCAGGCCCGGCGGGATCGTTCCACAACGCGCGTAGCGACTCCACGAGGTGTGACAAGGGGTTTGCCTCTGCGAACGCTCGCAACCAGCCGGGCATTGACTCCGTTGGCACAAAGGCGTTGGAGGCGAACGTCAACGGAAACAGGGTCATGAACACGATGCCCTGGACGGCTCGCTGCGACCTGGCGATGAGCCCGATGAGCATCGGCCCCCATGAGAGGCACATGGCAAAGACGATGGCGAGCGCGACGCCTGCCAAGAAGTGCCATACATCGGTCTCCACCCGGTAGCCGAGCGCGTACCCAGTTCCCACCATGACGCCGATGAGAAGGACGTCGCGCACAAGATCGCCAAGCGCAGCCCCTAACAGCGGAGCGATGCGCGAGATAGGCAGCGACCTAAAGCGGTCAAAGATGCCCTTCTCCATATCCGCGTTGAGTTGGATGCCAATGCCCACGGAAGCGAACGCGATGTTCTGGCCGATGAGTCCTGTGACAAGCAGGGGAAGGTAGTCCGCGACAGAACCGGAGATCGCGCCGCCAAAGATGTACGCGAACAGCAAGGTGAACATGATGGGGGACAGCGTGACGTCGATGAGGCTCTCGGGCGTGCGCCACGTCTTGACGAGCGAACGCTTGGCAAGCACTACCGAGTGGCGGATGACGTCGAGCGGGCCGTGGGGGATCGTGGCAGTGACCTCGTGTGTTGCGGCGGCGGTCATGCGCTGACCTCCTCGGTCTTGGTGGGATCGGCGACCGAGCGATTGCGCTCGCCTGTAAGGGTGAAGAACACCTCGTCGAGGCTGGGTAGAGCGAGCGACAGTTCGGTGACCTCGATCTTGGCGGCGGCGAGCTTGCTCACAACGCCGGGTAGGACGGAGTCGTTGGCAACAGGAACCGCAAATTCACCCCGGCGTGGCTCGTCTACGTGGGCGGAGTCGGTCGCGACCTCGGCAAGGATCGCGCGCACGCGATCTGTGTGCGAGAGGTCTGTAGGCCGGATCTTCAAGGTCTGTGAGCCGACGACCCTCTTGAGGTTCTCCGCAGTGTCGTGCGCGATGACCTCGCCGTGATTGATGACGACGATGTCGTCTGCCAGGGCATCGGCCTCTTCGAGGTATTGGGTGGTCAGCAGCACTGACGTGCCGCGATCGACGATGGCGCGGACGACGTCCCACATATCCTCGCGCTTGGCGGGGTCGAGGCCCGTGGTGGGCTCGTCGAGGAAGACGATCTCGGGGTGACCCGTGAGCGACGCAGCGAGGTCGAGGCGCCTGCGCATTCCGCCGGAGTAGGTCTTGGCCATACGGTCTGCGGCGTCGGTCAAGTCAAACCATTCGAGTAGCTCCACAGCGCGTGATTTTGCGTCGCCCAGGCGCATATTGAGGAGTTCCCCAATCATGAGGAGGTTCTCGCGCCCGGTGAGCTCCTCATCGACCGATGCGTATTGGCCCGTCAGGCCCACACGCTTCCGCACCTCTCTTGGCTGCTTTGCCACGTCGAACCCCGCGACGGTGGCGCGGCCGGCATCGGGGCGGAGCAAGGTAGCGAGGATGCGCACGGCCGTGGTCTTGCCTGCACCGTTGGGCCCAAGCACGCCAAGAATCTTGCCGCGTGGGACTTGAAAACTCACGCCCTTGAGGGCCTTGGTTTCTTTGAAGGACTTCACGAGGCCGTCTGCCTCAACTGCGATATCGCGGGACATGGGCACAACATACGACGCGGGGACGACATTGCGCGCGGGATGGGTAGTGATTTCGCGGTAGGCGTGACGCCGGTTGTCCAAGACCGCCACTACTTGACAATGCGAGGTACCTAGGTTCACCATGTAGCCATGAACGATATTGATCCACAGATGCTCAAGGGTCTTGTCACGCTGCTCTTGCTACATCTGGTTGCCGAACGCGAGGATTACGGCTATGCGCTCGTGGTCAGGCTTCGCGAGGCTGGGTTTGGCGACATGGCCGAGGGCACGGTGTACCCCGCCCTCGCGCGACTCGAGCAGGCGAAGCGGGTCGACACCTACCTGGTGCCGTCCGACAAGGGGCCAGCGCGCAAGTACTACCGCATCACTCACGCGGGAGAGCTTGAACTTGATCGCACCCGCAAAGCCTGGCTACACCTCACCGGCCTGGTGGCTGGGCTCACTCAAGGAGAGAACTCATGAATTCCATGTGGACCGCAATCGTCTGGTTGGTGTCCACCGCGGCGGTCGTCGCCTCGGTGATTATCGTCATCCTGTTCTTCGCCTTCCGCGCTCGCATCCCAGGGCTGGTTGACCAAGCCCGCTCGGCCCTGTATGTCGCCACGTATGACGACGCCCTCGAGTGGCTAGGCGTGCGCTACAGGGAGCGTGAGCGCTTGACGGGGGAGTTGCGGGCAAACATCGCGGCGGCGGTGGCCGACGCTCCGGTCCGCGTCGTTCTTGAGCGGATGGGTCCAGCACGAGACCTCGCGCGTGGAGTCGCCGCACGCAGACGAGGCCCCACGTGGATCAAGGGTGCCGCCGCCGCGATGATCGCGTTCGTCGCACAGGTCACCGCCACGCTTTTGATGCAGGCAACATTCCTATCGACTATTCAGAAGCTGGCGGGCCCTGGCGAGAGCGTGAGCGTCCGCGTGCCGTTGGGCCTCCTTTTTGAAGGCACGCTAGCCGCCGATGGCGGGGTCCAGGCGATGGCCGTGACCACGTCGGGATGGCTAGTCGCTATCCCGCTCGTTGTCTTTATCCTGTGGTCGCGCCCGTGGCGCCTCCTCACGAACAGGTCCACACGCGGCGCCTCGGACGCTACCGTTTCAGAGTGACCCGCTACCGCATCCACGTGAAGCCGGGGAGCCGCAGGGCCCCCCTGGTGGAAGCAGGCGAGGACGGCTTGCTGACGGTGTTCGTCAAAGAGAGAGCCGTCGATGGTGCGGCCAACGACGGTGTCATCGCTGCACTCGCGGCTCACTTCGACGTTCGCAAGGGCGACGTGAGGATCGTGTCTGGCCACGTTGCGCGAATCAAAACGATCGAGGTCGACGGTTAGCGCAGTGGGTCAGAGCGCGGCGAGAACCTTAGCGCCGCGCTATTGCGTGTGACCTCGCCATAGAACAAGCGTGCGGCCCTCGTCGCGACGCCCCCTCTGGCCGCGCTCCACAATGACAACCTTGCCGGTGGGGCCCGACGTGAAGATGCGGGACCCGACATCGGCCCTGTGGCGCAGCCTGTCGACCTCGGCTTCGAGCCACTCGACCCGGGAGCTGAGCGCCAAAATGCGGGCGATACCCGCGAGGTTGATGCCCTCTTCCTGGCTGAGGCGTTGAATCTCGCGCAGCGTCGCCACGTCTCTCAGCGAGTAGCGGCGGCCGCCCCCAGGCCTACGCCGGGGAACCACGAGCCCGAGCCTGTCGTATTGCCGTAACGTCTGGGCGTGCATACCGGACAGCTCCGCGGCAGCGGAAATGAGGAAGACCGGCTCGTCAACATCGGGCTGCTCCACGGTTGGTCCCTCCTACCCGGCAGCTTCGTCGTAAAGCCGCTCGCGCGGGTCTTCTGAGGCGGTTTCAAGAGCAAACGCCTGGATGGTCTCTCGCGCTTGCTTGGACAGTCTGGTGGGCACGTGCACGTCTACCCTCACCAAGAGGTCCCCTGTGCCGTCCTTGGCAGCGATGCCCTTGCCCTTAACGCGCAGCGTGGTGCCTGAAGACGTCCCTGCCGCCACCTTCACCTTGACGCGCTCGCCCGAAAGCGTCGGCACCTCGACAGTGGCACCAAGCACTGCCTCGTCGAACGACACGGGCAGGCTCATGCGCAGATTCTTGCCGTCGATCGTGAAGACCTTGTGCCTGCCCACATGAATGGTGAGAATCAGGTCGCCAGCGGGCCCACCGTGCGTGCCGGCGCGGCCCTTGCCCCGCAAGCGAATTTTCTGGCCATCGCTCACGCCCGCGGGCAGACGAGTCGAGAGCCGGTTGCCATCCATGCTGAGGGTCACGGTGGCTCCCTCGGCCGCCTGCCGGAATGTCACCTCGGTGGCGGCAGCGACGTCAGAGCCCCGCTGGGGACCGCGACCGTAACTGCCGCCAAAAAGCCCGCCCAAGATGTCCTCGAAACCTTGCGATTGCCCGCGCGAGCCGCCGCCCCCGCCGCCATTGAACATTCCGCCAAAGGCATCCTCGAAGCCTGCACCTCCCGGGCCACCCGCCTGGAACCGCGGCCCGCCACCCCCCATGGCTCGCACTGCGTCGTATTGCTTGCGATCCTCGGCATCGCTCAGGACTGCGTACGCCTCGCCCATCTCTTTGAAGCGCTTCTCCGCTGCACTGTCGCCCGGGTGACGATCGGGGTGATTGTCCTTGGCGGCCTTGCGATACGCCTTCTTGATCTCGGTTGCCGAGGCGCCCTTGGGGACGCCAAGGATCTTGTAAAAGTCCTTGTTGAACCAATCCTGACTTGTCATGGGCGCCTCCTTTCGAGCATGCGGGCGGGGCGGGACACCCTAGTTCTCCGGCTGAGAGACGATGACGCGCGCGGCGCGCACCACACGGTCACCGACGCGGTGGCCGGGTTGTGCCACCTGGGCGATCGTTGGCTCGGTGACGTCCGCACTCGGCTGGGACATCAGCGCGTCGTGGAGCGTGGGATCGAACGCTTCGCCCGGCGCGCCAAAGCTCGACCAGCCGAGCTTGCCCAGGGTGTCCTCGAGCTTGTCGGCAATCGAGGCAAAGGGGCCCTCGACAAGGTCCCCATGAGCGCGCGCCGCCGCGATGTCGTCAAGCACGGGCAAGAGTGACTCGATGACCTTTGACGTGGCGTTGTCGCCGATGGTCAATCGGTCGCGTTCGACCCGCTTGCGGTAGTTCACGTACTCCGCCTGCAAGCGTTGCAGGTCAGCGAGGTGTTCGGCGGCCTTGAGCTCGAAGGCATTGAGTGCGTTGTCGGCGAGCGCCTCGTCGGCACTCAACTCATCCGTGCCAGGTACAGGGGCCGCGTCAAGAATTCGTTCGGCCTCCGCCAATGCGTCCTCTGCCCCTTCGTCGTCGGGCGAGGTGAATCCAGTGGTGTCGCTCATGGCTTCCTTTCACGCGCGGAGGCGACGAGCGGGTTCCCCCGCCCGCCGCCAGTCACGCTACTTGCTCTCGTCCTCGTCAACGATCTCGGCGTCGACGACGTCGTCGTCGGCATCGGATGAGGAGCTATCGGTGGGGGCTTCGGACTCGGCGGACTGCTCCGCCTTGTAGATGGCCTCGCCGATCTTCTGTGCACGCGAGACGAGGTCGTCGTGTGCAGTCTTCACGGCGGCGGCGTCGTCGCCTTCCAGAGCGGTGCGTACCTCTGCGATGGCAGCCTTCACGTCGTCGGCAACCTCGGCGGGCACCTTGTCCTCGTTCTCGGCCAGGATCTTCTCCGTCGAGTAGGCAAAGCTTTCAGCGTTGTTACGGATCTCCGCGTCCTCGCGACGCTTGGTGTCTTCGGCCGCGTGCTCCTCGGCGTCCTTCACCATGCGCTCGATGTCTTCCTTGCTGAGCGCGGAGCCGCCCGTCACGGTGATAGAAGACTCCTTGCCTGTGCCGCGGTCCTTTGCGTGCACGTGGACGATGCCGTTTGCGTCGATGTCGAACGTGACCTCGATCTGCGGCACTCCGCGCGGGGCGGGTGCGATGCCGCCAAGTTCGAACGTGCCCAGGAGCTTGTTGTCGCGGGCAAACTGGCGTTCACCCTGGTAGACCTGGATCATCACCGACGGCTGGTTGTCATCCGCGGTCGAGAAGACCTCGGAGGACTTGGTCGGGATGGCAGTGTTGCGCTCGATGAGCTGCGTCATCACGCCGCCCTTGGTCTCTATGCCGAGGCTCAAGGGGGTGACGTCGATGAGCAGCACGTCCTTGCGCTCGCCACGGATGACGCCCGCCTGGAGCGCGGCGCCCACGGCCACCACCTCATCGGGGTTGACGCCCTTGTTGGGCTCTTGGCCGCCGGTGAGCTGCTTGACGACGTCGGTCACTGCGGGCATACGGGTCGAGCCGCCCACCATGACAACGTGGTCGATGTCGGCGAGCTTGATGCCCGCATCCTTGATCACCTGGTTGAACGGCGCCTTGGTGCGCTCGAGCAGATCCTTTGTCATCTCCTGGAACTGGGCACGCGTGAGCTTGGTGTCCAAGTGGACAGGACCGTTCTCGCCGATGCTCAAGTACTGCAGGGAGATGGTGGTCTGCTGAGCGGAACTGAGTTCCTTCTTGGCCTGCTCGGCGGCCTCGCGCAGACGCTGGATGGCCGACTTGTCCTTGGTCAGGTCGATGCCCTCGGAGTTCTTTACTTCCTTGACCAGGAAGTCGACAACGCGCTGGTCCCAGTCGTCGCCGCCGAGGCGATTGTCGCCAGCGGTGGCGCGCACCTGAATGGTCGAGAAGTCGTCCTCGTCCTTGCCCACTTCGAGCAGCGAGACGTCGAACGTTCCGCCACCGAGGTCGAAGACAAGAATGAGCTCGTCTTCCTTGCCCTTGTCGAGGCCGTAAGCGAGCGCGGCGGCCGTGGGCTCGTTGACGATGCGCAGCACGTTGAGGCCCGCGATCTCGCCTGCGTCCTTAGTAGCCTGGCGCTCGGCGTCGTTGAAGTACGCGGGAACGGTGATCACGGCATCGGTCACCTTCTCACCCAGGTATTCCTCGGCGTCGCGCTTGAGCTTGCCCAAGATGCGCGCTGAAATCTCTTGCGCCGTGTACTTCTTGTCGTCAATCTTGGTGTCCCAGTTGGTACCCATGTGGCGCTTGACGGATGCGATGGTGCGGTCGACGTTCGTGACGGCCTGGCGCTTGGCGATTTCGCCGACGAGCACCTCACCTGTCTTCGAAAACGCGACCACCGATGGGGTGGTGCGGGTGCCCTCTGCGTTTGCGATGACGGTGGGCTCTCCGCCCTCAAGTACGGCGACGCACGAGTTGGTGGTGCCTAGGTCGATTCCTACTGCACGGGACATGGTGGCTCCTTCTTGTGCGGGGGTCTCCCGCCCTTTCGACAACCCGCTCGATACTTGAGCGGCCTGCACTCAAGTTACGTCCGGCCGCCACTCATGTCAAGTCGAAGTGGCAAAGTTGAGTCAACTCTGCTCAAGTTGTGAGTTACTGCGCCTCAATCGAGTTCACAATGGCAAGGATGTCGTTCTCCGACAGGCCCGCCTCGTGTGGTGCTATCAGTCCTACCTCGACGATGTAGTCGCCTACGACCGCTACCGCGTCGTAGAAGGTGATGCTGACGCCTTCGAGGGTGCCTGTCACCGATGAAAAGCCCCAACTGTCTCCAGCGCGTGACTTCAGCACACGGGTTTCCGCGATGCTGTCGACGGTGACTCCGCTCGATCGCACCCGCTGGTGAAATTCATCGAAGGCAAATTCGAAAATTTCGCGGCTCACCTTCGCCCCGTCTACCGAGCCAGTCGTCGTCGTGATGAGGACCAATGCCGGCTGATTCGAAGCATTAGCGGACAGGGTGCGCGCATCGATGAGGCGCGCACCGCTCGGCATTGCGACGAGGCCAGACGTTGTGAGGTCAGGCCACCGAGCGTCCATGGCGTAGCTGATGTCGGGGTCGCTGGCCGTGTACGTGGTCCAGGCGACGGGCGGCGCTACCTCGATGCGCCCGTCATTCGAGAAATCACCCCCAAAGAACAGACCGAAGGCCCACCGCACCGCAAAGACGACGGCGACGGTCGCGAGGGTCACCAGTACCTTTGCCGCGCCGCTCCACCGCTTCGAGGTTTTCGGGGGACCGCCATAGGAGATCGATGACTGTGGAGAGTAGGCCACCGAACCGAAGTTGGCCGCTGACCCATACCCGGCCCCAGCTTCGTAGCCATGCTGCGCGGGGGGACGCCAATGGGAAGGTTGTGACGGATTTGTGATGGCAGTCTCGGGCTGGCGCTGTACGCCGACCACGTCCCAGGGCACTTGCTCTTGCTCGACTGCGGCGTAGTTCTCGGTGGACATCGGCTGAAACGCTGGCTCCGCATGCCGAGGGGTGGGTGTGAAGTGATCGACGGGCGCTGGCTGAAAAACCGCCGCCGTCACCGCCGCTGCAGCGGGTGCAAAAATGGGGGCCTGAGGAAGGAAATCAACGGGACCCGTGGCCTGCGCAGGGAGCGTCTCTGCCCAGCTGGCGCCGTTCCAGTATCGCTTCCCGCCAGGCGCGCTCTCGTCGCGGTACCAACCCGCGGGTGCATTCGCCATAGGATCTCCCCCTCGGTGCTTTCAGACTTGGCCAGAGTCTACGCGTCAATACGGCATGAGTCAGAAGCGATTGCCACGGCACAGCAGCATGACGCGCAGGTCATGTGCCGTTTGCTCTCCGGTGGAGCCACTGCGCGGTGGACTGGCGGCATCGAGGCGACGTAGCGTCGCCATATGGACACCACGAGAACCCCCGCCGATGGCGCCGCCCACTTTGCGCGGCGCCTTGCCTTCGAGACGGATCCGAGTGATGTGCGCGCGGCGCTTGAGTCGGGCGATCCGGGTTTCGTGTTGATCGACACGCGCAGCCTTGAGTCGTGGGAGCAGGGCCGGGCGCGCGGCTCAGTGCACATGACCAAGCCCGACATGCCCGCTGTGATTCCGACGTACCCGGCTGGCACCTCGTTCGTTGTGTATTGCTGGGGGCCCGGCTGCAACGGAGCAACTCGCGCGGGCCTCATCATCTCGGAGCTCGGCTACGCAGTGAAGGAGATGATCGGCGGTTTCGAGTACTGGGCGAGGGAGGGGCTTCCCGTCGATGCGACGGTGGTCGATGCGGCGGGAGCCGCCGTCACCGTTGACGCCACGCGGGCGCCAGACCCGCTCACGTCGCCAGCGCCTCGTGGTGGCGCGCGCATCGCGTGCGATTGCTAGACGGCGCACTAAGAAGCAGAAGGCTCGGTGAGTTTCCCGCGGTCCATGGCGAGCACGCGTGTGCCCATGACGCGCGCCTCGTCGATGTCATGGGTCACCACGATCGCGGCGGTGCGCGAGGCGACGAGGATGTCCCGCACGTCGACCGCTAGCCGCCTACGCAGCGCATCGTCGAGTGAACTGAGCGGCTCGTCAAGGAGCAACACGCGCGGTTGCGGCGCGAGCGATCTGGCCAGGGCAACGCGTTGACGCTCGCCCCCCGAAAGCTCGTCGATGCGTCGGGCCCCCATGTCCTCCAGGCCCACGAGCGCGAGGAGGTCGTCCACCCGCCCTGCAATGGTCTCGCGCGAGGCCCTTGCCATTTCCATCCCGAACGCAATGTTGCCCCTCACGTCACGGTTGGGAAACAGGTGCCCGTCTTGAAACACAGTGCCCACCCCACGCTTATGAGTGAGCACTCCATTGAGTGAAGCGTCTTCCCACCTCACATCTCCTTGATAGGGGACCAGGCCCGCAATCGCGGCAAGAATGGACGACTTCCCGCTGCCCGACGGCCCGACGATGGCTATCGTCTCTCCTGGGGCAACGCGGAACGAGACGCCAACAGCGGCGTCGACTCTCCCGTAGGAGACGCAGACGCTACGCAATTCAAGACCGGTCATTGCGCCACTTCCTTTCGTCGTGGGCGGGATTCGAGCGCCAGCATCGCGCCGGCCGTAAGAACGGCCAGGACAACCGCCGTGGCCATGGCCATCCCCACATTGTCGGCTCCCGGGCGTCCAAGCAGGCGGAAGATGATCGTCGGCAAGGTCTGGTGATCGGGACGCGCGAGAAAGCTCGTCGCGCCAAATTCGCCGAGGCATACCGCGAAGGCAAGCCCAGCAGCTTGAGCCACCGCGCGCCTCACCTGCGGCCACTCGACCGCCCACCACACGCGCCACGGGGAGGCCCCCAACGTCGCTCCTGCCCAACGCATGCGGGGGTTGATTGCACGGATGGCGGGGACGATCGCCACTGTCACGAGCGGGATGGCGACGATGGCTTGTGCGGCGGCTATGAGCAGAGTTGGGTTGGAGACGTCCAGGCCGCCAGGGAGCGGACGCGTGAGGGTGATGAGCGTTCCCAGACCCACCGCAACTGAAGAGACGCCGAGCGGCAACAGCACAAAGGGGGTGAGCCACCACGCGCGGGGTTTGCGCGCGATCACGATAGCGAGGGCAAGCGATAGCACCACCGCGAGGCTTGCCGCGAGAGCCGCGGACTGGAGAGAGTTGAATGCCGCCTCGGGAACCGACGTGGCAATCACATTGCTCGACGAATCGCGCACGATGCCGATGTAGTTGGCGAGGCTGTAGCTTCTGGCGCCATCGACGCCTGGAACCGTGACAGACCGCACCGCGAGCATCGTCAAGGGCCATGCGATCAAGATTGCCGAGGGCGCGAGGGCCAGGATGATGAGGGGGACATCTTTGCCGCGCGCCGTGCGGGTGGACACCTCCGCAACCTTCTTGGGGCCATCGGGTCGTGTGGGCGCCGCGAGCCGTCCGGCGGCGAGCATGGCGATCGACACCACCAGTACTTGCACGAGCGACAGCGTTGCCGCCGCGCCAATGTTCAAGAACTGGTTCGCCTCGAACCAGATCTCCGTCTCCACCGTACTGATGCGACCGCCGCCGATCACGAGCACCACACCAAAGGACGTGGTGCAGAACAAGAAGATGGCGGCCGATGCTGCGACGAGCGAGGAGCGCAGGGCGGGCAGGGTCACGTGGAGGGCGGCGCGTAGGGGGCTCGCTCCGAGTGTTCTTGCGGCCAGGAGGGGCCCCGGATCGAGCGATTGCCAACGGGCCCCCACCACCCGAATCACCACGGAGACGTTGAAGAACGCGAGCGCCGCAATGATGGCAATGGTGAGGGCATCCTTGCGCGTGCCGGTACCAAGTTCCCTGATGACCGCGTTGAACGCGGTGCCCACCACAACGGTGGGCAGCACGAACGGCACGCTCGCGAGCGCCCGTGCCGCTGCCTGGCCGCGCCACTGCACCCGGTAGAGAGCCCACGCGGAGGGGAGACCAAGCGCGAGCGAGGCGACGGTGCCGGCTGCTGCCAGCCCCAGCGTCGTCGCCAAGACCTGGCCGATACGGGGCCAGGAGACAACCTGTGTCTGAAGGGCCGAATCGGTCAGCCCGCGCACGATCAGGGCGCCGCTTGGGTACACAAAGAACAACGCCATGAACCCAAGCGGGACCACTGCGAGCCACCACGCGGAGCCCGGCCGCAGGCGCGACCACGCGCGAGAGGCGCCCGGTCGCGTGTCCACAGTGAGTACCGCGCGATCCCTAGTTCAGGACCGTAGCGGTCCACGTGCGAAGGACGTCGTCCCTTTGCGCGTCGATCTGTTCAGGTGTCAGCGACCACGGTGCGGCAGCCAGGGGGGCGAACTTCTCCCATTCCTCGGGGATGCTCGCCGAGGTGGATACCGGATAGACGTACATCGAATCGGGCAACGCTGACTGGAACTCGTCGGAGAGCATCCAGTCGATGACCTGCTGGGCACCCTCGGGGTTCTTGGCGCCCTCAAGGACACCCACGTATTCGATCTGGCGAAAGCACGTGTCGAGCAGCGCGGCGGTGGACGCCTTGCCGTCGATGACTTCGGAGGGGGGAGACGATGCGTAGCTCAGCACGATCGGCTTGTCCCCGCCGTAGTTGGGTGCCGAGAAGTCGGTGAAGTACGTGTCGGACCACGAGGCCGTGACCTTGACGTCGTTGTCCCGCAGCGCTTCCCAGTAGGCGGGCCACTCGTCGCCAAAGGCGGCGACCGTGGCGAGCGTAAACGCGAGGCCAGGGGAGGAGGTGGCGGGATTGCTCACCGATAGGAGGCCCTTGTATTCGGGCTTTGTGAGGTCCTCGAGCGTGGTGGGTGCGGCGAGGTTGTTGCTGACGAAGTACCCCAAGTCGACGTTGAGGCACACGTCCGAGTAGTCGACGGCGGTGAGGTTCTTGGCGCCTGGGACCGCGTATGTTGCCGCGTCGGCGGCCGCAGGGACACCGGACGTGTAGTCGGCAAAAACCCCGGCATCGGCCACGCGCGACGCAAAGGTGTTGTCGATGCCATACGCGACGTCGCCAAGCGGTGAGTCCTTCGTGAGCACCAACTGGTTGGCGAGCATCCCTGCATCGCCGGGCGCCGCGAAGGTGACAGTGAGACCCGTGCGGGCCTCAAAACTCGCCACCACCTCGTCGGGAATGGCAAAGCTGTCGTGGGTGACGACGGTGACGGTGGTGGGCTTGGCGTCTGAGGCTGGCCCGGCACATGCCGCCGTTGCGAGTGCCGCTGCGAGTGCAAGTGCGGCGAGTGCCGCAGGTTGTGCCATGTGCATGGTGGTGCTCCTCCAAAGTGGAGGGGACGAGTCTCGACTCCCTACGCCGGTGCAAACCGGATCAGGTTCGAGGGTCTGCGGCTATCCGCACTCTCAGCGCCCTGGCCCGTTCCGTGTGAACGGAGGCGCTCCCCTGTCGTGAGGTTCTACTGTAGCGCGGTGTCGTAGATCGGTGGGAACCGTCACGAAGGTTGGACGAGGTCCCTGACGATGTCGACGTTGCCTTGGCTCGAAAGCGTCGAGTAGCCGCCACGCTTGGCGTTACGGAGCACGGGGAGCGCCCGACGCAGGCGCCCGGCGGGATACTCGGCTCGTTTGAGCTCAAAGTCGCGCTTCGCTTGCGCGAGCAGCGCGGCGTGGTGCGGGGCGCCGATGCTCTCGAGCCGGTCCACGAGTTCTTGAGATCTGGCCGCGAAGCGTGTGTACCTTCCTGCACGTGGAACCCGAAGCTGTCTCAAGCGGTTGGGAAGCGTGGGCTTGGCGACGCCAATCGCGTTGGCACCGTGGACCCGGTAGTCAATCAGGTGATCCTCGATGAGGTCCAGGCCTCCAAGGCTTGCCGCGATGGCTGCCAACCACTCGTCATGCACCCAGTGTTCACCAAGCGGTAGCGCGCTCGCGAGCAGCTCGCGGCGAAACAGCATGGTGGCACCGGTCACGATGTTGCGACGGATGAGGACCTGGAGGCCATGGCCCGAGTGGATCGCCTCACGTTCGCCGTCGCTGACATAGAGCGAGCGCATCAAGGTGTCGCCTGTCGGCGTTCCTTTGGCGTCGACGATGCGGGCGTCGGAGTTCACTGCGAGCACGCGCGAATTCGACGCGAGTAGGCGCACAGCCACGGCGAGGCGATCCTCGCGCCACACGTCGTCTTGATCGCTCAACGCGATGAGGTCCCCAGTGCAGGCCTCGATAGCACGTGCAAAATTGGCGCGCACCCCGCCTGCGCGATCCGTGTAGGCGATCGTGAATACGGTGGGACCGGAATAGCTCGCGATGAAGTTCTGCACCACGTCCATCGTGGAGTCGGTCGAGCCATCGTCACAAATCACGACCTCGCGCGCGGGGAGTGTCTGCTCCCCGATCGAGGCGAGCTGCGCGCCGATGTACGCCGCACCGTTGTAGGTGCAGAGCGCTACCGAGATCGAGAGCTCAGGATCTGCAGACGCCATGCGATGAGCGTAGCCCGGCGCTACTCTGCGCCCGGCGCACCCGTGGAATCGGGCA
>SWCB01006990.1_pt1 | contig 25053 bp, 24 predicted proteins | sample 4692901 | NCBI WGS metagenome assembly SWCB01 (sample SAMN10267276, study PRJNA491770) | bioreactor metagenome | isolation source: DHS bioreactor inoculated with subseafloor sediment | place: Japan: off Shimokita Peninsula | collected 2006-08 | reverse complement strand
ACTGTTATGAGCACATCGTGCTACTGGCTGCTTCGCCACGAAAACCGCCTGCTGACCGTCAACGATCCGACCGGCGTGACCGCGTTTCCGTTCGGCCTGCCACACGAACTCGACAGCCCCGCCGACGCCTTGCTGATCGGCGAATGGCAGGGCGCGCCATGTTATGCGGCCGATATCGACACGCTGCCATCCGGCCTCAACGCCGAACTGACTCCCGTGCGCGCCCTCTTCGGGCTGGCCGGTGCCGAAGCATTTGCGCTTGCCGGACGCGCGACCCAGCTCCTGGACTGGCAGCGCAACCACCGCTTCTGCGGGCGCTGCGGCACGCCGACGCAAATGGCGGCGGGCGAACGGGTCATGACCTGCAGTGCCTGCGGGCTGGTGGCCTACCCGCGCATTTCCCCTGCGGTCATGGTGCTGATACGCCGTGGTGAAGAACTCCTGCTGGCACGCAGCCCGCACTTCGCACCGGGTGTCTTCAGCGCGCTGGCCGGCTTTGTCGAGGCCGGCGAAACCCTGGAGCAGTGTGCCGTGCGCGAGGTGCGCGAAGAGGTGGGGATCGAAATCACCAATCTGCGCTACTTTCACAGCCAGTCCTGGCCCTTCCCCAATTCGCTGATGCTCGCCTTCTTCGCCGACTACGCGGGCGGCGAGATCACACCGGAACCGTCCGAGATCGAGGCCGCAGACTGGTTCCTGCCGAGTGCGCTCCCCTTATTGCCCGCGCCCTTGAGCATCGCGCGACAGCTGATCGATGCAGCCTGCATACAGGGCAGCGGACGCGATCACGCATGACATGACAGCAGGCCCGGCGACGGCGCCTTCGCCCCTTGCAGGCTGAGCGCGCCCCCCTGTCCTGAGGTGAGCTGGCATCACCGCGGCTGATCGCGACATCGGACATTTCGTTTGCCGAAAGCCTTTCACGCCATTTAATCCGGGCATGAAGCGGCGTAGCATGATGTCAATGGCGACAGCATTCGGCAGTTCCATGACTCCCGCACCACCCGTTCGCAAAATCGGCACCATCGAGGCGGTCAAAGGCCCGGTGGTCGATATCGTGTGCGACGTGCCGCCGCCCCTGCACCGGGCGCTTTACGCCCAGCCCAATGGCGAGCGCTGCATCCTCGAAGTGTTCCGCGAACTCGGGGAGGGCCATGTCCGGGCCATTGCACTGCACCGCACGGCGGGTCTGGCGCGCGGCATGCCGGTCATGGATACCGGCGGCCCGTTGCAGATCCCGGTCGCGTCGGCCTGCCTCGGACGCCTGCTCGACGTCTTCGGCAATCCGCTCGATGGCGAAGCCCCCATCGACACCGCAACGTACCGCCCCCTGGTCGCCCCGCCCGGCCCGCTCGCCGACGCGCGCGCCGCCGAGAGCGTGCTGGAGACCGGCATCAAGGTCATCGATCTGCTCTGCCCCTTCGTGCGTGGCGGCAAGACCGGCCTGTTTGGCGGTGCAGGCGTGGGCAAGACCGTGCTCATCACCGAATTCATGAACGCCGTCATTCAACTGCATGAAGGCGTATCCGTGTTTGCGGGCATCGGCGAGCGCATCCGCGAAGGCCATGAACTGTGGCACGACATGCGCGAGGCCGGCGTCATGCCGCGCACGATCATGGTGTTCGGACAGATGGACGAATCGCCCGGCGTGCGCTTTCGCGTCGGACTCACCGGCCTGACCTACGCCGAATACCTGCGCGACACGGTGGGCAAGGACGTGCTGCTTCTGATCGACAACGTGTTCCGCTTCGTCCAGGCCGGCAGCGAGATCTCCGGCCTGCTCGGACGCATGCCGGCAACCGTCGGCTACCAGCCCACACTGCTGTCCGAGGTCGCCGAACTCGAAGAGCGCATCTCCTCGAGCGCGGCCGGCAACATCACCTCGGTGCAGGCCGTGTATGTCCCCGCCGACGACATGACCGACCCTGCCGTAAACGCCATCTACAGCCACCTCGACACCATGGTGGTGCTGTCGCGCAACCAGGCCGCAAAAGGCATCTACCCTGCGGTCGACCCGCTGCTGTCAAACAGCAAGATGATGGATCGCCACTTCCTCGGCGAACGTCATTACCACGTGGCCGAGAACGTGCGCGAACACCTCGCCCGCTATCGTGAACTGGAAGACATCATTGCCATGCTCGGCGTGGAGTCGCTGTCCGAGACCGATCGCCGCATCGTCGGGCGCGCGCGGCGGCTACAACGCTACCTGACCCAGCCCTTCCACGTCGTCAGCCCGCACACCGGCATTCCCGGGGTATCGGTGCCGCTCGGCGACACCCTGGACGACTGCGAAGCCTTTCTACGCGGCGATCACGATTCCGTGCCCGAGGCCGACTGCTACATGCGCGGCAGCATGCAGGGGACAGGCAGATGAGCACCTTCAGCCTGCACATCGCCAGCGCGACCTTGCAGACCCGCTTCGATGCAGTCGCCAGCTTCGTCGGCAGCGATGCCTCGGGGCAGTTCGGGCTCATGTCGGACCATATCCCCATGGCCACGATACTGGCACCCGGCCTCGCCCGCTTCCGCGAAGCCGGGGCGGCCCGCTGGCGCTATCTCGCGCTGCCTGGTGGCACCCTGCGCTTTGCCGACAACGTCCTCGCCATCGCCACCCACAGCTTCGTCGTGGGTGAGGAGCTGAGCAGGGTCCGTGCCGAACTGGATGCAGCGCTCGAACGCGAGGCCCGGCAGCACGCCGACCTGAGACACAACCTCGACCAGCTGGAAACCGCACTCGCACAACGGCTGTGGGATCTGGAGCGAAGATGATGCGCCCCGCAGAGCCCAGGGACACGCCTGCAGACACATCCGGCCACCCAGACGGGAACACACCTGCAGCGTCCCGTCGCGAAGCGCTCAACGACGCGGTGGACAAGGACGTCGCCCGCATCGAGAAGGGCGAGCGCGAGCGTCGCAGCGTGCTCGGCTATACCGTGTTCATGGGCACCATCGCTGGCCTGTTCGTGCTGCCGGTGATCGGCGGCGCCTATCTTGGGCGCTGGCTCGACGGCCTTGCCGAAGGCTATTCGGTGCGGTGGACGGTGAGCCTGATCCTGCTCGGCGTGGTCATCGGCGGCATCAACGTCTATCGCTATCTGGAGGAGCACCCATGAACGCCCGATCTCCGGCACTGACCGACTGAGCCGACCATGGATACCGAATCGATCATCTTCACCATCGGCCCCCTGGCGATCACCCGCCCGGTGGCCACGACCTGGGCGGTGATGCTCGGCCTCACCGTGCTGTGCGCGCTTGCGACCCGACGCCTGAAGCTCGACCCCGGCACCTTCCAGACCCTGCTCGAGGGTATCGTCGGCACCATCCACGACGCAATCGACGACACCCTGCCCGACTACGGCGTGCGTCTGCTGCCCTTCATCGGCACGCTGTGGATCTTCATTGCCATTGCCAACCTGGTGGGCGTGCTGCCCGGCGCAAGTTCGCCGACGGGGGATCTCTCCACCACGGCAGCCCTGGCGATACTGGTGTTCCTGTCGGTGCATTGGTTCGGCATCCGTGGCGAAGGGCTTCGCGCCTATCTCGCGCACTACGTTCAGCCCAGCCCGATCATGCTGCCCTTCCACATCATCAGCGAGATCTCGCGCACCGTAGCGCTGGCCGTGCGCCTGTTCGGCAACGTCATGAGCCTGGAGACCGCCGCGATCCTTGTGCTGCTGGTCGCCGGTTTCCTGGTGCCGGTGCCAGTGCTCGCCCTGCACATCGTCGAAGCGCTGGTGCAGGCCTACATCTTCGGCATGCTGGCGCTGGTGTACATCTCGGGCGGCATCCAGTCGCAGCAAACCCGATCATCCCGTATCAAGGCAGGAGTCTCTTCATGAACGACATGACCTATTTCACCACGCTGTCCACGGTTGGCGCGCTGTTCGCCATCGCGCTCGGCGTGTTCTTTCCGGCGCTGGCCATGGGCCGCGCCATCAGCCAGGCGCTCGACGCAATTGCGCGCCAGCCCGAAGCCGAGAAGTCCATCTCGCGCCTGCTCTTCATCGGTCTGGCAATGATCGAATCGCTGGCCATCTATGTGCTGGTGGTGGTGCTCATCGTGCTGTTTCGCAACCCGCTGCTCGAATACCTGCTCAAGTAAGGACGACCGATCATGCAACTGGACTGGACGACTTTCCTGCTCCAGATCGTCAATTTTCTGGTGCTGGTATGGCTGCTCAAGCGCTTCCTGTACCGGCCGGTGCTGGACGTGATCGCCCGCCGCCGCGAGGGAATCGAGAAGGCACTGAGCGACGCCCGTGACGCCGAGGCGCGCGCGGAAACCCTGCGTCAGGACTACGAGCGCAAGCTCGCCGAACAGGACAGCGCACAGGCAGCCGACATGGCCAGACTGGGAGACGAGATCGCAGCAGAACGCCGCCGCCTCATGGCCAAGCTCGATGCAGAACTGGCCGCAGAGCGCGAGCGCCAGGTTGCGCTTGTCGAAAAGCAGACGGCCGATGCCGGTCGCAAGGCAGGCGATGCCGCACGCGCCGCCGCCCTGAGTTTCGTCAGCCGTCTGCTCGGCCGGCTGTCCGGTGACGAGCTCGACACCCGGCTTGTGGACATGCTCATCGAGGATCTCGCCACACTGCCCGCCGAGCAGCTCGAGGCCTTGCACGACGCTGCCGCTGCGCCCGAGGCCAGCCTGCAGCTCACCACCGCGCGCGCCCTGAGCGAGGCCGACGAGTCGCGTCTGCTTAAGGCTCTCACGGACACGCTGGGCCGCAGCCTGCCGATGACGAAACAGATCGATGCATCCATGCAGTCGGGGCTGCGCGTTGGCATCGGCCCCTGGATGCTTGCCGCCAGCCTTGCCGACGAGCTGGCGTTTTTCCGTTCGGGAGCCCGCCGTGCGTGCTGAGCATTTTGATCCGCCCGCGCCAGCGGACAGCGCCAGCTACAGCCCGCGCTTGCGCATCGTCGAGCGCGGCAAGGTGACTTCGGTCGGCGATGGCGTGGTGTGGATCGAAGGCCTGCCTTCGGCGCGCATGGATGGCATCGTCAGGATCTCGGACGGCAGCGAGGCGCTGGTCTTTCATCTCGCGCCCGACCGTATCGGCGCCATTCTGCTCACTACCACACCCGCGCTCATGCCCGGCTGCGAGGCACGCCAGTCCGGCGACATCCTCACCATGCCGACAGGTGACGGCCTGCTGGGCAGGGTCATCGACCCGCTGGGCATGCCACTCGATGGCGGCACCGCGCCCGACTGCAGCGGCCGCCGCGCGGTCGAAGGCGACTCCCCACCGATCATCGCGCGCGATTTCGTCGACCGCCCGCTCTACACCGGCAGCAAGATCGTCGACACCCTGATTCCGATCGGCCGCGGCCAGCGCCAGCTGCTGATTGGAGACAACGGCACCGGCAAGAGCGCACTCGCACTGGACGCCGTCATCAGCCAGCGCGACCAGAACGTGCGCTGCCTGTACGTCATGATCGGGCAGAAGCGCTCATCCGTCGTGCAGACCATCGATACCCTGCGTGCCCACGGCGCACTCGCCTACACCACGCTGGTCGTGGCCGAAGCCACGGCCAGCACCGGCATCCGCTACCTGGCCCCATTCGCCGGCTGCGCGATTGCAGAAGAGTGGATGAACGCCGGCCACGACGCGCTGATCGTGTATGACGACCTCACCACCCATGCGCGGGCGTATCGCGAGCTGTCGCTGCTGCTGCGCCGCCCGCCGGGGCGCGAAGCCTATCCGGCCGACATCTTCTATCTGCACGCACGGCTGCTCGAGCGCTCCACCCGCCTCAGCGCCGCCAACGGTGGCGGCAGCATGACCGCGCTGCCGATCGCCGAGACCGAGCAGGGCGAGATTGCGGCCTACATCCCGACCAACCTGATCTCGATCACCGATGGCCAGATCCACTTCGACAGCAAGCAGTTCGCCCGTGGCGTGCTGCCTGCCATCGACATCACGCGCTCGGTCTCACGCATCGGCGGCAAGGCCCAGCACGAGGCCATCAAGCGCGAGGCCGGGCGCATGAAGCTGGACTACCTGCAGTTTCTCGAACTCGAAGTGTTCACCCGTTTCGGCGCCAAGCTCGAAGCCTCGATGGAAGCCCGTATCCGACGCGGACGGCTGCTGCGCGACATCCTCGCCCAGGACCGCCTCGACCCTCACAGCGCCCTCGACCAGCTCGCTTGGCTCATCGCCTGCAACGAGAAGCTGCTCGACGGACTCGACGATGGTGAGCTCGACACCGCGCTGCACCGCCTGCGCACCGGAGCGGCAGGCACTGGCCTCACGCTCGACAGCCCGCGCGCCGAATGGCTGACGGCGGTGCGCGGCTGGCTGAGCACCGCCGCCGAACAAACATGAGCAAACGCCGCGAGCTGGAGAACCATATCGACAGCCTCGCCGACATCGGTGAGCTGCTCGGCGCGATGAAGAACCTCGCCCTCGTCGAGAGCCGCCGCATCAGCACCTTCATCGATGCCCAGCGCGCCGCTGCCGACATCGTGGAACACACCCTGGCCGATTTCATTGCCGACTATTCCGGCCACATCGCGCCCGCCGCCCCTCATGGCGAAGTCGTGTGCCTGATCGGTTCCGAGCGCGGATTCTGCGGCGACCTCAACCAGCGCCTGATTGCTGCAGCGGAAAGCATCCGCGAGGACGCGCAGATCGTGCTCGTCGGCAGCCGCCTTGCCGACGCCTGGACCCGCGACTTCGCAGCCAGTATCCCCGGTGCGGGGTTTGCGGATGAGGTGCGGAACGTACTGGCAAACCTCGTCGCTCAGCTCACCCCCTTGCTCAAGGGAGCACGCCCGTTCGGTCCGCCCGCACTCAGCCTGCTCTATCTGGGGGAAGGCGGCACGAAACACCATTCGCTGCTGCCCGCACCCGAGCCGCGCCGGGACGGGCCGCGTCGCAGCCATGCACTGCAGCTGAATCTGTCGCCGCAGGGGTTTCACGCCGGCCTGATCGATCAGTTTCTCGAAACCGCGCTCGGTGGCGCACTGTATGACGCGCTGCTGCACGAGAACCAGCTCAGGCTCGAACACATGGAGCAAGCCGGCCACCGCATCGACGAACAGCTCGAAGAGCTTGGCCGGCGCAGCAACCGGGCGCGCCAGGAGGAAATCACCGAGGAAATCGAGATCATCCTGCTGTCGAGCCTGGGCAGCAGGGAGCCCTGACCCAGGTTGCGACGGCCGCGCGCCCGCCCGGCTCAGAGGTCCAGTTGCAGCGCCGCGAGCCGGGAATACAGCCCACCCTGTTTGCGCAGATCTTCCGGGGTGCCGGTTTCGACGACACGCCCGCCCTCCATCACCACAATGCGATCGACCTTCTGCACGGTGGCGAGGCGATGGGCGATGATCAGCGTGGTGCGCCCCTCCATCGCCGCGTTCAGCCCCTGCTGCACGAGGATCTCGGATTCGGCATCGAGCGCACTGGTGGCCTCGTCCAGCAACAGCAGACGTGCATGCTTGAGAATCGCACGTGCAATGGCAATGCGCTGGCGCTGCCCGCCCGACAGCCGCGTGCCGCGCTCGCCGAGGAAGGTCTGGTAGCCCTCGGGCAGACGGCCGATGAATTCATCCACCAGGGCCGCGCGCGCCGCCTGCATCACTTCTTCGTCGGTCGCATCCATGCGCCCGTAGCGGATGTTCTCCAGCGCATTGGCGGAGAAGATCACCGGGTCCTGCGGCACGATGGCGATGTCCTTGCGCAGATCGTGCAGACTGAGCTGGCGGATGTCCTGCCCGTTGATCAGCACGCTGCCGCCGGTCACGTCGTAGTAGCGCAGCAGGAGCTGGAACAGACTGGTCTTGCCCGCACCCGACGGCCCCACCAGCGCAACACGCTCACCCGGACGGATGTCGAGGCTGATGTCGTCCAGCGCACGCACCTGCGGGCGACCGGGATAGGCGAACACCACATGATCGAGCCGGATGCCAACCTGCGCCGCGGGCGCCGGCTGTTCGGGTTCGTCCTGCTCGCGGATGGCGGATTCGGCATGCAGCAGATCGAGCAGACGCTCGGTCGCGCCAGCCGCGCGCATCACGTCGCCCCATACTTCCGCCATGGTCCCCACCCCGCCTGCCACCAGCGCCGCATAGAGCACGAAGGAGGCCAGCTCGCCACCGGTCATCAGGCCGTCGTGCACCTGGCGCGCACCGATCCACAGCACGAAGATGATCGTCCCCATCACCGCGGTGATGATCAGCGCCGTCAGCGCGGCACGCACCCGCGTGCGACGGATTGCAGTGACGAAGCTGGTTTCGGTGCGGTCTGAATAACGCCGCGCCTCTTCCTGCTCCTGGGTACAGGCCTGCACCGTGGGCATGGCATTCAGGATCTCGCCGGCCAGCGCCGACGTATCGGCAATGCGGTCCTGCGATTCGCGCGACAGGCGCCGCACCTTGCGCCCGATGACCATGATCGGCAGCACCAGCAGGACCATCAGCACCAGGTTGAGGGAAAACAGATAGAAGCTGGTCACGGCCAGCATGATCATGCCGCCGATGAACTGGAACAGGCTGCGCAGCCCCATCGAGATCGAACTGCCGACCACAGTCTGGATCAGCGTGGTGTCGCCAGTCAGGCGCGACAGCACCTCGCCAGTCTGCAAGGTCTCGAAAAACTGCGGCGACTGCGACAGCACCCGCGCATACACCGCATTGCGCAAGTCCGCCGTTGCGCGCTCGCCCACCCAGGACACGGTGTAATAGCGCATCGCCACCGCGAGCGCCCACAGGCTGGCCAGCCCGAACAACGCCACGAAATGGCCGTTCAGACTCAGCGCCCCGAGCAGCCCCTTGCCCGCCGCCTCACGGCTTTGCGCCCCGAAGCCGAAATCGATGAGATCGCGAAACGCCAGCGGAACGAGCAGGATGGTGCCCGACGCCACGCACAGCAGCACGAAGGCCAGTGCGATACGCACGCGGTAGGGACGCAGAAATGGCCACAGCCCGCTCAATACCGAAAGCCGCCGCGGGCCCTTCCCGGCATCCTGCCGCGCCTGTTTCATCGCTGAGCCTCAGGCCGGTTTGCGAAATTCGTTCGCAACCCATGCGTTTGCGCTGCTGGTGGTGAGCTTGAAGCCCGCCGACACCCTCAGCCGCGCCAGCTCCTCGCCATTGGCATCAAAGGCGGCGAGCATCGCGTAGGGGTCGTACTCGTCGGGTTCGATATCGAGCGTGACGTCGATGCGGCCGTCGTCGCTATTCACCGTGACCTTCTTGTGAAACATCGCGTGCAGTTGCTGCTCGTGCCGACGCCTGAACTCGGACGCGGTCTTGACCAGCGTATTGAACGCGTTGGCGTCGAGCGGCTTTGGATTCTTCTTGTCGCGCCCCATCGTCCACGGGCCGACCAGCGCTGGCTCGGGTTCGCCGTCGATGGTCATCGACACCGCCCAGCCCTCGTCATCTTCGTTCTTGATCACGCGCGCGGTCCAGCCGTCGTCGCACCACAGTCGCGCCTCTTTGATCGGCGCAGATTCGTCGAGCCCGTCGGACTCGCTGCTTGTCATCTCAGTCATCGCGCCATTTTACTGCTGCAGCGCACCCGGCAGGACGTGCCTTCATGGAAAAAGACCGCTGCCATTGACGCGACCGGACTCCGGGTCTCACCATTGCCGCCCACTTGTGCTGGAGTTTTCACATGACAACCGCCGTTCTGCTCTTCGACTCACAGGCAGCCGAGATCAAGCGTCTGCTTGCACTGTCAGCCGCTGAAATCGAGTTCGTCGAAGAGCTGGATGATCTCGAATCGGTGCGACGCTGCGATATCTGGTTTGGCTCACCAGACACGGCCGCCAAGCTGCTGAGCAAAGGGTGCAAACCGCGCTGGCTTCAGTCGACATGGGCCGGAATCAGGCCTTTGCTGGCGACAGGCCTGCCCACGGATTACCGGCTCAGCCGGGCGGTCGGCATTTTCGGTCAACCGATTGCGGAGTATGTTCTTGCGCGCCTGCTGGAACACACACAGCAAACACGCGCGCGCGCACTGAGCCAGACCAGGCGTGAATGGAATGCCGTGGCGCCGGGAATCCTGTCCGGCAGCAAAGTCCTGATTGTTGGTGCGGGCGAAATCGGGCAAGCGGTGGCAGGCTTTCTGCGGCCGTTCGGCGTCCGCCTGACCGGCGTTGCGACGAGCACAAAGCCCGTCACGCATTTCGATACCGTGGTGACGATGGACGATCTGTGCACCGCGGCTGCCGATGCAGACTTCGTGGTGAACATCCTGCCGGACACGGCAGCGACCACTGACATCTTCGACGACGCCTTCTTCGCTGCGCTCAAGCCCGGTGCGATCTTCATCAACGTTGGGCGCGGCAGCGCAGTTGTCGACCGCGCGCTGATCAGCGCACTCGAACAGGGCCGGCTCGCGGGCGCCGTGCTGGATGTCTTTCGCGAGGAACCCCTGCCTGCGGCGCATCCGTTCTGGACAACGCCAAACCTGACCCTCACCGGGCATATTGCCGGCCCCACCCTTCCTTCCCTGATCTGCGATCTGTTTGTCGAGAATCTGCGCAGATTCAATGCGGGTGAAGCGCTGAAAGGCGAAGTGGACTTTCTCAGGCCCTACTGAATTCGCTGCACCCGCCGTCACCCCGCCCGTCTCTGCGCTGTCCCGATGCGCAGGGACGCGACGGAAGACGCGCTACGGCAAGGGCGAACCGCAGCCCTCAGGCCACGTAGAACAGAATCGCAAAGTAATGCACGGCACTTCCTGCGATCACAAACAGGTGCCAGATACCGTGCCAGTGGGCGAACTTTTCATCGAAGACGTAAAACACGATCCCCAGCGTATAGATGAGCCCGCCCACCGCAACCCAGGCAAAGCCTGCAGGTGACAGGGCTTCGATCAGTGGGAAGATCGCCGCCAGTGCGGCCCAGCCCATCAGCACATACAGCACCAGCGACAGCGCTCGTGTGCGCTTTCCGAGCACGAACTCCTGGACGATCCCCACCAGCGCCAGCCCCCAGATCACGCCGAACAGCGACCACCCCCATGGCCCGCGCAAACTGACCAGCGTAAAGGGCGTATAGGTGCCTGCGATCAGCAGGTAGATGGCGTTGTGGTCGAGCTTGCGGAAGAAGCGCTTCAAGTCGCCCTTGGTGCTGTGATAGGCGGTGGAGAAGCCATACAGCATGACCAGGGTGGCGCCATAGATGGTAAAGCTGACGATCTTCCACGGATCGCCGCTCAGCGCGCCGATCACGATCAGCACGACTGCGCCGGTGAGCGCGAGCAGTGTACCCACGAGGTGGCTGTAGCTGTTGAATCTTTCGCCGTGATACACGACTGCTCCCTTTCTCGGACGATGCGTCGCAAACGGCAGCAGTTGCCACGTTTCCGGTTCGTCACAGTAAAGACAATGGCTGTGAGCCACGCCGAACGGATTCGTTCGGGCCGGAAACATGTCCTGACAACACAGTCAGTGAGCGCTAGGGGAAACGCTCACGACAAGGCGATCAGGCTGTGTTCTCGGGCGCTGCCGATTCCACCGTCACTTTGACTTCAACCGTCATGCCCCTGAAGGCGTCCGGCGAACCGATGTAGCTGCCCGTCAGCGGCGCCGCCTGTGAAGGGTCGCGCACCACGGCAACCCGGATCAGGTTGCGTCCACCGACGATTGCGTTGGTCGGATCGAACGGCAGCCAGCCCGCGCCCGGCAGATAGACATGCACCCAGGCATGCGACGCGCCACCGCCAACCATGCCGCTTTCGGCACCCAGCAGGGACTCGTCGTAGAGGTAACCGGACACGAAGCGCGCTGCCAGACCGAGACTACGTACAGCCTCCATCATGAACAGGGCGAAATCGCGGCAACTGCCGCTACCGAGATTGAGGGTTTCGATCGGCGTGCGGGTGCCCTCCTCGTCGCGCGACTCGTAGGTAAACTGGGCCTTGATCGCATGGGTAATGGCAATCAGCACGTCCAGCGTGCGGTCAGTGCCGGCGTCGGCGCACACGTTGCGCACCCAGGCGTCGACCCGGTGCTCGGGGTCCTTGTACTGGCGCTCGTTGCAGCGGGCCAGATCGGGTATCTCACTGGCGTCGTAACTGAACGGGAGCCGCTCCGCATAGGTTTCGATCATGTCGACATCGGGCGCGGACGGATAGTGCTCGGCCACGAAGGTGGAGTCGAACACCAGTTCTGAAGCCTGCTCTTCAAAGCTCGCAATCAGCACCGAATTGCTGAACACATCGTGAATCCAGCGCAGCTTGGCCGGCGGATTGATGCTGATCCCGGTATCGACCAGGCGCAGGTCGTGACTGTCCCGCGGACGGCACATGAAGCGGTGCTCGCTGAATGCGACCGGCTCGCTGTAGCGATAGACCGTTTTATGCGAAACCTTCAATCGTGCCATGTGCTGCTCCTTTGATACTTCGTGTCTCGATGTGTGCGGGCACCGCCCGCGCAACATTCATTTTCCGGCTTCTGTGGGTCAGCGGCGTGTCAGCAGCAGCCCGCATTCGAGGTGGTGCGTGTACGGAAACTGGTCGAACACCGCTGCAGCGCTGATCTGGTGCGTGTCCTGCAGCGCAGCGACGTTGTCCTGCAGCGTCTGCGGATTGCATGAAATGTACAGGATGCGGTCGAAACCGCGTGCCAGTTCCACCGTGGGTGCGTCCAGTCCGCTGCGCGGCGGATCGACAAACAGCGTGGTGAAGCGATACCTGTCGAGATCGACGTCCTTCATGCGCAGGTACTCGCGCGTGCGGGCCAGCGCGCCGCTGATCTCCTCGCTCGACATGCGCACCATCTGCACATTGTCGATGCCGTTCGTCAGCAGGTTGTAGTTCGCGGCGCCCACCGAAGTCTTGCTTACCTCGGTCGCGAGCACACGGCCGAAGCACGGCGCAAGCGCGACGGTAAAGTTGCCATTGCCGCAGTAAAGCTCGAGCAGATCGCCGTCCAGACTGGCAGCCTGGGCGCAGGCCCAGCCCAGCATCTTGCGATTCACGCCGGCATTGGGCTGGGTAAAGCTGCCTTCGATCTGCTGGTAGCGCAGCTGACGTCCGTTAAGCTCGAAGGATTCCAGCACCCAGTCCTGCTCAAGCACGATCTTCTGCTTGCGGCTGCGTCCGATCAGCTTCACGCCGAGCTCAGCCGCCAGCTCGCGGGCGGCCGGCTCCCAGCTCTCGTCCAGCGGGCGGTGGTACACCAGCGTGATCAGCATCTCGCCGCTCAGCGTCGCCAGAAACTCGACCTGAAACAGACGGTGCCTGAGTACCTGGCTGCCCTGCAGACGCTCGCGCAGTCGCGGCATCATTGCACTGATGGATTCGCAGGCTTGCGGGAACTGCTCGATCGTCACCGGCACCTTGGGCTCGGCAGGGTCGAACATGGCGTAATCGATCCGCTCGCCGTCGTGCCACATCCTGAACTCGGCGCGCATGCGGTAGTGCAAGGGCTCGGAGGCAAACACCTCGGGTTCGGGAAGCGCGAAGGCCGCAAAGTTGTGCTTGAACTGCGACACCTTGTCCGCGAGCTGGTCTGCGTAGGTAGAGGGGTCGATGGTGGGAATGGGCATGATGTCCTTGGGTGTTGAGGCCGTCCCGATGGAAAGCAGCCGATGCGAGTCGAACGGACCTGGCCGTTGGCAGAGGGCGGAATATACCCTTGTCAGCCGTCGGCCGGGAGCTCATCGGTCAGCGTCCCTGCAATACCGCGCGATCTGTGGCGCTTGCAAACAGCGCGTCCGCCATGTCGGCAATCTCCGGCGGAATCGGCGACAACGGCCCGCCAGCCGCCTCGGCCGCGCGGATCAGTTTGGCAACCACGTCCGCCATCGGCAAGGATGCGCCGAAGTACAGTGGCGCGCCATCACGGAAAATCGCCAGCGTCGGAAAGGTCTCGACGTCCAGATCATTGGCCAGATCCGCCTCATCCTCGATATCCAGCCACGAGAACACGATATGCGGGTGCTCTGCGGCAAGCTGCTCCAGCACGGGACGGAATGAACGACAGGTACCGCACCAGTCGGCGCACAGCGCGAGTACGACGTGGTGCTGCGCGGGCCGCGACGCGGCGGCGTCACTCAGCTGTGCGAGGGGAAGGAGGATGGACATCGGCGTGAACGCGGGAGAATGGATCGAACTTCGACAGCTTGTCCGAAAAATGGCGCCCAGACCAGCCCGGATGTCCCTTACATCCCCTGCAGTGGGGGATAAATGCTGGCAAACGGGCGCCCTCGCGCATCAGTTGAAGATGCGTAGCGCCACCAGCGAAATGCCCGGAAAGAACACCAGCAGGGAGATTCGCACGATGTCGGAGGCCAGGAAGGGCATCACCCCACGGAAGATGGTTGCCATCGGAATGTCTTTCGCGATCCCGTTGATGATGTAGACGTTCATCCCCACTGGGGGGGTAATCAGGCCAATCTCCATGACCACGAGTGCAACCATGCCGAACCAGATCGCCTTCTCTTCCATGCCAAGCCCCCAGTACTCCATGCCGAGCACGATCGGCAGAAAGATGGGCACAGTGAGCAGGATCATCGACAGGCTGTCCATCACGCACCCCAGCAGGATGTAGATCACGATGATGGCGAGCATGACGGTGAAGGGCCCGAAGCCCATTTCCTGCACCCAGGCGGCCGCCTCCTGCGGCATCTGGCTCACGGCCATGAAGGAGTTCAGCATGTCTGCGCCGAGCAGGATAAGAAACATCATCCCCGTTCCCTTTGCCGTCCCGTACAGGCACTCCAGGAAAGCCGGCCCCTTCAGCCCACCCGACCGCCACGCCGCAATACCAGTCGCCAGCACGCCCACGGATGCCGCTTCGGTCGGGGTGAATACGCCACCGTAAATCCCGCCGATGACAACCAGAAAGATCAGCAACACCGGCCAGGTCTCCATCAGCGTCACCAGCCGCTCGCCCCACGAATGCTTTGCCGTCCCCGGGCCAGCTGCAGCAGGATCAATTCGGGTCACAAAGGCGATCACCAGCATGTAGCCCATCGCGGCCAGCACGCCGGGCACGAAGGCAGCCAGGAAAAGCTTGGCAATGTTCTGCTCGGCAAGAATTGCATAGATCACCAGCGGCACCGAGGGCGGAATCAGAATGCCGAGCGTGCCGCCCGCCGCCAGTGAGCCTGCAGCCAGGCTTGGCTTGTACTGATGACGCTTCAACTCGGGCAGTACCACATGCGACATGGTCGCCGCGGTTGCAAGCGACGACCCGCAGATCGCGCCAAAGCCGGCACACGATGCAACCCCCGCCATTGCCATGCCGCCACGCCAGTGGCCGATGAAGGCATTACCGGCCTTGAACAGCGCGCGCGACAGGCCGCCCTGGGTGGCGAACTGACCCATCAGCAGGAACAGCGGCACCACCGACAGGTCGTACAGCGAAAAACGACCATAGGGCGCGTTCTTCAGATAGGCGATCAGCGGATCCCAGCCCGACACCCATGTATAGCCTGCCGCACCGATCAGGAACATGGCAACGCCGATCTGCACGCGCAGTGCCAGCATGGTCAACATCGCCACCCCCATGACGAGACCAATCGAGGTTCCGCTCATGCGTGATCACTCCCGCGCAGATCAAGCGCAAAAGTGTGGAGTGCGGCAATGCCGAGCAATGCGAATGACGGCGCAACCGGGACATAGCCCCACCACACCGGGAGGGCGATCACCATCGACGTCTCGCCATACTCGCGCATCTCCAGCATGCCCTCCCAGGTACGCCATGCGAGCAGGAAGGACATCGCGGCAAGCAGCAGTGCGGCAATCGCATCGAGCACGCGCTTGAGCGAGGACGGTGCCCACACGGTAAAGAAATCGACGAATACATGACCACGCTTCAGCTGGCAGTACGGCAGGCACATCGCAACACCCATCGCCGACAGCATCTGCACCAGCTCGTAGTCGCCCGGCACCGGCAGGTTGAACAATGCCCGCCCGATCACGCTGGTAACCGACATCAGCGCCTCGGCAAGAAAAAACACACCGCCCAGCACCGCCAGCAACGCACACGCCGTCGAGATGCTGCGACCGATGAGCCCCCTGAGGGCAAGTGCCGGCGTATCCATGGACTCAGCCATTGAACTCTCCCTTCAGAATGCAACAATCCCGCCCGGCCGGCAGCAGCGTGCTGCGGGCAAAGGCGGGACCTTATTACCTGGAATGCTGCTTGCCCAGCGCAGCAGCTTCGTCGTGGCACTTTCTGCCCTCGGCCCCTTGGCCGAAGTCCCCCTGACCTACCCGTCGGCGACGGGTTGAGGCCTGACAAACCGTGTTGGCGCGCGACCGCTGGCCTCATGACCATCGGTATCCCTGCGCGGGCCCGCACCCAGGCGTGAGTCTCACGTCCGCTGTCGGTGTCTGTTACCGAATGGCCCCGCCTGCTGCGCGGCGCCGATGATCGGGGAGCGCCTGACGCTCAGGGCGCGATGCGAATGACACCCCAGCGCTCGCTGTCGGGCATGTGTTCGGGCATGCCGATACGGCCGATGCCGGGCAGCTTGATTGCAGGCGGCCAGGCGTCCACCCCGATGCTGAGCCCAAGCAGACTCAATTCGATCCCTTCCTCGGCCGCAAGCGTGACCCCGAGCAGACCGAACAGCGATACCTGCCCGCCGGAACCGCTGGGTGCAGCGCCGAACAGGGCACCTTCCGGCAGGTAATCCTTCCCGATCGCCGTCGGCGGCAGCTCAAGCCGGAGCTCGGGCACTTCGCGACCAAGGTAGGCAATGAAGGTATTGCTGTTGGGGCCGGGCCAGATGCGGTATTCGTTGGCGTGCGGATAGCGTTCGGCCGCATCGTGCAGCCGTGCGATCAAGGCATCCACCTCGGCTCCACCGCGCACATCACGCAGCAGTTCGGGCTCGCTGCCAAACCAGTAGCCGTCCGGAATGCCCTCGCGCACCCGGACCGCACTCCGCCCGTGCGCGACACCAAAGCCCATCACCTCGAAGCGTGTGTAATCCGCTGCACCGCGAGGCTTTGCGGCAATCCAGGTATGCACACCAAAAATCCCGCGCCAGCGTACCGCGCGGGCGGCATAGACCTGCACCACCGCCTCGTCCACCACCGCCGGATCGGGCGCCAGCCCGCTGCTGTCACGCCGTGCAGTACGCCAGTCCGCTGCCTGCGCGTCCCCGGCAAAATGCATCGCGGTCGATCCCACGAGCGGCACAAAGAACGCGATCAGCACCGCGGCAATCACTCTGCGTACAGGCCATCTGTTTCCACGGACGGTGATTTCCTTCATGCGAGCTAAAACTCCTCGGTATCAGTCTCGGTCTGCGTGGCGGCGCTACAGACGCCGACCAGCCGCCTGATGGCACTCGCCGGCTGAACGCAAGCTCACTTGCGCCCGCTGGCGATACAGGCCGCCGAATCGGTCTCCGGCAGATCGCCTGGCCCCTCCGGGCGCGCCAGCAATTCCTCGAGCAGATGCCCGTGCCGATCCGCCTTGGTGCGCAGGTAGTGCTGGTTGTGGTCGTTGAGCTGGCCGAAAAGCGCACGGCGACTGACGACGTCGATGCCGGCCTTGCGCAGGGCACTCACCTTCTCCGGATTGTTCGTCAGCAGTTCGATGCGCGGAATGCCGAGATCGTCGAGCATCTGCTGCGCGATCCGGTAGTCGCGCTCATCCTTGCTGAAACCGATCACCTGGTCGGCGTCGATCGTATCCAGACCTTCGTCCTGCAGTCGATATGCTCTCAGCTTGTTGGCCAGTCCGATCCCCCTCCCTTCCTGGGCGAGATAGAGCAGCACCCCGCCCCCCATCGAACAGATGGTGGTGAGACCGTTGCGCAACTGCGCCCCGCAATCGCAACGCTGGCTGCCAAAGATATCACCGGTCAGGCAGGACGAATGCACCCGCACCGGAACCGCATCGGCCCAGTTCTCACGCTCACCAAGCACGATGGCAACATGCTCGCGCACGCCGTCCTCTTCGCGAAACAGCACGAAGCGTGCGTCGCCCAGTTTCGCGAGCGGAACACGCGCATCGCTGACGCGCTTGAGCTGTCCGGGGCCGCTTTCACACAACTCGATCGCAGAAGTCACCTTCACGACCAGCAGCGAACCGTCGGCAAGGTGCTGCGCAACCGCTTCCGCTTGTCCGGCACTCACGGCAAAGGCAAGCGCAGCCGGCACCAGTTGAGCGTGCCGCATCAGCAGCAGACCTGCACGCTCCGCAGCGGTCGAACGCACAGGCGCGATACGCGGCGTCTTGGGCAATACGGAAGCACGTCCGAGTGCGAACTGGGTCAGCAGCGGGAAGCCGGGCGCCTGCGCCGAATCGAAGTGCTGGGTGGCCGACACATCGCTGACCTCGACACCAAGGCTCGCCAGCCGATGGCGCGAAAGCACCAGTGTCGGCGCGGAGCCGGTAAGCACACGAGCGTCTTCCAGTGCGGTGGCGCCAAAGCCCTCGACCGGCGCGATCAGCGTATCGCCCTCGTCGTCCCGCAACAGGATGGGCACGCCGCGGCGCAAATCAAAAATGGCGCGCTCTGCTTGGCGCATCAATCATTCTCCAAGGGGTATTCGTCGGCTGCAGACACGTTGCAGCCACATCTGCTCGATACACTGGACTCTGACCGCGGCGATCCGGATTCCGTTCGGAAGCCGCCTGGCGCGTCGGCGCGAGGGCAAGTGAAGTATCGGCTGAAAGTTAAGCCCTGAACTATAGCAACGGCAAGGCCGATGCCGCCAGTCAATCGGCGACCAATCAGCGCTTGCGCCGCCGGCGCTTGGCCGCCAGCGCTTTCCCCGGGTGCGGTGCAGGCTTGTGTACGAGACCAAGTGCCCCACGCGAAAGCCGGTCCGCGTCACCGTTACGATACCGTGGCACCCATTGCCACTCAATCGCCTCAAACAACCCGGCCAAAGCCTGAACCCTGGCGATGAGCGCCATCAGCCTGGGCACTGCCGTGTGGGCGCTGCCCGCCGCATGACGTACCGCAAAATCGCTGTCGCCACTCAGGACCAGGCGCTGCGCACCCGCTGCATGTGCGAGGGAGAGCGCGGCGCACACGGCCTGCAGTTCCGCCTCGTTGCTGCACCCCGTGCCCTCTCCACGCTCGGAGAACTCCACACGACTGCCATCGGGCGATTGCAAGACAACGCCAAGACCAAGCTTGCCGGGGTTGGGCAGCGCGGCGCCATCGAACCAGCCCAGCCAACAGTCCCCGGTTTCGCCAGGCGACGGCGTGGGGACCATGCGAGAATCTACCGACTGGGATCGCTTTGACACGCGCTACGCTCTGCAAGGGATGTAAGAGCGGCATATTGCCACCACCTGCCCCTGCGGCAGCACTTTCGAGAGGTTAGTTACATGACGGTATGTGAATTCGGGATCATCGGCATGCGTGACGAACAGTGTCTGCGCACGGTAACGAACGCAATTCAGGACTTGCCCGGCATTACCCACGTCGAGATCACCCTCGCAAGCGGCCGGGCCACGATCGAGTTTGGCACTTTCGTATCCGAAGCAGACATCCGGCAAGCCGTCGAGGATGCCGGATTCGCCACGGAATAGCTCAATCCGACCCAGGCGGGCACATGGGCCGAACGCAATGCCGTCCGCATGAAGCGCGTCACACCCCAATGCGGGGAGCGAGGCGCACAAAAGCCTTTGCCTTGATAATGACATACGGGCAATATCTGTAGCGGAACACAAAAGAACAGCTGCAGCATGTCAGCACGGCTCGCAGCCCCTACAGAGCATATTTTTTCCCCGGGCATCTCGATGAAGGGTCTGCCTTTTAGAAGATCGCGCTCGACGCAGGTATTGCTGCGTTTTCCCATCATTTTTTCCGCTTACTGGCTTGCGTGGCACGCAGCCAGCCTGTTCGAGGTCTATCCAAACGTCAGCGCATTTTTTGCATCAGCCGGGCTGACGGTCTGCTTCACGATGGTGCACGGTCTGATCGGTGTCCCTGCGCTCTATCTCTCGATTATCGCAGTGCGGTTACTGGACCTTCCTGCTCCCGACTTCAGCGCCATCTTTCTGCTTGACCCGATACGCGAGATCTGTGTTTACGGCCTGGTTGGCGCGCATCTGCGCCAATGCTGGACGCGCCCGGAGTACCGGTTCTCTCTGCCAATTGCGGTCCGAGTCATCTGCAGCGCCTTCCTGGCGAGCCTGTCGTCCGCCCTGCTGGCGGCCCACACGCCTGCCCTCAGCAGCACGCCAGCCGAACTGCTTGGCACCGCAGTCCTGTCGTTCTGGGGCGGGGATTTTGCCGGGGTCATGATCACCGTCCCCGCCTTCATGATTCTGTATCGTCTATTCAGCCCCCCGCTGAACGGCAACACGGTAAACCTCATTGACGCCCTTCGGAGAGCGCGGCCACTGTCGCTGGTGATGTACCCCCTGCTCGGCCTGTCCGTTGCCTTGTTTTCGGTTGCCTTGCCCGCCGTTCTTGAGGTCGACACACGCATCGCCATCCTCATCCTGTTCCCTGTCGTACTGGCAGGCCTGTCCCGCGGCACGATTGTCGGATTCCTGGTGGCCATCGTATCCTGTGCGACCCTCCTCGTTGCCGGTTCCGCTACCGGTTTCAGCTTCAACGAACCCATCGAGATCCAGTTGATTCTGGCGCTTGCCGTCGCCCTCGCCCTGATGGCGGGCGCCTCCCACGATGACAAGGAACATGCCTGGACGCTCGCCACCTTCGACGCGGTGACCGGCCTCCCCAATCGCTACATGCTGATGGACCGGCTTGAGCACGCGCTCACGAGTGCTCGCCGTACCAAGACCACCATGGCGGTGATGTACATCGACCTTGACCACTTCAAGGAGGTCAACGACACGCTCGGTCATCACGCGGGTGACAACCTGTTGAAGCAGGCAGGGGAGCGGATCAGAAACGCCGTCCGACGTTCGGATACAGTTGCGCGCCTCGGTGGGGACGAATTCGTCGTCGTGCTGTCCTCGGTTGACAGTATCGAAGGGGCAGACCATGTTGCTCGAAACGTCCTGTCCGCGCTGGAGCAGCCCTTTTCACTCGGTGCCCGCGTGGTGACGATATCCGCCAGTATCGGGGTGGCCGTGCATTCGACCACCAGCCAGGCAACCGACGACGTGCTCAGGCAGGCGGACCACGCCATGTATCAGGCGAAAAGCGGTGGACGCAACCGCATCTACCATGCATCCACACCGTGTGCAGGCACCGCATTTGTCCAGGGCGAACTGCGTAGCGGCGCTTCGAACTGAAGTCGCAGTCACGGGCGTAGCGCCTCGGACGCCACGTCCGGACTGGTCCGCTCGCACAAAAAAATAACCGCATCGATGCCGGGCATCAATGCGGTTTTTATTTCTTATTATCAGCGGATTCCGGTTTTTCTTATGAGAACCGTTCAATACATGATCTGCCACACCTTCTTATTCGCTCATCAGCCAAGTGAGCCGATGCAGCCTGGCGGACGGTGGTCAGACATTTAAGCAGTGCAACGGTCGAATGTTTGCTGACTTGCAGGCCGCCACATGACGACCTCGCAGTAACAGTTGTGGCTTTTCTCGCCACTGATGCACCCAACCACCGCCATCCGTCTGCTCTTGTCTCCTCTCTCACCCCTCCTCTATATTCCTCCGCGCACGCTGGCGCCCTCCTCCTCACACAGCCAGCGTGCGTCACTTGCTCATGCGCTCAACTTCACAGCCTTCTTCAACTCGGCCACACGCGCATTGGCAAGCTGTGCAACCTGATCCTGAGTGTCAGCGGTGAGCGCCTGGACATTGCGGGCATAAGCCAGCGCGCGCTCGAACATCGGGGAAACGATTTCTGACTGGGCATCCTTGATGGAAACACCTTTCGTAACGCCCGTCAGCGCGCACAATGCAGCCGTTCCCTCATTGACCGAATCCCGCAGCGCCTCCATGTTCAACTGCGTCAGGCGTTCGGTCGAGTCCAGATAGATCTTCGACGCCATCAGCATGGATTCAATTGCGCTGCTTTGTGCTTGGGTAATACTCTCGACAACAGAGGTCTTCATTAAACTCTCCTGAAACCGGTAGTAGGCGAATGGCCATTGAGCTCGCGTCGTTGCCATCATGGCGAGCAGTTGAGACAAGAATAAACCCGAGATTCGGCAAAGTGTGTTCGATACCGAACATATGGAAAAAACAAGAGGCGTATTCTTCACAATCAATGACATGGCAGCGATTGAACCCTGCGCTGGCGCTCAATCAAACTTAGGGAGAACGCCTTGGCTTCGACACCCTGCGATGGCTTCACCAAGAACAAGATTCTTGCAGCCATTCCCGACGATGAGCGCAAGCGTCTGCTCCCGGACATCGACTGCGTTCACCTCGAGTTAGGTCAGAACCTGTACGAGCCAGGTGGGGCGAACGAATACATCTACTTCCCGAAGACCTGCGTCGCATCACTCGTCTTTTCGGCCGGCGACGGCACGTCTGCGGGCCTGGCAACAGTCGGTAATTCCGGCCTCATCGGTCTGCCCCTGCTCTTGAGTGGCGAGTCGTCCGTCCACCATGCGGTAGTCCATCTTCCGGGCGAAGCCTGCCGGATCAGCGCCGAGATCCTGCGCTGGGAATTCGCCCAGGACCAGCCCATCCAGAGAATCATCATGCGCTATGCCCAGGCCTTGATGAGCCAGTTGGCACAAAGTGCGGTGTGCAACCGGCTGCATACCGTAGACCAGCAGCTTTGCCGTTGGCTGCTCCTCAGTCTCGACCGCGTGGAGGGCAACGAACTCCATGTCACCCAGGGCCTCATTGCCAACATGCTCGGGGTGCGCCGCGAGGGCATCTCCGAGGCTGCCAGTAAGCTTCAGGCCAAAGGCCTGATCCAGTACCGGCGTGGCAACATCACCATTCTTGATCGCGGCGGCATCGAAGCACGAGCCTGTGAATGCTATGCAGTCGTGAAAAGCGAATACGACCGCATGGTGACCGCGCTCCCTCACCAGCGGCCAGCGAGAAGCGTGCGGGCGAATCCGGCAAACCTTCGCCGCCGCGCGGAGGACCGCCGGCAATCCCGCGAATTCGCGCTGCCAAAGCTCGACGCGAGTGACGATCGCCTGGTCCACGAACTGCAGGTTCGCAAGATCGAACTCGAGATGCAGCAGGAAGAACTCGAGCTTGCCTATAGCCAGGCCAACGAGCTCAACAAACGTTATGCCGACCTCTATGACTTCGCCCCTGTCGGCTATGCCACCATCGATGGCGCCGGGACAATCATCGAGATCAACCTCTCGGCCGCCATCCTGCTCGGCCTGAAGCGGTCGGAAGCCTGTCAGCACCAGTTTGCAGAAGTTGTTACCCCGGAAAAGCGTGCCACGTTCAACCGCTTTGTCGAGCAGGTTCGAACCAGTCAGAAGCAGATTACCTGCGAACTCCCGCTGATTCCCACCGAGCGACGACCCAAGGCCTTCATCCGCATACAGGCGGTTACCGACGACAACGGTCATGAGTGTCGCATGGTGATCTTCGACATCACCGCCGAGCGCGTGGCAGAAGAGAAAGTCAGGGAAAGGGATTACTACCAACGCGCCTTGCTCGACAACTTCCCGTTCATGGTGTGGCTGAAGGATGAGCAGAGCCGGTTTCTCGCGGTCAACACGCCGTTTGCGAGGAACTATGGCTGGAGTTGCGCAGCCGACCTCGTCGGGAAAACCGACTTCGACACCACCACTCCCTCACTCGCGGAGAGTTACCGCGCAGACGACCAGGAGGTGCTGCGTTCGGGCTCTCCAAAGAACGTCGAAGAGCCGATCGAGTCGAACGGCGTCCTACGCTGGTACGAAACCTACAAATCGCCCGTGTCAATCGATGAGCGACGCATCGGAACCGTGGGTTTCGCACGCGACGTGACGGAGCGCAAGAACGCACAGGTCGCACTCGCAGAATCGGAACATCGTTACCGGAGCCTGATAGAACACCTGCCGATAAGCCTGATCATCACGCAGAATAAGATCATCCGCCACATCAACCCCAGAGCGGCCAGTCTGCTTGGCTATACGACGACCGAATGCGCCGAGAAATCGATTCTCGACTTCGTGTTCAGGGATGATCATCACGGCATCGAAACGATCCACGTTCTGTACCTCGACGCACCGTCTTCGCCTCAGGAGCATGACGCCCGGATCCTTTCCCGGGATGGACGAGTGATCGAATGTCATTGGCACATGAGCTCGGTCATGTGGGAAGGCAAACCTGCCGCACTGAACGTGCTTGAGGATGTCACCGAACGCCGGCGCGTGGAAGCCAAGCTGCGCATGCTCGCGAGCACCGACACCCTTACGGGCTTGGGAAGCCGCCGTCATTTCATGGACCGCGCCGAAGAGGCCCTGTCTCAACTCCACAGGGATCCCAGCAGACCCGTTTCGCTGATGGTGCTCGACCTCGATCGTTTCAAGACAATCAACGACAAGCTGGGCCATGCTGCCGGCGACACCATCTTGCGCCTGTTCGCCGATTCCCTGCGTCAGGAACTGCGCAAGAGTGACACCGCGGGGCGCCTCGGAGGTGACGAATTCGCGGTCCTGCTGCCGGGGACAAGTCTTGCCACCGCAGGCCTGTTCGCCGAGCGTCTGAGATCCAGGTTCGCCAGCGAATCTGCTGTCATCGAAAGCAAGAAGATCTTCGCCACGGTCAGTATCGGCATCGCAGCAATGGCCGCAACCGACACATCTGTGCATGACTCATTGGCGCGCGCTGACCGGGCCCTGTACCTCGCAAAGACCCGCGACCGAAATCGCGTCGAGTTCGCACCGGACTGAAAGCGGACCTCAACTCACGTAGCTGAGAAAGCCCCCATCCTCACTCGCCAATGTCTTGGCGACATCGGCGGTAAAGCTCGTCGAAGCGCACTTTCGCATCGTGAGCACAACCGACCGCGCTTCGATCTTCAGATTTACAAGCCGTAGACGGCAAGAACCCCGCTGAGGGTTTCCTCAGCGGGGTTAAGCGTAGGGTTAGTCTGACGATGACCTACTTTCACGAGAACGAATCTCACTATCATCGGCGCGATCTTGTTTCACGGTCCTGTTCGGGATGGGAAGGGGTGGGACCAAGACGCTATGGTCGTCAGACTATGACTTGTCACCTGCGGGTTGCAGGCCAAAGCGGGAAGAAGTATATGGGTGTAGTGATTGCGTC